>Ga0209629_10003006_pt1 | contig 11829 bp, 5 predicted proteins | sample TergutCu122P5_FD_187286 | JGI IMG/M metagenome (GOLD analysis project Ga0209629, IMG submission 187286) | Cubitermes ugandensis P5 segment gut microbial communities from Kakamega Forest, Kenya - Cu122 P5 (SPAdes) (version 2) | ecosystem: Host-associated > Arthropoda: Insects > Digestive system >...
CCACCATATTTTTATATACAACAACCACTGAAACACGTTAACTTGATCTTATCGAAACTTTCGTTTTGAAGGGATGTAAAAACAGGAATAGCTTTAAAAGAATTATATGCTTCTATTTAATTAAAGATTCAATTTTTTATGAGGTCATAATTACTGTATTTTGAATTCACTCAGCTTGCCATTGAAAATCATTCCACATGCCACGCTTGGCATGCGTGCCATAGGTTGCCGACGCCTGGGCTATACATTCCATTTAACTCAAAGAAAAGGATTTTTGCTGTGGGAACAATAAATTTCAAGCAAACTTAGTGGCGTTAGAGAGAACTACAGTTTTGATTACGTACGCAGCTTTCAGACTTAGGAGCATGTTGTTGCTGCTGTGTTGCCATGTAATGCTATGCAAAATATTGATTTCTTGAAAGAGGGCCAGTAACAGGAAGATGTTGAATTACAAGACGTTAATCTTGCACAGATTTCTTGTAAACATTGGAAATGTCAATTTTTGACAAAGGATCAAATTAATACCGTGACAATGACACTGTTCCCTCCACTTCCTCCTGTAGTTTAAACCCACAGATTTCATCTCGGTCAGTCGTTCATATGATTGTATTTACTAGTGACGTAGTGAATAAATAATATGGATAAATATACACTTTCCTTACTACAGTATTTAGACTATGTTTAAACGCATTTTACTACAATATTAAGATATTTAGCTTCTAAATAAAGAGCATTATATGCCAGGAATGTAAACCAAATCTTTGGAATTGACAAACCTATTGCACAGTGAATTTTGGTACAGCAGCAATCTATCTACGAGTAGTTCAGTAAAGTAAAGTACAGTAAAGGTGTTCTGCGACAGGCCGAGGTGGCCCAAGGGGTTCCGGGTAGGTTAAGGCCCCATATTTTCTTGACGTTTCGGCACTACAAGGGTGGTAGGCCGTCAGCCAAACGGACCGGCCGCCTTTACCCCAGGAGAAATCCCTGATACTCACTTTCAGAGGCTGAGTCGACCTCAGGGCACATGGTTCTGTTGGGGGTACCATGGATAAAATCCCCAGTGACACCGCCGGGAATCGATCCCGGGACCGTCCGTCTAGTAGCGCAGCGCCTTAACCACTACGCCACCCCAGGCCCCTATCTGGTTCAGTATAAAGGTAAAATTACATTTGCAGACCCACTTATTATGGGATTCATCTTCCCTTTGACTATGTTATCGTATCCAAACCATCATTTATGCGGAAGTTTATCATTTCAGTAATCCTTCTGGCCGCAATATGACCCTGGGGTCAACTCGGTCTCTGACAGAAATGAATACCATGAACATTTCCTGGGGGGTAAGGGCGGCCGGTGCATAGGGCTGACAAACTTACCGCCTTAATATCCCGTCTATCTTGAAATCAGGAAGCCTCAACCACCTGGAACCATCAGGGTCCATCCACACTTTAAGGAGATTGCTTTACATTTACCTTTCATCGTTTAGACTTTTACAAAATAAGTTTTCTGTGTTACAAAACCTGTCTTCAGTTTTCAGTCCTCAATTCTGAGAGTGTTCATTTTAGGACCTTTCGTAAATATTAACACAATTTTGTCTGTTTCAGAATGGGAGTTTTGGGGACACGGGGTCGTCTGTGTAATCGAACAAGCATGGGGCCAGATGGCTGCCGCCTCCTGTGTTGCGGGAGAGGCTATCAGACGCGTGTGCGTGACGTGGAGGAGAAGTGCCACTGCAGGTTCGTGTGGTGCTGTGATGTCAAGTGCGACACATGCCGATACAAGAAGGAGGAACACATCTGTAACTAGGCGAGAGCGGATATCTGTGCAATCAGGCCACAGAGATTCTACAAATTATCCATAAGGAAGAGTGGATGGCTGTACAGTTGGTTGTAAAACTCGAAAATCTGGCCCGGAGGAAACAAAAGATGGCCAGAAGCAAAAGAGGATGTCAGTACAAACTTGCTTTAAACATGCTGTACTGGAGAACCTGTCAAGGCGTTCAGAAGAGTGTGTTTGGCCACATGGCTCCTCACAAGCAAAATCCTGCATGAGACAATCAGCAGATGAGCTAGCGTGTTTATCGTACTAACCATCATAAGAACATGCATACATTCTCTGCCAGACACAAGCAGGAAACGGGTAAATTCGTGTTTCTTACAAGAACAACTTTTGTGCACCTTTATTCACGTATTTGCAATTTTAACTGTTAGAATTCTATAGCATGCAATGACATTTTTTAAAAAAAGAGCAGGAAGTATTGAAGTTAACTGAAATTGATAGGATTTTTATAAACCATTGCTAAGCGCGTACACAGCAGTTCATAGGATGAGGGTGTCAGTTAATTACCAAAAGAAAATGAAACTTAATATGGAATATATGCAGGAAATGAGTAATGTGTTTAATTAGTGATGTGAATTTGGCTTTATTTATTTGAGTTAAAATAATTTTAATACTGAAGGTTATCACCTTCATGAGCGGTGAACATACAAACTTCATACGAAGACAGGTCTCTGCTTAAATCTGCGCAGCAGTTAATATGTGAATGTTGACAGGCAGTGAAGATACATATTCTTAATTCATTACAAGAAACATGTCTTAACATCCACCACCTAATTAATAATCAGAACTGCTTCTGCCTTTAAATTAAGATTGGCCGAAGACCATCATGGTGTGATAATTTGTCTCTCACGTTTTAATTTATAGCTATATCTTTTGCCATATGTGCGGGTTAGATATTTTAACTAGAGCCACTGATAGAAGAAGACTGACAATATGGTGTCTGCAAGTACTTGGATAATGGGTGAGTGTGGAGGAAGAGAGATGTTTCACTGTCATCAGCATTTATGTTTCTGTCATTTACACTGCAGAAAAGTTGTCTGATGATCATTAGATGCACAAAGCAATTAAAATCATATAACAGCTATAAAATGCATATTCCCCTGATTTTATTCGAAGTTCACAAAACAGCAGCACAGCTTGCATTCTAGAAGCACCCTGTGGACACAGTATCATAACTGAGGGTCTCCAAGGTTTCCTCCGTCCCTTCAGCTGTGTGCTCGGATATTAATTCAAAACAGGTTGTGGCCACTTCTTCTTATGTTCTTCCCAGTTAAACTTGCACATTTTCTCCTAGTCATCTGACCTCAATTCCTTCAATCAGTATTGTTTTAGTTGTGTGCAGTGTATTAAAACAACAGTTTGGGAAATGTACACCTGATGTGACAGTTCTCTTCACTCTGTTACTGCCTCTAGATTTACAATTTCTGAATGCTATCACTGGCTAGCTCAGTCTAAATATTGGCTAAATTATGGGCTGGAGAATGAGGATATGTGGTTTGATTCTGTGTATGGAAGAGAGTTTGTTGTTCAAAACATCCAGACTAGCTCTGAGGCCCAAACACCCTCACATTTACTAGGTACTTGGGGATGTTTATATGGGGTAAACAGGCTGGTGCATACAACTGATCACTGACCTTTATCTAGTGCTGAGTTTAACACTCCATGGAAATATACCTACAGTTCCCCCATAACCCTTTATGGTGTGTATAGTGACAGCTTCCGCTTTACTGATTACTGTCTTCTACATCTGCTAGTGGACTCAACAGAGCCCTATTTACCTTCGAGTAACAATGGCCATGATGAAGAAACAGCCTGTAAGTTGTTGATTCAACATTGCCTAGAACAGGGGTTCTCAAACTTTTTCGCTCGCATTCCACTAAATGAAATTTAACAATTTCGCTGTAATACCAAAATTTTTTTGTACATGTATTTAAGTAAAAAAACTGAACTTTCAAAGACCAGCTGGCAGTGGGGATGATTGACATAATGTTGCTAGCAATACTGTCTATTAGCAAATATATGTGGCTTATATTTTTTTAAATGTGCTGAAATTTTTGTCCTTTTTGTAGTTTGATTTTCATTAAGGTTGCATACCAGTAAGCAATGGTTAGCATACCAGTAGTGGTATGCTTACCACAGCTTGAGAAACCATGACATGTAACATAGTAATTTGTAACTGCTGAGCTGTTGAGAACAAATCTTATTAGTACAGTACAGTGCCAATTGAAATGAAATGGTGTATAATGGAGTGATAAATATTATAAACACTGACTGTACTTAAAATTCTGGTAATTACTGGGGTTTTTTTGTCAAGAACATGAGACAGCATGTATGATGTATTGCCAAAATGTGATAACTGACATAAATATAATTTTTCTTTTCATATGTTATATACCAGACTTAAATTTTGTCGATCCTGATATGCATATCTTTCATACTGCATGACATTAACCAACTTCATCAGTGTTTGTATATGAAGATCTTTTGTGAGTAGATGGAAGTACTATTATTGTGTATAACTTTGCTGTATAAAAGTGTGTATTTATGTGTATGCATCTGTGTAAAGCTGGTAATTGTTAGCTACAGAGAAAATAAAACACTGTAATTGTAGTGTGGTAAGGTATTTGTGAGTTATTTTAGTTATATTATTGTTATAAACCAGTTTATGTGATGTGTGTATGCTGTAGAGCTCATGAACTGCAACATAATGGTGGAGCCATTACCAAGATGTTGCTGTACGTTAATTACCGTCAGGAGCTTGCTTATTATACACTATATTCATGCCTTTCTAACATGTTATTTACCAAATCCAAATACAGTTATTTTGCAGTTTATTTTAATTTATTGTGATATACATTCTTCAAGAGTCTGAATTTCCTTCTCTGTTCAACAGCTGTAATTTAAAGACATATTAAACCTGTATTCCAGGTCGGAAAAAGGGTACAACAAGAAAATCAGTTAAAACCCACATTCCAGACCTGCAAAATCTGAGATTTGAAGTTCTCACAGGGTATGCAAACTGCTGCACGGGGATGAGACAGCATGTACAAATTTACCAACATTTCAAAGGAACCTCAATTTTCTGTAAAAACTGGTCTGGTTAAAATCTTGGTCCAAGGGTGACAGGTTTTACACCAGACTGTACCCTGAAACTGGAATTGGTGTGGTGGTTGGGTCAGTGATTGAAACATGTGGGAGTGAAAGAGTTTTGTGCTAAAGGTCAAACTGTGGTGGTGGTGGCACGAGTAGTAGTAATAGTATTAGTAGCAGCAGCAGCAGTAGTAGTAGTAGTAGTAGTAGTAGTAATAGTATAACCCCTTCAGCACTGGATGAGACAGTTTGCATTTATTTGAAGAATAACTTGAAAAGATTCTCACAAGTGATCTATCAACAATGAATACACTCTGGTATGCTTGTAAAATGGAATGTGAATCTGAACTTACTAAGTTACTTCATTTGGAATTTTCAAATGTCTTCCTTCTGTACCTTTTGGAACAAAATTGTACTAGAGATTAGCATAAAACAAGCAATAGGGACAGACATACAATAAAGATTATTCCTTCAAACCTCAACATTTGCGTGAATAATATATAAAAGTATGATTTGTGCCTCATATGAATCGTCACACCTTCAAAACACACAATTAATTCTGTTTATGGAAAATTCATTTTTATTTTGAGTATAATATTAAACTAATACATTGTGGGCGAAATGTAAGAGTTTGTATTGTAATGGCAGGTGCTACATATAGTAATGCTGTAATATAATAGGCCTACACTGTACAATGAATGCATATTACAATGTTTGTTGAAATGCATGTACCCTGCTGAAGCCATAATGCCCTTAGTTCACAGAAGTACCTTATTAAGGCCATCAAAATGCATCCTTTCCTGACTCCTGTAATCTTTCATGATTGCATATTTGTAGAGGACTCAGTGCTTCTTGTATATGATGCCATGACACTGGATAATCAGTTTGCACCATTATGGTTTATAACAGGGCCAGCCAACTTCAACCCACGGAGGGCCACATAATGCAGGACTTGCCCGAGGGCCAAACATGTGTATACATACATTGAAAGGGTGCAGCGACTAAATTTACTAACACACCATTATGTACAAACAACAAGATACTCTAAATGTATGGTTGAATGAATGCATGACAGGGTAGTAGGCTGTACTGAACTTGGTAAAACACAAAGAATGATTGGTTTACTGTGTGCTGTCTTAAAAGTGATTAGTTATAGTTTGTATACATTTTTTGTGCTACTATAGTTGCAATATTATGTTCTGTAGACCTATTATACTATGTTTGTTAAACTGTATTACTGAAACTTATCAGGTGACCAAGGGCCTCAAACAATTACTGTGGGGGCCACATATTCGTCAGCCCTGGTCTAGACGGTCTAGATGCTTGAAGATGAAGGTGTCATATCCTGGAAAAAAGAAGTCTTTAACTACACTAGTGTTTCTACTTAAGAAAATGGAGAACATAATGAGCTCTTTTGTTCTTCTTCTGAGATAATTATACTGTCACTGGGTGATTAGACAAAGCCAAAAGGAGTGGATGACTGCCTGAGAACTCACTTCTCAGGTCTCACAGGCAAACTGCCTCATGACAATGTGACAAAGATTATAATATACAATGTGGGTGAAGCTAGAGATCAAGCTCTGCTCAGAACCACAGATAAACATGCTCCAGATATAGTAACACATTGTGAATTTGCAAAATGTAATAAAATCACTGAAACTAAGATAGGGATGTATAATTGACGGCACTGCAAACAAATGCCTCAGGCACCTTCCCAAGACGCTCTTGATATATCACATCATGTTTGTGTAGTCATTATAATCAGCTGTCACATTTCAGTATCATGGAATGAAACAAAATAATAACCTTGGTCAGATACAGTAAAGACACTAGATTTCTAAAAATTTACATCCAGTTAACCTGTTTCCAATGATGGGTAAACAATTTGAGGAAATTAGTCTAAAAACAGATACTAAAATATGGAGTACATTGTACAATTTTTCAGTAGTATAAAAACTCAACATATTTACTACACACTTGTGAGTTATAAATGGCATTTGAAATATACAAATAACTATTTTAGTTTTTATTACATTTTTATGTGCATCTTCATATGGCAAATTGATACTCCTGCATGTTTTCCTTGCATTTTTTGTGGCTTCAGACAAAATATGCACTGTTTCCATTCAATTATAACCCCACGACAGTGAAACACACAGTGGGTTGCTGATCTAAAGAAATTTTGTAATGAATTTATTTGTGAGACGGCTCAATGAATCAGAATAATTGCATCTGCAGTTTAAAGCTCACTTGGTCAATGATGTGAGGGAAATGTTGCTGTTCTGCCAGAGAACCAAAGAATTCTACAAATAAGATATGCGCACTAAATTTTAATAATAGTGAAATGTGCATACAAGTATTACTGCCATATAAAATGAATGAATTTATTATACAGTTCCAATTGTTCTTCCTGCACTCCTTGCATTTAATAAATTAATGCCTCTACATACAAGTTATAACTCATGTTTAAAAATTCGACGTCTTCCAAGCAATTAATTAGTCGGTGAACTAAATAAGGTTGCGGATTTCGTTCATCGTTTATCTGGATAATCAGGTTAGGTCAGAACACTGTTTGACATGGTCACTACCAGTTGTAACTGTCACAAAACTACTTTCTGCTACTGGGTAACGCATATCAGGTGTCAGGGAGAGTGGTTCACATCCTGAACGTGCCACAGATCATCTAGTATATCAGTATATATTTGGGGAGACGACAGAACGAGCAGATGATTGCGAGCACAGCTCATCTAAGGATTGTGGGGGACCTACCACTTCATAGAACGAGATTACAGATCTGCGTATGGCTATATGGAACTAGATAATCCGTGACCCTATGTATGCACTGACCCGCCTGTCGATGTAGGTAGTATCAGTATATATTTGGGGAGACGGCAAAACGAGCAGACCATTGCGAGCACAGCTCATCTACGGATTGTGAGAGACCTACCACTTCATAGAACGAGATTACAGATTTGCGTATGGCTATATGGAACTAGATAATCCGTGGTCATATGTATGCACTGACCCGCCTGTCGATGTAGTTAGTATCAGTATATATTTGGGGAGATGGCAGAACGAGCAGACCATTGCGAGCACACCTCATCTAAGGATTGTGAGAGACCTGCCACTTCGTAGAACGAGATTACAGATCTGCGTATGGCTATATGGAACTAGATAATCCGTGGCCATATGTATGCACTGACCCGTCTGTCGATGTAGTAGTATCAGTATATAATGGGGCAGACCATTGCGAGCACAGCTCATCTAAGGATTGATAGTGACCTGCCACTTCGTAGAACGAGATTATAGATCTGAGTATGGCTATATGCAACTAGATAATCCGTGGCCATATGTATGCACCAATCCATGTACTCGGTGATGTATATCATCCGTGACCGTAGTGGTGACCAATGCAAAATGTGCTACAAATACATCAAATTCGTGACCAAAAGTTACCAGAGATCATCTAGTATGAAAGTTACATTACGGTACATTTGCGCCGCGCTGAACTATGAAATGTGAACAGAGATGGATATAAAAAACCTGAAAATTCCGTGATTACTCAATAGGTATTGTAAGTAACTAAGTGGCGATAGTCTAGTTATATTATGAGAAGGCGTGAAAATTCTGGCAGTCGTTTTTTGGCAAGAACAGGTACGATGGCAATTCCAGTGTGTTGTTGCTATTTCTAATTCACAATTGACCCCACTCTTTGTGTGCATGTTTAGAAGATATACATCAAAGGCATTGCACGTTCAAACACTTGTGTGTCTGAACGTGCAATGCCTTGGTGTGTTGTGTGTCTTTTTTTTTTTTCAGTGAGAATTAGCCATGTCTTGTCCCAGTGACAATTAGCCATATATTCAAGTATATGCAGTATACGACAACATGTTCATTAACCACTGAACTCATCTCATTGCCCACTTATTTTTGCTATCTATATCTAGTGTATTCCAACAAATTTTGACAACATTTGCTTAAAACATAAGGTGAATGAATAATAAACTTGCTGTTATAGGAATTGTGCATTAATACAATTTTATATAATTTTCTTAGTTTAGTTTTTCAGTCAGTGCAAAGAGAGGTGAAAGTAGAATCTGTAAATTGCTTGAATGAATTTCATTGAATTATGCATATTTTAATTAAGGTCTATGGGAGTAAAATCAAAGGGGTAACAAGAATTAGGCAAGTTTTTGATTTATGTGGCCACTTGTAAGGTCGCAGCAATTGTGTAAGTTAGCAGATACCTCTATTTTTTAATTATAAGTGTCCAGTAAATGAAAACCGTTTAATGCGGAAACTGCAAGACAAGACAAGAATAACAGAATATTTTGTTTCTCATAAGATGATTTTACTGTGCACTTTGCTTCCTGAAAATATATGTGAAAGGGAACATTTCTGTCACAAATTGGAAAGAATTAAACCCAGACATCAACAGAATATGTGCTGAATACTGTGGTGGTTTGAAGGAAAGAAGAAAGAAAGAAAACTGAAAATTTAGACTGCTTGGTTACTGGATAGTATATGTATACAGCATGAAATTCTGATTTGCTTAGGTCATTAATGCATTATTACAGAGAAGTGTACTATGTAATACTTTTTATATAGAGAAAAGTGCACATATGAGTGAACTGAAAGGTGTTCAGATCCTTTGGAACCGTGTTCTGGTGTGTAATATGTAGATATGAAGAGACATTTGTGTTTCACTGTCACTCTTCAAACTACATGTGTGAAGGAATTATAAGATACTGTATGTGTAAAAACTGCTTATTTAACTCATTGCCAGACTATAAAGATGTACCTTATGTTATCTATCTTTGTGTTTCTGTTATTTAAATTTAGTTTCAGGCTCAAAGAAGACAAAATGCTGCATGAAGTACTTCTGTCATTGGTTGGCTACTCTGATAATTTTCTAAATCAGGTAGGCCTATATATAATTGGAGAAACTATAAGGTAAAGCATCCCATTTTTTACCTTTTCCTCACCCTATCCTCCTCCTCTCTCTCTGACTTCCTCTTCCATGTTATTGTTTTTGCTAAGTATCAGTCGTCCAGCTACACAGTGGTATAAAATATTGGCAACAATGGTGTCACCTAGCAGGTTCAAACTAATTGGGTAGAGCATGTTGAAAATTAATAAATGGGCCTGAAAAACTCTCAGATGTATAGACAGATAATTAGCCAACCAGCCAAATGGCTGGTAAATTTTGCATTCCATGTGATTCTTAATGTCTAATTATAATTTAAACCAGTGACTTTGTATTGAGAGTATTATTGTCCATTTGTGTAGAAAATAAGTCACAATGGCTGTGAAATTGGTGCAGGTTTGAGCATGGTGGGGCAGCATTGCATGGGTACAAAGTGTGATTTTAATATTGGTTTTGTATACCAGACAGTGAGTTGGTTGGTTGTTTGGTTAATTAAGTTTATTAGCTCATCCCTGATTGCCATCATTGGCCTTACAGCAAATAGACCTATGTAAACTGTAAAACTGTGGATTTACATAGGTAATGTATTCACTATATGTGGTTAAAATTGTCCACATTTTGTTGTCATAAAGTAAATATAGCTTTTCTCTTTGCAGTTAATGGAAAATGATTCATTTCTGGATCCATGTGAAAGTATGCTGATAAAGAGAATTCTAAATGTTGCTTCAAGGTATGCTACACTGAAGACTTTCATAGACAATAATATTTCTGTTATTGGAGCAGCTGTTCGTGGTGAGTCACTCACAGATGCCATAATCTATTTCTCTGGTATGAGATTCCAGTTATCACAGCAGTACATATCAAGTGATTCCTTTCTTTCCCAAATGTCCTGGCTGTCTCTGGTGTCAACCCAGCCCCCTGTTCAAAGGGTAATGGGGCTTCTTTTCCAGGGGGTAAAGCAATGAGGGTGTGAAGTTGACACCTCCGTCTAGTGCTGAGGTTAAAAATGTGTTGAGCTATACCTCTTTTCCCTTTGTATGCCTCGATGGTGTGTATAGGGAAATCTTTACCTTCTGTATTGATACAATGACTGTATGAGGTATGACAGATATCAGTAAGTTTCAGATATTCAAGTAGCAGAAGTCTATTTCTTATACTTTTCACTCTTCTATACTTTTAGTTTAGAAACAGGTCAGGAAGAACACATGTAACCATAGCAACTGAATGTTCATCAGCTTCAAATCTGTACTTGCATTGTCGTGAACAGCAGATGAAATTTTCGTATGTTCCAGATTATGGTCTTCGAAATTTGTATTCCTTGTTATTTAGTATTGGATTTCTGGAAAAATTTCATCAATTAAACAAGATATTTGAAAGCAGCAATCTGCAAAACAATGGCAGTTAGTTCTTTAAATATCTATGGAAGTGGTTTTTTATTGGCAAAGTAGAATATTTTTTGGTCCTTGTCCATCAATCATACTAGCTGCTGTGACAGTTTTTTTTAATGGTATCCTGAGTCCCTTGACATAAGTGCTGGAATAGTACCTTAACATTCTGCATCCAAACTTATTTATAATTTTATAATTCTGATTTTATGGTGTGTAAGCAATATGTTTCATAAATAATGATTGAATGCAACAAGAACAATTGTCTTGGTGAAAACACTGAAAAGACTAGCTTTATGTAATGGATTCAACAGAGCAGGTAACCGTTGCTATTTGCTGGAGCTGAAATGCCACATTTTATTTTATTTAAACAGTGTTTAATGTCAAGAATAAATACTTTCACAATTCAGCAATTAACTTAACAATAAAGGGACAAGACAGGTGAATTATAACACCTTAATGTGTGACATCCTATTCTTATATACAGGGTGTACCAGGAGGAATGTGAAATACTTCGGGAGAGTGTTCCTTATGTTAAACTATACCAATATAACCCAAAACACCTATATCCAAAGTTGAACGGTTACGGAG
>Ga0209629_10003007_pt1 | contig 11828 bp, 8 predicted proteins | sample TergutCu122P5_FD_187286 | JGI IMG/M metagenome (GOLD analysis project Ga0209629, IMG submission 187286) | Cubitermes ugandensis P5 segment gut microbial communities from Kakamega Forest, Kenya - Cu122 P5 (SPAdes) (version 2) | ecosystem: Host-associated > Arthropoda: Insects > Digestive system >...
AATGTTTTTTACACTTGGAAATATGATTTTTATTAAATGACTTCAGTTAGTTGTCGTGTGTGGCCCTCATGACAACACAAATGTGACCCATATGGCCCTCGGGGGACCCTCAGTTTGACATGCCTGGTGTAGAGCATGGGTCTCCATCCTTTTTATGTTCAAGAGCCACACCGGTTATTGTGGAGTAGTTCGCGGGCCACAGGTGGAAAAGTAACAGTAGGTGGTATATCTAACTGCCTTAATTAGTGTGTAATTTGTATAGAAATACACAATTCGCAAACGTGACCTTGGGCCGCGTAATACAACCTGGCGTAGAGATAACTCCGGTCTTGCCAACCTACGTCTACGTCACTCGCATAGATGACAGTTGAACTGCAGTAGTAGCAAAACAAACTGCTGCTGTGAATATGTATGTACAACTACAGGAAGGTTATGTAAAATCTGTACACGGTGTGGGGATGGATGATTAAAGAGACAAATACCAAACGTCACTGTGCAATGGCGGTCATTCGTATTTGTAGTGGCCCCAAACCACCTATACAGACGGATTTTTCTTGTTATTCTTCCCAGTTGCCAAAAATAACCATGGCAGTGCGTTTTCGCATCTCGTTAGTTTATCGCTCTTAATCACTCGACTATATAATGGAGAAAGCTTCGTTATATTTACGAAACAGCAAACGGAGTAGATCGTGGACGCAAGCTTGCGTGTCCATTTCGGTGCCAAATTTGTATAATCCTGTCATTCGAAGTTTCATAACCTACGGCTTCGTATAAAGAAGCCCGGAAACAAAAAGTGCGAGCTCTTATGTTCTCCACTAATCTCATTGAACGTGTATGTATGGCAGCCGTGCGTCAGTTCAACAGAGCTGTGGTTATTTTAAACATCCGTATAGGGACACGTCCGCAGAGGTTGTGCGTTCCATTGAGACATGACTGGGATGCTCTCAGTTTCGTCTTGTGCACTTGTCCTGCGTTTTGCATATCAACCGTTTCTCGTGTCATCTGCCGAGAGTGTTTTCCTTTGAAAAATCGCGCGGTGGGCGGGGCCCGAACAGACGCGAGCGAGAAACTGTAGCGCGAGAGGCCGTGTGTGAATGGTGTCCCGCCTGCGACTGACGCGAGCGATGCAACCAGCAGTTCCTTGCCCCTGTGTGTAGCGCACGCGTGGCCTTGGAAAGTCGGCCGGCCTCTGGGATCTTTCGCGCAATCGTCATACCTACCTATTCGTAGTACTTACTCCGACCGCAAGGGAATTGTGATATAAATAGAACGTAATTATGAGTATCAACAATCCTTGTATTAGCGTTTGGGCACCAAGTGTGTGATTTTGAACGTTCAAATAATAAATTACAATTAATTAAAAACAGTTTATGAAGCATATTTTTGTGAGTAACAGTAAAGATGTTGCTTGTCAAGCTCGTAGGCGTAGCGGAATGAACGAAATGTTCGCCGGGAGTCATATGCCGTTACATGTTGAGGATAAAAACTCAGTAAAAATATTGCGCTTGCGTTATAAACGTTTGATCACTCTACATTTCAAAGACAGGCATGAGACAGTACTATGTGTTGTTCCTCCGCCACCAGACACTTGCGCAGTTTATGCACGTATTCCACTAGTTCCGTTGTATTTGAATATACATGTCCTTGGCTAAATCCCGTAATGCTCGCCGTATCCTTAAAACATATGTGCATGCAAAACCATCGTTATTTTATGTTAACTTCAGTAAGTGTAGTTAATTATAAATCCGTTTTCTACTCATTTTTATTTTGCGCCACCTGCATTGTTTGTAAAAATTGCAGTAGTCATTTAAGACGCAATTTGCATTGATACAGTGATAACTTGAGTGAACAAAAAACGATATTTTTGCTGACAGTGGTAAAAACCGAATATATTCAGATCAGAAGTAGCTACCGTTCGCGGAAGAGAACGCCTGTCGTTACAGTTTAAAGTGACGGTCGTGTTTTAAATGACTGAAGTATAATATACGCAAATGAACAGTAAGTTAGTTTGGTGCGGTAAAATACAGTACTATTGAAAGTCACGTATCTTTCTTAGGTTCGCCCATTGGGACTAGCTACGACCAAGATCAGGGAAGACTGGTGTGTGGCGACTTAATGTGATATGACGTCACAATTGCCGAAGAAACACGAGTGAAGCAAATGATGTTACCAAGCTCTCAAATGTAACACGATTCTACTGAAAGTCTGCTAGCGTGTCATTGGTCAAATTGTTAACGTGGCTGCTCCTTACATCACGTGCTTTGATTGTTTTTTGTTTTGCAGTAGGATTTATATCCCGGTCCCGGTATTAATCGTGTATGTTAACTGATGTGTAAAGTCTGTCTAGTGTTTTTACTGAGAGCGATCCAAGGTTATTTGTTAGTTTACAGTGCTGACATTTTTCCGTAATTGAGTTGTTTGTTCGTATATCAAACAGCGTTGTATCGGCTTAGTAGGTTGTATATGGTCCAGACATGGTATGACGAATTGGCAAAGACGTAGCAGGAAGTGGTGGATTGATTTTAGGTACTTCTGTAGGAGTCGCAAGAAATGACTGAGTAAAACCGCGACATCCGATGCTACGAGCTCTACTGTTCACTATTTTAACACGGGACTTCGCGACTGCAAAGCTGAAATGCAGCACGACATTTAGTCTAGGCATCTACTAAGTAAATAAATGCTTGACAGGTGCTTCTCCATTAGCGATAAACCTGATGTTTATTAAACTTAATGGTGGCCATCTCTTGTGTGACATAATAGAAGAATACATAAATATTTATTTACGTCTATGCACAACAATATTCCACAATAGTGAGTAACTACAACTTTTATTTAGTGCGTGGCGACATGTTTCGGCTGCTCATGCACTAAATAAAAGTTGTAGTTACTCACTGTTGTGGAATATTGTTGTGTATAGACGTAAATAAATATTTATATGTACTTCTGGTGTTTATTAAATGGCGCTGGGCTACTTGGTATAATATTTAATATAGAACTACATAGTATAAAATGATAATATTCCCATTTCAGAGCATTGACGTCTTTTTTGAATGCTGGCGTCTATTCTGTAACACAGGACTGCATTGTCGTTATGTTTTATTTATGCAGTACGACAGTTTATGTTAGTTTACATTAGACGAAACACGTACAGCAGTTTACAATTAATTGGCACTATTAAGAGAACTATTATTAGGAAAGCGAGCACGGAAACTATTTTGAAAATATACAGCACTTTAATTGTACCTACATTTTTATATGGATCAGAAAATTGGACTCTGACAGCTTCACAGAGACGAAGAATTGAAGCGGCAGAAATGAAATTATTGAGACCTCTGGCAGGCTACACCCTTCATGACCACAAAACAAACGACTTTATATGCCGTGAACTAAAGATTACAGGCATACTAGGCAAGATAGATGAATACAGACTGAACTGGCATTTACACTTGTAAAGAATGCCACAAAACCGAATCCCGTTGAAATCATAGCACTACAGACCACAAGGAAGGAGAACAATTGGGAGACCGAAGAAACGTTGGCGAGAACAGTTGTAACTCTGGAGATGGAACGGATCAAACTGGTCCAATCCTTGATGTTTATGATGGTGGTGATGATGACAGACAGCAGTGTACCGAGGGAAACTGTTCCATACCCATGTCATTCTCTGGTAGGATCACGTCAGTATTCACACCTTGAATAAGTAATGAAATTCAGTTGTATTATGTTAACGAAAGTGAAATGGCATTTTTACAGTTTAATTTTTATGCGACTGACTGCTTTCTTGTTTCATTGTTATCCTATGCAGCCAAATCTCTCTGCAAACAGAACCTGAAATAAAGTAAAGCGCCGCATTTCAGGGAATTTCTCTGGTACCCAAAACTTAAAATGAATATCGCTGCAGTTATAAATTTGGCCATTGGCGGTATTGAACTCTGTGCTAATCACCTGCTGTTACGGGTTTGCAACTGCATGTCGCTCAGAGGGTTTGTTTGGCCCTCATTTCTTTTGAGGAATGAAGAATAAGCATTTTGTAAATTCACGTGTTGGTCTTGTGGATTATGATACCACGTCATGTGGTGGTGGCGCACCGACGTGCCGGAGGAACGTAACATCTTCCATCGCCAAGGTCGTGGTAGCCGCATATCATATATATGTCTAAATCGTTAAAATGCATCGTTGGCGTGGATGCCGTGTATTTTATTAGCAGTAATAACCACATATCTAACCATTCTGTCCAGTTCTGCCTTCAAAACTGTTATCGCTGAAACGCAGAGAAGCTTGAGTTTAACGGAAAGTGATATACACCTTGTCTGAATATCTTTTGTTCCTGTTCATATATCCGTGTTTCGTGCTGTGTTTCCTATGATTATTTGAGAAGGGACGTCGTAGTTAATAGAGGGAGAAGAATTTAGCTAGACTTCGTGAAACAGTGCGTAGTGTGTTCCATTGTTTTGAGATTCCCTAAGAAATATGTTTTTGGTGCATGTTGATTCAGAAAGGCATTTGATTGAGTGCCCCACGCTAGTGAAGGTAATGTATGAAGGAACACCAGAACCAAATTCGTGGTGACGGAATTCATCGTACATTATTGTGTTTCCTTACCGTAATTGGCTGCAGTGGCTTGGATTCGTAGGAAAGTGGACGTTATTTACATGGGAACTTGGCCCTTTTTCTTCCTTTCCCTTTGTCAGGAGTGTTGTGGTGTTCATATGAATTGGTGTATGCATCATCCATTTGACAAAGCCTGCAGGTAAGGAGGCATGAAAGGACCGGTCGCTGAGGGTTTGGGGGTTGTTCTTGCTTCAGTACCTTTCTTCCCCACATGATTGCGGACTTAAACTATTCAGAAATGTTATATCATCACCTTGAACACTGATATGTGAGCCCCGCTGTTGCCATATTACAAGAAAGTACACATTTTAATGGAGGCGGGGCGAGATGTATTAACATGTTCAAATTCGAAGAACAGTTGCAGTTCCGTATTTATATTATCCCTGCCCTCTATTCCGTTGAGGATTTCCAGTGAATATTTTGTAGGGATGCATTTTCTACCCAATTCCTCTCATACGTGATTTTGTTACTCTATCAGGAATAGATTTTGTAAAACTGCACGTCACTAGCAATAATCGTTATACATTTTCGTGTGTGCGACTATGATCATTCAGGTACCCTTGTGCTTTTAGGGCCTATTACAGGAAGACATAGCGTACGAGAATTCCGGAAATTTATCTTCGTCGTCATAGTAATTGTTCTAGTGACCGAAGGGCGGTATTATGTGTGTTGATGATTTTGTTGGGTGCGAATTTGTGCAGCGACGACGTAGCAACGTCGCCTTCCCAGCCAGCTGGTAGTGAAGGAGGGGGCAGTGTTGCCAGATACGGGAGTTGCTGAGGACGGAGTGAATGGCATTGCGGGTTGAGGCACGGTGCAAGGAGGAACGTGGCATCAGCGCTCTTGCATGTGTGGAAACCTGCATAGAGATTACACAGAAGAAGAAGATCGTTTTGGTATAACAGTGCTGTACAATGCTGGCCGTGTTGCTGTGTCAACCCAACACCGGCCTTCGTGTCGCTGTGGCAAATTCTCAATATGTGCAATATGGCGATGAGCTAATGATATAATTTATATTTATTTTTGTAATAAGTCACTATGGAGACCGGCTAGAGTAGATCTGTTATGAGAGGGCAGCAGAATCGTGATGACTTCATGGAACCAAGATTTAAATCATTTCCGTTCTAATGGACGGGATGGTTCGTACTTTGCTGCTCTCCTGTTGGCAGTTGCAGAAGGTAACCTTATCTGTGTGTTTGGTGCGATATTTTAATTCATGGTGAGACGGGTAGCCTGTTGACCTAGTCGGAGCGTATTATAATGTGTAAATTGCGCGAGAGGGGGCCGGGCCGTACCGCTGGGCCGCCACATTGATTTTACAGTTCTCACTCCTCAGTGTAGGAATGTTTTCCTTCTCTGTCTCGGCACGGCCGGTGGTTTAGGGAACCGCCGAGAGAGGGGGGGCGGAAGGAGCAAGCCTGTCTTCTAACATTACGTATTTACCGTGAGCCCCAAAGTGAGCGAGCGAGCGAGTGAGTGAGTGAGTGAGTGTGGTGGTGGCATGGATCGACGACATCTTGGCTTCTTTTCATACGACTCGTCATCATCATCAATGTGTTACTGTGGTGCCCCGACCCCGCCGACAACATGCACCTTGATAATTTTAAAGTACTGCCGCTTGTAACATGGCCGCCGCCAGTATGTCACTTCTGGCCGTCACATTGGGGCAACAGTGCAGCCTTATGTTATCGTCTGGTATTTTCGTAGGTGTGTGCTGTGTGTGTTCGACAATCACTTCCGTGTTTCGCTTGGCCATCTTTCGTTTCGTTTACTTGTTCCGGAATATGTTGTGGTTTGCGGTAAGAAGGGTGCAGTGATATTTGGGTGCGTGGAAGTAGCCAGATTGGTCGTGTAGAATCAAGGGTCTAGTGGAGAGCTAGTTGTACTATGTGTATCTCACTCTTCCCCCCAATTGATCTCTCCTCCTCCATTTTGTCGTGATTCCCTGACCGATTAGACGTAAATCCAACTTGACTTGTCATGAATGTGACGTAATTAACAGATTCCATGTGATCGCTCTTATTCTCACATTATGTTGCATTTGTCAAACAAAACGTCTTGGTGTGTCTTCATTGCCTCCTCCTCTTTAATTATACAGCATTAAACCACCAAAAGTAATATGACGTCTGCTGATGTTAATTGTTTTCCGTGACAGGTGTATTAAGCCGAGCAAACTAGTTCACGTTCGGAATGTGTTATACTTCATGTCCAGGTACTAGTTACATTTGGTTTAAAAGTACGTAACTCTTGTCGCGGTTCAGATTTGATACTGTATCAGCTGTCATGGTCATCACTTCTGTAGCAGGTTAAAAAGTACGTTCCATTACACAATTAAGGGAAAAGGAAGTAATAGAGCTGGCCATGTCAACCCGCATCCATATTTACGTTTTGTAACGTTGTACAAAATCATACTTGATTTAGTCGTTTTGCCTTGTGGTGAAAACATGACTTACTACCGATTTCGCATCCATTAAATAATAGAGGTATTTAAGCCTGTTATTATCCAAGGATTGAGATTTGTGAAACTGGATGTCACTGGAAACAGTTCTGTGTAATTAATGATAGTCATTGCTTTCATTGAGGTTTTGTCATCTTTCAATGAATATGGATTGTATTTCGAAAACATGTTGAAAGGTTTCAGGAATTTATGTGTGGCAACTCTGCAGTTTGTAATTGTGTAAACATTTTGCCTTTATATTTGAAGAATGCAAAGAAGTTTGTAGCACAGAAACTTAATTCATAAAGTGTAGAGAACAATTTTTTGTAGACTGCCCTTCAGGCCTGGGTACATTTGTTCAAAATTGTATGTAGTTATGGAATACATTCTGTGACTGTGAACTGCCATATTTTAATCAGCTCAGAGTTCTTGATTTTCCTGTTACTGGCTACACTTCTTAAGTGCTTATATGCAGCAGTGGCACTTTTGTAATGTAACCTACTTTACATTGTCATGATTTCTCATGTGAATCATGCAGTTTGAATCTAATGGCTCAACAGGTAATTGCTAAATAACAAATGATTGTTTTAATTGAGTGGGCATTATATTATGGTGGATGTAACAACCTATTGACAAGTTCATGGGACCACGTACCTACACTAGTGCAGTTTAATATCTCATGCTTTTCACCTATGTATTATAGTGTGCGCACATCATTCCAGCACTTATTATCCTTCACCTAACTGTTCACAGTTCTTCATTACCAAACTGTTCCACATAATATTATGACAAAAGAAAGCAGAATGTGCAAATGCAAATGACATCATAATACCTGCATTTGATTCTGTGTTGCTTTCGTTCGGCAAATTATGATGGTGGTCACAGAAGACCAAGCAGTGTTGCCAACATACATAGTGAAGTTTGTGGTTTGATATTCTTAAAGCATTTGTCATTTTGCAGTACATGTGTAAGAGAAAATGTATAAGGTAGTAATGAGTAGCCTGGAGGTTAGGCTTTGGTTCACTGTGTGTATAAAACCTGACTTTCACTGATGGTTTCGTAAATTATGTGATAAAATCAGTGCACAGATTGAAGTATCATAGTCATTGTATTGTGTCTGAAGTGTCACACGTAAAGAAATTCACACAGTACATTAATGGTTTGGAAGTGATGTGTGTGTGGGCACATGGATGCTTTTATGTGCTGGTGTAAATGTTACCCATCACATTTCAATTGTTTTCTCATTAACAATGGCTATATTTATATAAGCATCTGGAAATTTTCCACTTACACCTGTTAAATGTTGGGCTGCTTGAAGAACCATCTGTCTCCATGATAAAGTGTTCAGAAGATAATGATGATGTGACACTACATGGTTTTTAGCAGCTAGGTTCCAACATTTTAAAGACATCACTACCATAAAAATTTCAAATCTTGTATGTGTTGAGAATGTTTGAATCAACAGTTTCACAGATCTGTAGTTGATTAAACAGAGAATGTTCTTTGATATACCGTTTTGAAAAGATTAACTGTTGGTGTGCTTAACATTTATATGATGGGGTGGATGTTTAAATTTTAGCACATGCCTTGTAAAAAACCGTTAATATTAATAGCAAAATCCCTGTAATCCTTCATCTGATAATCCAGCACTGGAGGATTGTAATCCCATGATCAGCATGCCTATTAATACTGTGACTTTATCTTGGGCTATCCAGATATTGTGTTGCTAGCGCAACTCTGTGTCCAAGCAGAATACTTTGAGTTTTCATAATTTGATATTACCCCACACCCTGGTGGCTCGCAAGCAACTGCTGGGTCATGCCACTTGTTTGGCACAATCCGTGTTGTGACTGTGAATTCTATTTCCATTGTGTTAGGTGTGACACATGCTACTCGAGCTGTCCTGTCGGCTTCAAGATTCAGATATGGGTAAACAAGGTACTGCTGGCAAGAGGAAACTGTAATGATTCTACAGAAACTTGAAATAATTAGGTGGTCTGAAAGTGGCAAAAATCAAAGAGAGGTTATGGCTTCTTGCAGCATTAGATCATCAGCCATCTATGATATAAAAAAACTGAAGGACCAGTTATAATTGTTTATATCATCAAGTGAAAGTGTGTAGGACATTGTTAAGTGATAGATATTGAAAGAACTGAAATTAGCACAGTTGGTCAAGGGGTGTGAGAGGTCGACAGCAATGCATTCCAAAAACATGATAACAGAGACGTCTAAGTGTTATTATGATGAAATGAAAGTAACTTACGAGTGCACATTCTCTAGCAGTTGGCTGTGAAATTTGAAAGAATTTAGGTTAGTGTAGGTACTGTCCGCGGACCCGGAGTGTCTGATTATGGCACCTGTCTGGTCCTCTGCACCAGGTTAATGGAATTTTAACGTATTTGAACAGAGAAAGATAAAATTATGAAGTAATGGCATTTTGTGACAGACATTATGCATCTGTCTTAACAATTCAGTAAATATCTCTATTGCCTAAGTATATATTAAAAGAATATCTAGGGGTCTTACCGTATATGCGTACTATATGTAGCACGTTGGCTGGATATAGGACATTGTACATCAGGCCTTTGTCATTTGGTAGGTTAACTCTGAATGGGGTAGTGGAGAAGATGTGGAAAGAAGTGGTAGAAGCTCCTTATTTGATATACCACCTAGGTATGGGCTGTACACCTATGAAGTTAGGGTTCAATTCATTGCATCCAGACTTCCTATGGGGTCCACCTAGCTTCCTGTTCAGCAAGTATTGCATGCTGTTTTGACAGGTGTGAACCAGCCAGGATGTAAAGCCGATTACCTGTCCACATATAATACTGAGGTTTAAGAATGCATGGAGCTGTACCTCCACTTCCCAGTGTGCCTTTGTGCATGGTGCATAATGAAGCATAGGGTGGGATGTGTCTTCAGATATGAGAAGACTAGAAGAATCTTTGAGTCAGGATAATCAGTTACTGGACCAGGTTTCAAAGTAGTGACCTCTAGAATGCAACTTGGGATTGCTGTCTAGCCACTGTACCAATGTTAGGTGCCCCCGTAAAATGGATTCCTGATTACAATGATCAGTTCTTTCCTGGATAGTGTGTCTAGAGCAGCCACTGGTTATAGCAGTTGGTGTGTAGTCTTGCAACTTGTTTTTGTTTCTGACATGACAGCCCTGTGTTTTGGCCGTGAAAATTATGTAGATTACTGATGTGTTCATGGGGACTACAGATGGGTTGGAAAGTAATGTGACAGTCCTTGATTTTTTTACTGTGTGATAAATATGATACTTATTGGTGAAAAGTGTAGAAATATAGTGGAGTATCAGGGATTTGTATATTACCCTATGGAACTAATGTGCAGTTAATGCAGCGTAACTCATCTCCTTCCAGTGCCAAGTTTAGGAATGAATGGAGCTATACCACTGCTTTTCGTGTATGCTTTCATGGCATCTGCAGCTTTTTAGTGTTACATATTCATATTTTGATTATCAGGGCAGAGAATATTAAGATATGGTCTTGTGAGATGCCATGCCATTCTAGTCAGCAGATAAGCTAAGTTTACTCCTGCCCTGGGAATGCAGGCATGAGAGGCTGTGTGGGTAAATCTGAGATTTGGGTTGTACAAAGTGGTACTGGGACAGGGTTCTGTCAGACCACTTCGGTTTTCCTCTGTCAGAATTTTTCTATCAATGCTCAGCGTTTGTTAATTCATTTATGACCAATGCCCTGTAATCACTGCAGTTAACAGCATTGTTAAATAACTCACATTTACATGGCATCACATCCCAGAAGAGTGATTTTGGTGTTACTTACTTACTTACTTACTTACTAAGTTATTTAGGTGTTACAGATTATCTTTCTTTACTTCAGGTCATGTATGTTGAGATCAGTATTGTATATCATTTTGCATTTTTGGGGTTAAAATGTGGACATGTCGCACTTTTTGGAAAGTTGACTGTCAGATCTGAAAAGATTCTTCATACTTCAATGTATGAACTGTGCTCTTGGTGTGTGCGTTTGCACTGCTCTTACCACATGTTTCTGTTGTAAATAAATTTTATCAAGCCGGTTGTAGCAGTGGTGGTGTCATACTGTATTTCAGAAATACGCAGTTTTGTCTTGGCCAGGTTGGCTGTTCTGACAGTGCTTCTGTGTGGTTTTCCTCAAGTCAGACACACACTTTTTCCTTCTTATTGTGGTCTTCTCTCTTCATCTTTGGTGAAGATTGAGGCAGTGTGTTCCTCTGAAACATTGCCTCTCACCTACCATGTTTTGCAGTGTCATAACCCAGGAGACTTGACTATATGGACTGATGTTATGTGTCTCTGAGTTCCTTCATCCCTGTTCCCAAGAAGCTTACATTAGATCTCAACTGTTTTGTTCCATGTCCTTTCTAATTCATTATTATGTTATCACATCTGCCATATAGTCTTATCAGCTGGCATCAGTGTTCACTAAGTCAGACCAGGTATGAAACCTCACCACCAAAAAACAAATCTTTTGTGTGTGTGTGTATATATATTCTTTATATATAGGTAGGTTTCACTCTTTCATAGGCCATGAAGGCCTTTAGGGAGAGTAGAGGTATACCTCTACTCTATTTTTGACCTCAGCACTAGAAGGGGGTGAGGGGTCACTGTCACCCCCCCGTCCACACCTTACCTCAGGGAAAGACTCGGTACCCATAGTACAGGAGGCTGGGTGGGCCTCAGAGGGCCGGTATTGACAAGTGCGGAAAATCTCGCCCCCACCGGGATTTGATCCCCGGACTGTCCAGCCCATAG
>Ga0209629_10003008_pt1 | contig 11826 bp, 3 predicted proteins | sample TergutCu122P5_FD_187286 | JGI IMG/M metagenome (GOLD analysis project Ga0209629, IMG submission 187286) | Cubitermes ugandensis P5 segment gut microbial communities from Kakamega Forest, Kenya - Cu122 P5 (SPAdes) (version 2) | ecosystem: Host-associated > Arthropoda: Insects > Digestive system >...
ATCGCTGGCAACGGGTTGTACACAATGCTGGTGACTACATTGAAGGACAATAAAACTTCGAAACATGTATCTATTTTGTATCAGTTGTAAATAAATAGTTGCCACTATTAAAGTTCCAACCCTCGTACATTATGGGATCCCATAGTGTTTACATAAAATCGTAGCAACCACGAACATTTTTCTTTTAAAAACACAAGTGTAAGATACATAATAGGGTATATTTTATAATTAATAAGAAACATACGTAAGTATTCTTATCGGTACGAAGGTACTCCCGTAGTAAACATTATGATTCACTGTCTTCTTACTCATTGCACGGATCACGTGCCGGTATCAGGCATGTCCTTGTATGGGCCTGTAAGGACAGTTCACGATCAGGAGGCGATGAAGTAGGTGAAATGCCACCCAGGAAGGGCTATAATGCACGACCAGTTTGCTGGTCCACTTGCTGAAGCATGCGGGAATGGTGCCACATCTTCTCAATGCTATGAGCAGATTTTCCAAGACATGAATTTTGTCACACAACCCACACATATTTTCTGATTTCCTGTTCAGATCTTCCCATCCGTAGTTAACATCAGGAACCATTGTTACGTCAGAGCATGTTAAATATAGATATCTTAAATGTCTGGTAATGAAGTTTTTAGAAGTACGTAACAATTGTTAAGGCTATTTCCCTTCTGGCAGCCATGCAGCATCTGTATTTACATGTAGCTTTTCTGCAGAGTAGTAATAGACAGGATGTTTCATGAATTGTAGACATTGCTGTAGGAGATAACTTTCTAGGCTATGTGATAAACAACATTCCTATTAACATGGGTGCTGTTCTAAGCTGTGAATGTGAGTTTCTTTAATTTACATTGCATGGAGTACGTTACGCCATCTTGGACAGCTGCTGGCAGATGACGCACACAAATATCAGGTTTATCTCTGTACACGTAATCGCACCATCGACAACCGAACTGCGATTATCGCATACCTGTTTCAAGCACAGGTCAGCCTAAATTTTTGGAAATTTCATTAAGTTGATTTAAATTTAGACTTTAGATTTATTAGGTAATGTGTTACTGTTTTATCCCATATATTTAAAGTAATCCTTACCTTTTATTCGAAGTATGTAGATATATATGTTTCAAGCTGTCAGAAGTCTGTAACCATTCAAATTGGACACGTTTTTACCAACTTTTATTTTTTGTACACAAAGACCTAGGAAATCTCGTACAGTTATGTCCACATCAAACACCCTGTACAGGGGATCACTGCAGTTGCGCAGGGCACACATCATCAGTTTTCCCACAAATCTTGCAGGAAATTTTGTTTGCTAAAATCAGGAGCATGAAGAAACTAAAAATGTGAATCCGAAAATTTTGGGACAGTTGTGACTACCAATGGTATATAGCGAGCATGGATAAATATCAGTAAATTTTATCAACTGGTATTTATAATTTTTTCTTGTGCCTTCATACAGATAAATACAGGGAAGTTAACAACTTACCTTATTAAAAATCTCACAGCAGAAAAGCAAGCCAAGCATGGCAAAATGTGGTTCTGAAATAGGGAAACTGACAATGTGAATGAATTGACGGTGCAGATACGGTGGTGGTAACAGGCGCAATTACACAGAGGGCAGCCAGGGAAGTGAATGTAAGAGCACGGCAGTAAAGTGGGTTAGCAAGAATGAATAGAAAGTAAACATTAAATACAATTAATAGCATGGTAAAATAGCCATATTTAGACTGGAAATAGACGAGTTTGGAATGGTGGTGAACACCGTAGGAATTCCCTGGCTGAAAATGACATTCACAGCCACGAGGAAAATGATTTCCATTCCCTGTATCTGGACCGTCATCCCACATGTTCGGCTTATATCTAACCAGCAAATGGCAATGGAAAGTTATTCCGCAGTGTTCACATTTATCTACCAAACTATATGGTGTCACGACCCCAAAAGATTAATGTCTATGGTCACTGCAATGAAAACCACAAGTTACACAGAACTGTACTGAATTACTCAGTTCCTTTACAGCTTCTGAATGGCTGCAGATGATATGCCAGGGTGGATAAGTGAATCAGTGGAATGCAAGTGAAGAATAAAATATCCAAAAAGAAACAGTACCATTATATTGTCATTCTAAAAAAAGATTTGTATTTGACGATGCAGCTATGTGCACATTACAACACCTTATCTTACAAGACCAGTATCACTTTTACACTATTTACAATAACATAGAGCTTCTTTGTAATCATGAGAAAAATAATTAAAAACAAATATTCTCTGTACAAAACGATCAATGTTTCTGTACAATGTAGTTTGAAAAAAAACAGAGAGAAAGAGAGAAAATGCTTTCTTACATAAAGGATATGGAAATGGTGAGGAGTTGGCATCTGGTTTTATACAAATATAAAACAAAACAATGGGGCAAAAAAAATGATGCCAAAAAACATGCAAAATATGAAACATGTTCCTGACATTATACAAAAGTACTACGTGCACACAGAGAGACAGAAACAACAAATGGCTTGTGCTACCATGTTCGTCACACCACTGTCTGGTTCCAGTGCACGGTGTGTGTGTATATACTCGTATATATATATATTTACATACAGGAAACGAAGTATTATTGCAATGTGAGGTACAGATAACCATTACCAGTATATACTCCAAACAGTTCTAAAATATCTCAGTCTCAGTTAAACTTGAATCCAATCATTCAACATCAGCTAACTCTCCTGGGGCATGACTACAATTTTAGACATACAACTGTGCCTCATTGGCAAGGTCTTTGCAAGATATATGTACATGTGAGTGAGTGTGTGTATAATATATACTTAAGAGAAGGATTCATGAACATATTTCCACTCAGTCAGCAGACAGGTACACTTCCATTTTCAAAATGGCAACTCTGAATTGCATCTCGTAAAGCCAATATACATACATGCACCTAATGAAATTAATGTTTAAATTTCTTCAAAAGATACGGTGGCAACGTCACAACCATTAACAGAGCTTCTTGTTCCTGAAGCAGCCAAACATGTCCGTTAGTCATGAATAGCATACAAGCCATTTGTTAAGGGGTTCTTTCCTGACTGATTTAGAAGTTTTACTTGTTAAACTCCAACAAATTTTGCAAACCATATCTTTTAAATAAAATATAAACTTACAAATACAGTATTATATCCACACACTTCGTTAACACTTACAATATGTACAAAAATATTAATTCGTGTCTTGAACCAGTAATTGACTTTTGTACACTAGATATTTTCTACGCTACATACACTGTGCAAATATACACAATAGTCTAAAAGAGTTAAATACCAAATCACACATCCTCATTCAAAGATTAACAACGTGAACTAAGAACAAATTCGAAACCGGATAATAAATTTAATTTAAAACATTTGGCAAAAACACTATTTGTTTTAAAAGCTATGTTTCAGTCACCTTTGTACAAGTCTGAGCATGCTCTAAGCGTGCACACCTGGCATTGGAAGGGAAATCACTTGGTGATACCCCACATGATTGCTGCATGTCACACCACTATAAATTCATAGGTTACCACGTTCATCACCTAACCTCACAGACCTCATTTTCGGGCACAGTACTACGATCACCACCTTCTGAACTGTTCGGCGTCACACTGCCTGACGCTGCAGTGTCCTGGCTTGGCTGCGTCTTCATAACATAACCTTCCTGGCACCGAGCTAGTTTTAAACGAATTGGGGTCACTTTGGACGTCCGCACATTTAGAGGTTCTGACCCCTTGCCATCACCACCACTGTTACTGTTTGTAGCCCCACTAGACATAGTAGAAGGCTGGCTTTCACTTTCACTGCTGGGGGGAGCAGAAGGATCTGCACTAGTACTGACAAAGCCATAGGCACCGACCCGGCTCTCAACGCCCTCACTTAATTGCGGTACTGGAGTAGATCCAATGCCACTTGCACTGTTTGCACCACTGTTACTGATACTATTCGTACTCCGTTTGTTAAACCTGATTATGAGTTTTGGTCCACACACTTTCTCATCTGCTGTGATGATTTGCACTTCATGTTGTGAAGAGTCAAACTGCCTCTGTTTGCGACGTTTACCTGCAACAACTTTACTCTGTTTCTTTTCTGCTTCGTCAAAGTCCGCCATAATCATGCGGCGGAATTTCATACTCTCCCGTTTTAGTTCCTCCACAGTTGGCATCTGGACACTGGTGAGTCTCTTCTTTGGTGGGCGAATCCGCAGTTTCTTCTCCTCTATGTTGCTCTCTGTTTCTGGAGCTCCAATTATGCTGTTACCAATCTTAATCTTCAGTTTAGGAGCCAAAACCAGGATTGGCCCTGATGCGGGCACCGCAGGCTTGGGTGGTCTGCCCCGTCGCTTGATGGGTGGTGTTGTGACATCAGTCTGCTGTGTTGAGGAAGCATTGCTGCCTGTTGACCCAACACTCCGTCTCCTTTCGGGAGGACCCGCATCATCTTGTTCCAGAGGTAGGTCCAAATGTCTCAGTTCTCGATGAACTGACTGAGAAGACGAGAAAGTTTTCTCTTTTCGCCGCTTCTTTTCCATATTTGCATCCACAACTGCCTTGTAGTCTTCGCGTGTTGGTATTGAAGTCATGGACGCAACTGCCTTGGGGATGGTGATGACAGTTCGATTGACTGGAGGCACAGCAGTTGGGGCTGTCGCCTGTCCTGTCACAGCCCCACCTGCTGGGTCATCCATGTTCATATCCTGAGAACAATACTGACGGAGCAGCTCCTTCTTGCGCATGCGGCGCAGGTTAGAAGTTCCTGAAGATGATGCTGCTGTGGCAGCTGCAGGAATGATGTTAGAGACTGCGACTGCATCCAGTGCAGGCAACACTGGCAATAATGGTTGCTGCTGAGACAGTGGCGGTACATTTGAGGCTGCTGCATAATTTGCATCAAGGAAAGGACCTTTGATCTTCACTTTCAGCTGGTTGCGTGAATCTGACAGTGACACCTTGTTGTTGGATGAAACATGATCATTTGCTGCACTACCCACAACAGCTTCATCCATTTGCTTTGGAACTTCCTCTGTAAATTTCTGTGGTTCTGGTGGTTTTCTGGCAGCGAGAGCTGAGTGCAGTTCCTTCTCCAAATCCTCTACAAAGTCTGTAACATGCTGCTCAGCAGTTGAGGTGGTAAATGATGTTCCAAGCAAGTGGTTATGGTAAGTTGCTGGGTTGTTGCTAGGTGTGGGTTCATAGGAAGAACTGTAAGTGCGCATGTCAACTGGACCTGGAAGCAGGGGCTGCACCACATCTGGGAACTGCTCCAATCTGTCAGAAGTCATGTTGGTGACTGGAGATGGCAGGGGCAGCAGTTCATCAGTTGATGAATGGAGACCAGGCAATGGTGAAGGTGGTCTTAGATCCTGAATATCTGCACTGTAAGAGGTACGTAACTTGGAGTTTGCCATGTGGTGCAGTGGGCTGGTAAACTTAGGTGAAGGAGGAGAGTCATGAGATAGGAATGAGTTTTCAGAGAGCTTCCTCTCGTGCACGTCTGTAGAGCGTCGCCTCTCCCTCATAGCACGCAAGTTCTCCACGCTATCACTTGGAGAGTCATCATCAAACTCCAGATCATACACTGTACCAACCAACTTGCTGTGTATGGTATTGAAGTGTGGCTCTGGGAAGTGCGGTAAGTGTTGCCCTCTGCCACGACCTCGACCCCTACGTGACCCACCTCGTGGTTGGTTATACATCACACGGTTCACCAGTTTGCCACTGGCACTACTGCGCTTATTACTACCAGTTTCACGGACACGACCCTGAGGTGCAGCTTTACCAGACGTTGCATCCTGCTGCCGTGGAGACTTACCAGGTGACTTGCCTGGTGATTTGCTTTGCTGAGAGATGAAACGAGCTGAGGTACGTGTAGGCTTTGTGGGTGACTTCTTCCCACCAGCACTGCTGGTGGATGCTGCTTTGGGTGTCTGTGACTCTGAAAGTGATACAGGTTGGGGAGGCGGACGTGGTGTTGGAGGCGCAGGTGAGGGAGTCGGGGCACAAGAGGGCACAATGGGGTCTGGAGGTGCAGCTGGGGAAGACTGATGATGGTCTGGAGGTCCTCTGCTGTTCCCTATTGGAGAAACTGGGAGGGGTAACTGCTGGATGGAATCTTGTGATGTAACAAAAGATGCTGGAGTGAGTGGGGGATCAGAATGCATTACAGGTGATGGCGCAGGAGGAAGAAGATTTGGGGTGGCTATTGAGGGCGGGGGAGAGACCATGGCAGCAGTCAGTGCCATGTTATGTGATGATGATGTGAAAGCAGCAGCACAAGGTGGTGGCATATGGGGAGGATCTTCTGGAGGTTTTGGTACTGGTGCCAATAGCGAGTGCGGTGTGGGAAAAGCAGGACCAAAAGGGGGATACATTGCACTAGGGGATGGATATGGCATCTGAGTACAAGCTGGAGGAGGGAACAGGGCAACTGGTCCCACAAAGGGAGAAGCTTCTGAGTAGGGGTGATATGGAGGGGCATCTGTCAGGTAAGGAGGAAGGGGTGGGTGTAACCCCTGGTACGAAGCAAGGTCTGCACTGGTTGGCGTATGAGGAGGAAGGTGGAGATCATCACGTTTGGTTGGGTCAGGTTCTTCACGATGAGATGATGATGAGGTAGAAGACGCAGAAGAGGATGATGAACGCCTAGCAAGAATCATATCGCTCTCTGTCCACTTGGCTCGACTGCGGAGATCAGTATAAGGGGACGGAGCAGGAGCACAGTCTAGAGGTGCAGGTGGGAGTGTATCATAGTGATGTGGGGGCATAAGGCCATGTAACTGGTCTGGTTGTTGTGACACAAAGTCTATGCTTGGGGGCACCCAGCGCTCATCTGCCTGAGCACTATTACTCCGGTCTAACTTTTCACGCCCTGGAATTGACACTTTGGAGACCTCAAGCTGCATGTTACATGCATGGTAATCATATGGACCATTTGAATCTCCACCCACATACGGCGGCACATCGTCCTTGTTCAACTGTTCGTCTGCATGTGGAGGTTCATGAGACTCCATGTGGGGCACAGGCAATGTGTTCTCCCTTGAACAATCCACATTTACAGGAACATCTACCTTAACTTCAGTACCTGCTTCAAGTGACTTCTCATCCTTGGGCTCACACACGTTTGCATCACCAGTATCTATGACTTGAAGTTGACTCTCAGGTTTCTCATCACCAATTTCATCCAAATGTATTGGACCATCATCTGGTACTGGAGCCAATGTTTCTGCTGTCTCAGGCTGAATGACATTTGTAGTCTTCTTGGCATATTCCAACCTCAGTTTCTCCACCAAAAGATGTGTTTCTCTTGCACTATCCTCCTTTGAATCTTCTTTAAAAAGAAACTCACTACTGAAAGAGAAAGTCAGTGGTGGTGCTCGCATAATTTCTTCAGAATCACGAGCGATGGCAAATCCATCATCATTCACCGTCTCATCGACAGCCAAAATATCATTTTCAAAGTCAAAGAGTTCAGACACGGGGGGATCTTTAGATGGCTGCTGAGGGGAGAATATGGAACGCTGTTGATAGTGTGGAACATTGAGAGACGATGATCGTGAAGTGATCTTCTTCGCTTCAAGGGTTTCCTTTTCATGCACCTGGAACTCATTACCTAGGTCTAAAGTACAAGCCTTCTCAAGATGGGGCATCAATGTGAATGAGGTATTTGCAGCTGACTTGCTTTCCTGCTGTGTCTGTTCAGGTGTCAGGACAGGAGCAACCATTTCCTTTGCACTTGGCTGCTCTGCAGGCTGTGCACCTGCCTCTACTGATGCTGCACAAACCTCTTCAGGAATCGTGGTGGATGGGTTAACAATTCCATCTACTTCAGCCTTCTGCTCTGAAGTATCTTTTTGCGTTTCTTGACTACCATCTGCTTCACTTAGGATCCCCAGAGCCTTCTTCTTACATTTGGGCATAGGCCTCACTTTCTTTTTTGTCTTGTCATCTTCCTCATTAGACTCCACAGACTCCCTTCTCACGTCCTTTGGCAGATCGTCATCGCTGAGTCTACGTGATTCAGGTCCACCTGAAGACTTTTTATGTCCATCTTTCTGTGGCGTATCTTCTCCCCTCTCCATTCGAGCAACAACCGGCTTCTCTACCTTTTTAATCACAGTGTCTTTCAAATCTTTGTCTGCATTTGATGTTATCACTGAGTTATGCTTTGAAGCCTTAGGTGTCATATCCTTCTCTAGTTGCAGTCCCTGGTCTTTAATTCTCTTTCTGGCATCATCATTTTCAGTTGCATCTCTATTGCTGACTGTTCTCCTAGATGATATTTCATCAAGTGCTGATAATACTCTTACATTGGCCTCAACAGATTTTTGCTTTTCTTTTGAATTTGCTTCATGTTTCATACTCATCTTCTTTTCTGCATCTTTAGATAGCAAGTCTCTCTTGCTGTCTTTCTCCTGTGGTGTTTTTCCAGATTGCTTCTTCTCCAACTTGTCTCCCTCTCTGTCTGCAACTTTCTCCTCTTTTTCTGCTGGCTTCCCTTCTCTCTCTGTAGGCTTTGTGTAGAACAGCTTGTCTAGGGTCACTTTTGATGTCTTCTTCCCTGGAATTTCCCGCTCTGCTTTCCTCTCAATGATTTCTCTCTCAAGCTGACTACCCAGTGAGTCTTTGTTAGGTGTGATCTCCTGTGGTACTCTTACAGACTTCTTTCCATCTCCATCTAATTTCTTTTCAGTTTTCTTGGTCGAAGATGACATGTGGTCATTTGACTTGACTCTCTCTTTAAGTGGTGCTTCTGAACTTGAATCACTGCTTCTTGGCAAACTGCCAGTGTCACGGTGCAGATTTGTAGACAGGGGCTGTTCGATCTCATTTGATTTTCTCTTCCTTGCTTCATGCTGCTTGAACTGATCTTTCTTATGGATTCCTCTTTCTGCATCTGATTCTCTCTCTGTGCCCCACTTCGGCTGCTCCTCAGCTCTCTGAGTACGCGATCGGATGCGTTTGTTTGCAGTGACTTGCTCTCTTTTTGATGCATCATCACAGGGGGAGGGACCATCTCGATTTTTGGGACCAGGTAGATCTCCTGATTGACTGTCAGCATTTCTGACCCTATCTTTCTCACCTGTTCCAAGTGCTTTGAGGGCTTCATGCTTCCGCCCCCTCCCAGGTTTCTCTTTTGTTCGTGATGGTTCATCTCTTTCAACAATCGGCGGCTGAAACTCAAGTTCAGGCCGCCCGTCGGAAGTTTTAAGCTTCTTGTCAGGCGCCTTCTTAAATTTCTTGCCAACCGATTTTGAATTAAGACCCTTTTTCTCTTCAGTATCCAATGACTTGGGTTTGGATCTAGAAAAGGGAATACCTTTCAGTTCAGGCTTGACACGGCTCTTCTGCTGTATTTTAGTGCAGACAACACTGTCGCCAACATCTGAATCACTGCAGGAAGAACTGTTTTCTGAAGGCCGATCAAGTTTATCAACAAACGGCCACGTTCCAACACTCTTGTTAACATTCTTCCTTTCCTGCACTGGTTTTGCTTTTTTATCACAAACAACGCTGCTTTCTTTCTGGGTAGAGAATAGTGCCTCAATAGAAGCTTTCTTTTCTGCTTTAGCATCTTTCTTGTAAGATTTACTACCGGGCTTTAGCTTTTCTTCAATTTCCTCATCACTATCCGTACTTGACGATGAAGAAACATCAGAAGAACTAAATGCTGAAGATGATGACGAAACTTCACGAGATTTTGAAGATAATTTTGACTTGGAGTCTGAAACTTTTGCTGGGCTCTTGGACTTTTCAGGTTCTTGTTCCTTCTTGCTCTTTGAAACCTCTGGTTCCTTTTTGCACTTTAACTCTGCTGAATCCTTCTTTGCCTTTACGGATTCTGAATCAGTCTCTCCGACCACAGGCTTTGTCATGCCACTTTTGATGTGTGCTGCGGCTTTCTTTGCTGCTTGCCTTTGAGGAACATATGCCAGTATCTCCTGAGGATCACTACCATCTTTTTCAAAGTCATACACATCACCCCCAGATTTACTATCTTTCTGAGTTTTGGAATCTTTTGTCTTGTGCTTCACCTTTTGTTTCATCTTTGGTTCCTCACTGTTAGGAGATGTTTTAAAAGCCTCTTGTTCGAACAGAATTTGTTCTTTAGTTCTTCCTTGAGAGCACCGTATACTTTCTGTTGCCTTCTTGGCAGCCTGCCTCTGTGGAACAATAAGGTCTGTGGGATCATACTCCTTCTTTCTAGAAGACTTAACATTCTCCTTATCTTTAATAAAATCATCATCCATTGAGTCATCCTGCTTCACCTCCTTTTCTTTCTTCAAGCCCTTTGAGAGCTTTGTGTTGTTATTCTGTGGAGACTTGTCAACCTTAGACTGCAAACCTGCCGAAAACTCTTTGACTGCAGCCTTGGTGCGAAGCACATGCTGCTGAGAATCACTTGGAATATTGGAAGGAGATTTACTTTCATTTCTTTCACCACCTGATGCATCACCTTTCACAGAGAGTTCTGAATCACTGTCAGAATAAATAGCATTGGCCTTATTCGGTTCGCTCTTAGTGGCCTTGACAGGAAACATTAGCTCATCAGTATCATCGCTCCCTGACATCTTATCACCCAGTTCCCTTTCCATCTGCCGTAGAGTTCTACTGCGAGGAGACTGCCATAAGTTTTTACTGTGTTTCTCTTCCTCCTCACTTGATGAATCCACTTTTGTCCGTGAAATGAAGGTCTTCTTAGTTCTTTTCCTCTCGATGGTCTTTGATCCACTGATGCTGTTCTTCCTGTTGCACGGCAGTCTCTTTCTAATAGCATCAGTACTGACAATATGTTTATCATCTTCTTCTGTGCTGGATGCAGCACTATCTGCCAAGCCCAACTGTGCAGCAACCTGGGTCTTGCGAACAGAGACATTACAACTGGGGCGTCTGCCCCCTCTTGAAGGGGCAGCTGTATCTGTTTCACTGCCACTGGACATGCTGCCATACAGACTGCTCCTGCGCCTACCTGCACCATTAAAATAAAGTCTTTTGTATGGATTGTCCAATGAGGCCTTTTTGTCAGATGAGCACTTCACAAGACCATTTAAGTCCGTCTTGCTCTTGTCATCTGCAGTGCTGGGTCTAGGTGATGCAACTCCTGCTATACGGGTGAGCAACAGCTGGAAGTCCCCACTGTGATCCTCTGCACTGGGTTCCGAGTACAGACGATCATAAATGGAAGGGCCATGATTTGCTTCTATGACAGCTGCTACCTCCTTACCTTTCAAATTGCAGCTAGAGTCACTAAGCACAGCCACCTGTTTATGGAAAGTCTGTTCACGCATCCGAAAGAATGTTCGTGATAACTTCTCTCGCCTACTCACCATGTAGCAGAGATTACGGACCTGAAAGTAATAGAACACGGTCAGAACATGATAAAAACTTTGTCTCAAGGTAAACAGCAGCATTTTTTCCTTGGTATTCTTAATTTAATCTTCTTCCTCTATTTTCATTTAACCTTTATCTTACGCGGCTCTAATTCGGTGTTCGCGTTCACCGTACTGAGTTTCCCTTTAAATCATTGCGTGTGTTTGACAATAAGCGTTTATATCTTGTGAACCGAAGGTGATGAAATAATGAAATAACCTAATTTTTTTTGCAAATAAATCAGAGATATTTCAGTTCAAAAAAATTAAGTAGAAGTGCTTGGTGCCTACCTGCAGGAAGTTGATATCGAAGTTTTATAATTTTCAATTTATTTTACTTACGTTTCTGTTTGGGACCCGATGTATGCACAGGAAATTTCAGCTTCAAGATTTGTGGAGTTGTGCCTTGGTGTAGTAGTTAGAAATAATAA
>Ga0209629_10003011_pt1 | contig 11821 bp, 10 predicted proteins | sample TergutCu122P5_FD_187286 | JGI IMG/M metagenome (GOLD analysis project Ga0209629, IMG submission 187286) | Cubitermes ugandensis P5 segment gut microbial communities from Kakamega Forest, Kenya - Cu122 P5 (SPAdes) (version 2) | ecosystem: Host-associated > Arthropoda: Insects > Digestive system...
TCGAGGATGCGCACCGGCAGCCGCGCCGGGTTGAACGCCGCCAGCGACGCGCACATGGCCATGCGGTGGTCGTCGTAGGTGCCGATCGCGGCGGGTTGCCACGCGGCCGGCGGCGCGATGCGCAGACCATCGGCTTCTTCTTGCACCGCGGCGCCGAGCTTGCGCAGCTCAGCGGTCATGGCTGCCAGGCGGTCGGTTTCCTTGACGCGCCAACTGCCGATGTTGCGCAGCACCGACGGGCCGTTGGCGTACAGCGCCAGCATGGCCAGCGTCATGGCGGCGTCGGGGATGTGGTTGCAGTCCAGGTCTATCGCCTTCAGTGGTTGTGCGCTGGGCCGTACGCGCAGCCAGTCGGGGCCGCTTTCGATACGGGCGCCCATTTGCCGCGCCGCGTCGATGAAGCGCACGTCGCCTTGTATGGCGTTTTCGCCGATGCCTTCGATCAGCAGCCCCTCGGGCGCGCGGGCTGGGTCGGACAACATGCCCGCCGCGATGAAATAACTGGCCGACGAAGCATCGGCCTCGACGTGTATGGCGCCTGGCGAACGGTAGCGACTGCCTGCCGGAATGATGAAGCGCCGCCAGCCCTCTTGTCGAACCGTTACGCCAAAGCGCGCCAGCAGCTCCAGCGTGATGGCGATGTAGGGCTTGGAGATCAACTCGCCTGTTACTTCGATCACGATGTCACGTCCTGCCGCCGGGCCGTCCCAAGGCAGGACAGCCCCCTCGGGGGGCAGCGAACCACGCGAAGCGGGGAGCGTGGGGGCAAAGTCGTGTCCTGCCGCCGGGCCGTCCCAAGGCAGGACAGCCCCCTCGGGGGGCAGCGAACCATGCGAAGCAGGGAGCGTGGGGGCCTTATGCTGCGCCGCCAGCGGCAGCGCCATCAATAACGCGGTCAGGAACTGGCTCGACACGTCGCCGCGTACGGCAATGGGCGCATCCAGCCGCAGTGCGCCATGCGCGCCGATGCGCAGGGGCGGGTAGCCTGATGCGGCCTCGTAATCGACCGTGCAGCCGAGCGCGCGCAGCGCGTCCACCAAGTCGCCGATGGGCCGCTCGTGCATGCGCGGCACGCCGTGCAGGCGGTATTCGCCCCCCAGTACCGCCAGCGCCGCCGTCAAGGGCCGCATGGCAGTGCCGGCGTTGCCCAGAAACAGATCGGCGCGGATTGGCGGCGGGCGATTGCCCAAGCCTTCGATAACAGCGCAGCCGCTTTTGCCTGCGCTTTCGATTTCGACTCCGCAGCCGAGCGCGTGCAGCGCCTCCAGCATGACGCGGGTGTCGTCGGCGTCGAGCAGGCCGTGCACCGTGGTGCGGCCCGCGGACAACGCCGCCAGCAGCAGCACGCGGTTGGTGATGCTCTTGGAGCCGGGCAGCCGCACGCGGCCTTGCACGGCGGCCAGCGGCGGAAGGTCGAGAAAAGCAGTGCGGATCACAAAAAGACGCGGCTACAAGCCGGTGCCGAAGAAACTGCTCATGCTGAAGCGCGCGTGCGGCGATTCGTCATCCGGCGTCGCGGGCGCCGCCAGTCGCGCGGGCGGATTCCCGGTTGGGCCCGCAGGCTTCCAGTTCGTGCGCGCGGCGCTGGCCTGGCCGAGCAGGCGCAGCAGTTCGTCCGCGCGCCCCTGGGCCATGTGGTGCTCCAGCGCCACCAGCGCCTTGCGAAACAGCCGCGACTGATGGCGCACCTGCTCCTGATTGGCGATCAGCACATCGCGCCACATATGCGGTTCGGCGGCGGCGATGCGGGTGAAATCCCGAAAACCCGGCCCGGCCAGGTCCAGAAAGGCTGCTTCCTCTTTCTGTTCGACGAGACTGAGCATGAGCGCGAAAGCGGCCAGGTGCGGAAAGTGGCTGACCGCCGCCAGCGCCGTGTCGTGCGCTTCGGGCGTCATGCAGGTGACCCGGCTGCCGATGGCCTGCCACAGCTCGGTGGCGCGCTGCAGGTAGTCCGGCCGCGTAGTTTCCAGGGGCGTCAGGATGACCTGCTGGCCTGCGTAGAGGTCCGGGTCGGCGTTGTCCACGCCCGAGACCTCGCGCCCGGCGATCGGATGCGCGGGCACGAACAGCGCCGCGCTTTCTCCCAGTACGCGCCGCGCGGCATCGGCCACGTCGCGCTTGGTCGAACCCACATCCATGATCAGCGTGTCGCGCATCCGCAGGTGTTTGACGCTCTGGAAAACGGTTTCCGTGACCCCTACCGGCACTGCCACCAGCACCAGGTCGGCGCCCGAAATCGCTTGCAGCATCGAAGGCGCCTCGGCGTCGATCACACCCAGTTGCAGCGCGCGCTGCGTGGTGGTAGGCGATTTGCTGTAACCCACCACGCGCTTGACCAGACCCGCGCGCCGCGCCGCCAGCGCGAATGAGCCGCCCATCAGGCCGCAGCCGATCAGACCGAGTTGTTCAAACATCGTGTGCCAGCGGGTAGGCGCCCAGTACCTTGTAGAAGGCGCAGATTTTCTGAAGCTCTTGCAGCGCGGCGGCCACGTGGGGCTGCGCCGGATGGCCTTGCAGGTCGATGTAAAAGTAGTATTCCCACTTGCCCGATTTGGCCGGGCGTGATTCCAGGCGAGACATGGATACACCGTGCTTTTTCAGCGGCGTGAGCATGTCGTGCACCGAGCCGGGCTTGTTGGGCACCGAGACCACGATGCTGGTGCAGTCGTGTCCGGTAGGGGCGGGCATTTCCAGCGTTTGCGGCAGGCAGATGACGGCAAAGCGCGTGCGGTTGTTGGGTTCGTCCTGAATCGCGTGGGCGACGATTTGCAGGCCGAACTGCGCGGCGGCGCGTTCGCTGGCCAGCGCCGCCCAGGCCGGGTTGGTGGCGGCCAGCCGCGCCCCTTCGGCGTTGCTGGAGACGGCGCGCCGCTCGACATCGGGAAGATGCCGGTTGAGCCAACCCTGGCACTGCATCAGTCCCTGGGGGTGGCCCATGACCACCTCCACGTCGTGCAGGTGGTTGACCTGACGCAGCAGGTTGAAGCACACCTGCAAGCTGATTTCGCCCACGGCGTGTACCGGCGAATGCAAAAACAGATCGAACGAGCGCGCAACCACGCCTTCCGTCGAGTTTTCCATGCCGACCACGCCGAACTGGGCGGTGTCGGCGGCGGTGGCGTGGAATACCTCGTCGAAGCTGTTGCAATAAATCAGATTGGCCGCGCTGCCGAAGTATTCGATGGCCGCCTGCTCGCAAAACGAGCCTTGCGGACCCAGCACGGCCACGCACTGCGGCGCTTCCAGCGCCAGGCAGGCCGACATGATTTCGCGCCAGATCGCCTCGATGTGCCGATCCCTGAGCGGCCCCGGATTGGCCGCCCGCTGTTTGGCGATGACTTGCGCTACCCGGTCGGGCCGGAACAGGGGCGAACCTTCGCGGCGCTTGAGATCGCCCACCGCTTCGGCCACGCGCGCGCGCTCGCTGAGCAGCGCCAGCAGTTGCGCGTCGAGCCGGTCGATCTGCACGCGCAGATTGCCCAGATCCGCGGACTGGACAGGTGTGACGCTCATGGGATCAAGGGTTTGGCGGTTTACTACTCAGCCTGGCTCGCGCTGCTGGCTGGGGGAGCGGCTGGAGCGCTGCTTGCGGTGGCGGCGCTGATGATTTTTTCAGCGGCGGCATCGAAAGTCTTGGCGTAGCCCTGCACCGCTGTCTGGGTGCTTTCCACGATCTTCTTGGCCCAGGCATTGGCGGCATCGCTTCCGAGTGCCGCGAACTTGGCGCTGGCGGGCGTTTCCAGATAGTTGACGATGATCTTCAACTCGTCCTCGCTGAGCTTGTCGAGAAATACCGGCACCAGCGCGTCCTGCGCGGTTTTTGGGGCTTGCGCTTCCACGGCCTGGTGGGTGCTGTCACCGAATTTCTTGAGTTCCGCGTTCAGCTTCTCGCTTACATCCTGCTGCTTGTCGGCGGGCACGCGCGTTTGCACCTGCTGCGCCCATTTGGGAACGAGCTCCTGCACCGCGCCGTCGGTAATTTGGTTGACCAGCCCCGGAGCGCTGTTTTTTTGCTGCAAATGGGCCAGCTTGATGGCCAGCGCTTTTTTGCTGGCCTCGTTGGCGTGCGCACCGGTCGAGAGCGCGGCCGCCGCCGCGAAAACAAACGCCATCGGCAAGACACGGGCGGGTTGGAACAACAAGCTGTTCATGCTAATTCACTTTCTTGAAGCAGGTTTGAAAAATGGGGGAGAACAGGAATTTCGGGCGATTATTGATTAGAGTCGCCGCTTTCGGCGTCTGGCGCCTCTTCGCCGCCGGCAGCGCCTTCCGCGTCATTTTCAACGATGCGCTGCAGGCCCGACAGTTGGGCGCCGTCATCCAGCGCGATCAGCGTCACGCCCTGGGTGGCGCGGCCCATCTCGCGGATTTCCGACACCCGCGTGCGCACCAGCACGCCCTTGTCGGTAATCAGCATGATTTCGTCTTCGGGCGCCACCAGCGTGGCGGCGACGACCTTGCCGTTGCGCTCGCTTTGCTGGATGGCGATCATGCCCTTGGTGCCGCGCCCGTGGCGGGTGTATTCGGCGATCTGGGTACGCTTGCCGTAGCCGTTTTCGGTGGCGGTCAGCACGCTGGTGCGGGCGGATGTTTCCGCCGCCGCGTCCGATTGTCCATCCGGCGCCTCGCCCGGCGCGACCAGCAAAGCGATGACGTTTTGGCCGTCTTCGATCTGCATGCCGCGCACGCCGCGCGCGTTGCGGCCCATTGGGCGCACGTCGTTTTCGTCAAAGCGCACCGCCTTGCCGCCGTCGGAAAACAGCATCACGTCGTGCGCGCCGTCGGTGAGCGCCGCGCCGATTAGATAGTCGCCCTCGTCCAGGCCCACGGCGATGATGCCGGCCTTGCGCGGGTTGCTGAATTCCGACAGCGCGGTCTTCTTGACCGTGCCCATCGAGGTCGCCATGAAGACGTAACGATTGTCCGGAAACGTATGCGCGTCGCCGGTCAAGGGCAGTACCACGGTGATCTTCTCGCCCTCGGCCAGCGGGAACATGTTGACGATGGGGCGCCCGCGCGAATTGCGCGAACCGGCGGGCACTTCCCACACTTTGAGCCAGTACAGCCGCCCGCGGTTGGAAAAACACAGGATGTAGTCGTGCGTGTTGGCGATGAAAAGCTGGTCGATCCAGTCGTCTTCCTTGGTCGCCGCAGCCTGCTTGCCGCGCCCGCCGCGCTTTTGCGCGCGGTACTCCGACAGCGGCTGGGCCTTGATGTAACCCGCATGACTGAGCGTGACCACCATGTCGGCGGGGGTAATCAGGTCTTCGGTGGCCAGCTCTTGCGCGTCCGTCTCGATGGTCGAGCGCCGCGCGCCTTCCTGGGTCTGGCCGAATTCCTGCTTGAGTGCGATCAGTTCGTCGGCGATGATGGCTGACACGCGCTCGGGCTTGGCCAGGATGTCCAGCAGGTCTTCGATCTCGGTCATCACCTCTTTATATTCGGCGATGATCTTGTCCTGCTCCAGCCCGGTCAGGCGTTGCAGGCGCATCTGCAAGATCTCCTGCGCCTGCGTTTCCGACAGGCGGTACAGGCCATCGGCCTGCATCCCGTAGGCGCGGTCCAGCCCTTCGGGGCGGTAGTCGTCGGCGCTCACCATGGCGCCGTCGGCGCGGGTGCGGGTGAGCATTTCGCGCACCAGGGCGCTGTCCCATGGGCGGGCCATCAACTCGGTCTTGGCCACCGGCGGCGTGGGCGATTCGCGGATGATGCGGATGAACTCGTCGATATTGGCCAGCGCCACCGCCAGCCCTTCCAGCACGTGGCCGCGCTCGCGCGCCTTGCGCAAGTCGAACACCGTGCGGCGCGTGACCACCTCGCGCCGGTGCAGCAAAAACACGCGCAGCAAATCCTTCAGGTTGCACAGGCGCGGCTGGCCGTCGACCAGCGCCACCATGTTGATGCCGAAGCTGTCCTGCAACTGCGTCTGCTTGTACAGTTTGTTGAGCACCACTTCAGGCAGCTCGCCGCGCTTGAGCTCGATCACCAGCCGCATGCCCGATTTGTCGGACTCGTCCTGGATGTGGCTGATGCCTTCGAGCTTTTTCTCGCGCACCAGCTCGGCCATGCGTTCTTGCAGCGTGCGCTTATTGACCTGGTAGGGCAGTTCATCGACGATGATGGCTTGGCGCTGGCCCTTGTCGATGTCCTCGAAGTGGCACTTGGCGCGCATCAGCACGCGCCCGCGTCCGGTGCGGTAACCCTCGCGCACGCCCTGAATGCCGTAGATGATCCCGGCGGTCGGAAAATCCGGCGCGGGGATGATCTCCATCAACTCGTCTAGGGTGGCGTCGGGCTGGCGCAGCAGGTGCAGGCAAGCGTCCACCACTTCATTGAGGTTATGCGGCGGAATGTTGGTGGCCATGCCCACCGCGATACCCGCCGAGCCGTTGACCAGCAGATTGGGCAGGCGCGTGGGCAGCACCAGCGGCTCTTTTTCGGAACCGTCGTAGTTGGGGCCGAAGTCCACCGTCTCCTTGTCGATATCGGCCAGCATCTCGTGCGCGATCTTCGACAGGCGGATCTCGGTGTAGCGCATGGCCGCCGGGTTGTCGCCATCGACCGAACCGAAGTTGCCCTGGCCGTCCACCAGCATGTGACGCAGCGAGAACGGCTGCGCCATGCGCACGATGGTGTCGTAAATGGCGGCGTCGCCGTGCGGGTGGTACTTGCCCATCACGTCGCCGACGATGCGCGCCGACTTCTTGTAGGGCCGGTTCCAGTAATTGCTCTGCTCGTGCATCGCGTACAGCGCGCGCCGGTGCACGGGCTTGAGGCCGTCGCGCGCATCGGGCAGGGCGCGCCCGATGATCACGCTCATGGCGTAATCCAGGTAACTTCGCCGCATCTCCTCTTCCAGACTGATGGGGAGCGTTTCTTGGGCGAACGAAGTCATAAGAGCAGGGGACGAAGCGGTTGACGTTCTTGCCCAAAACGCAGGCAAGACAAAAGTGGAACCGCGCATTTTAGGCGCACCCGAAAAACCGCCGCATTTGAGTGCCTTCCGGCCCTCAGGTTCTGTCTGAGCTGGTATACTGCCCCCGACTTGTCGCTTCACGGCAACAATTTGGCTGTAAAGAGACGCTGTCTGACACGTTTCCCGCGCTATCCCAAGGTAAACGCGGTAGCGTGTGGCACAATTGCCTCAACGTTTTTGGTGGTAGTCACTCGAAGCGTCTGGTTTTCGCAGCCCGGCTGCGGCTTTTTTCCCCATGAGGAGAACCATGAAGAAACTCAACCAAGTGGCGATGTTCATCGCCGTTGCATCCGTCGCTGGTTCCGCCTTCGCGACCGGGTCTACGATCAGTTCGGATAACTGGCGCAATGGCTACGGCAATCTGATCTGGAAGAATGGCACGAACGAACTGTGCTGGCGCAACAACTACTGGACCCCGGCCACGGCCGCTCCTGGCTGCGATGGTGCGTTGGTTGCGGTTAAGCCGCCGCCTGCGGTTAAGCCGCCGCCAGACCAGCCGCCTCCGACTCAACCGCCGGTTGATGTCCAGAAAGTCACCTACGCGGCTGACGCGTTCTTCGATTTCGACAAGTCGGTGCTCAAGCCTGAAGGCCGTGCTGCTTTGGATGAACTGGCGCAGAAGATCCGGGGCATCAACCTGGAGGTGATTGTCGCCACCGGCCATACCGACTCCATCGGTTCGGTGGCCTACAACCAGCGTCTGTCTGTGCGCCGCGCCGAAGCGGTCAAGGCTTACCTGGTGTCCAAGGGCATCGACAAGGGCCGCATCTACACCGAAGGCAAGGGCAAGAGCCAGCCGGTCGCCAGCAACAAGACCGCCGCCGGCCGCGCCAAGAACCGTCGTGTGGAAATCGAGGTGGTCGGCACCTCTTCTGCTCCGGTCACCAAGTGAGTCCCATACGTCATCCGGGTTTTCCCCGGATGGCGCTTGTTTCTCAAAACTGGCCTTGGGTAGCTGCTTAGCCGCCCAAGGCTTTTTTCTTGGGTAATTTTTAAAAGGCCATGCGGGGCTTGCGGTTCACAATTGCGGCTGTCTTGGCGTCGGTTACGGGATGGGCTACCGGGGCCACGCGGCTTCCGATTGAGGCGTGCCCCTGGAGTCCGGCGGCGTTCACGGCTACCAGTGCGCCGCGTGCGCCGGTCGTACTCATGACGCTCTCGCCGCGCATGGTCTATTCCCTGTTGGAGTGGCGGCGTATGCGCGCCGTTGCCGCCGATGAGGGCTTTTGCGTGATTCCCGCGCGCGACCCGCGCGTGCCACAAGACGAATGGCGGCAAGCTGTCGGTCAAGCCGGTTTGCCGGAGTTGAATGCTGCGCCGTCGCTGGCCGATCTGGGCGTACCGCAAACGCTTTTCTTCAACCACGCCCCGACCAGCCAGGTTTGGCGCTGTGGTCAGGCACACCCTTGGCCCATTTTTGGTGTGATGACCGATGTAGGCTGGCGGCGCTCATTGCGTGCCCGGCTGACGGATCTGGAGCGCGACGCGTCATGCCAATTTTGAGAGACGTCCTGCGTTGCCTTGCCGTGCTGCCTTTGCCCGTAGTGGCGGCGTTGGCTGCCGAGCCGGCAATACCATCCGTGTCCAATCCAACGGCGGCGGCGGCGGCCACGCCGGACGCTTGTATCGCGCCGATCACCTATCTGCCGCTTGACCCGGCGCAAGTCGGCGCGAACGACAATGGCACGGCGGCGCTGGGTACTTACGAACGCATCAGCCCGGACGGGCGCTTTATTTTGCGTTCCTTTTCCGGCTCCCGGCTTGGCCGGGTCAGCCTGATGGAACTGCCCGCGCAAGGCAGCGGCCCGATCCGCGCTTACCGCACGCCGTTTTCCAACGAGGCGTTCCCGGTACAGGGCACGTGGCGCTATCTGGTCGATGTGAACGGCGACCATTATCATTTTGCGCAAGTACTGCGCGAACAAACCCGCGCCAAGCCGCTGTTTCGCGCGGGCATGACAGGGTTCTACGCCGTCGCTTCGGAAATGCCTGCCGCCGGCGACTCCAGCCTGATCGCTATCCGCTCAATCAGTTGGCCGCAGGGCAACAGTCCCAACGACGACCAGGGCGTAGGTCCCTTGCAGGTCCAGACTGTCATGGTGCGCGACGACGGCGCGCAAGCGCGCGTGGTAGAAAGCACCAGCCCGCAATACATCTGCACGCAGCGCAACGCCACCGATGGCAGCGTGTATGCGCTGCCCATGCTGGCGATTGATGGCCGCGAGCTTTCCGCCATCCCGCAAGTGCCGCGCCGGGGCGCGCCGAGCATGCGCGTTTATGGCTTGGCCGAGCAGCCGATGAGCAAAAGCCATCCGTGCGACCTGCGGGCCGATTTGGGTTTCATGCCCGCCAAGGCGGTATTTGGTTTTCCGCCAGCGGACGGCGGCGCGGCGCGGTTGGTCTATAGCGACGTGGGCAACGTCTATGTCTACGACCGCGCGCTCAAGGCCACGTTCCGGCTCGACCACACCAAGGATCGCGTACTTGCCAGCGCCTTTCCCGGCCTGACGCAGGACGGGCGGGTCATCTACGCGGCCACTTGGCACGACTGCGCCAACGCCACAGCCTGCCCCGAGCGCGCCGGCTACGTGGTCATCGACCCCTACCAGGCCGCCAGCTACCGCCAATACTGGCAAGCGCAAGGTAAAGCCCCGCCCAAAGCCTGTATCACGCAAAGCCAGGTTGCCGAGCAACGCGCCGCATTCGCGCGCCGCCACGGCATTGCGCCTTGACCGTGCTGCACGCCAGCGGGACATGGGACAATCGCCCGCATGAATGCCGCAGCCCCTGATGTCCATGCGGACGGCAATGCCGATCCCGCCGAACTGGCCAAGTTTTCCGCGCTGGCCCACAACTGGTGGGATACCGAGGGCGAGTTCGCGTCGCTGCACGCCATCAACCCGCTGCGCCTGGACTGGATCGACGGCATCGCCTCACTGGCGGGCAAGCAGGTGCTGGACGTGGGCTGCGGCGGCGGCATTCTGGCCGAAAGCATGGCCGGCCGCAGCGCACAGGTTCTGGGCATCGACTTGGCGGAAAAGCTGCTCAAGGTCGCGCAGCTTCATGCGCTGCAATCGCAGGGCGCGAGCGTTACCTACCGCGCTGCGGCGGCCGAAACACTAGCCGCCGAAATGCCGGCGCGATTCGATACCGTGACCTGCATGGAAATGCTTGAACACGTGCCCGAACCCGCCTCCGTGGTACACGCCTGCGCCCAACTGGTCAAGCCTGGCGGCTGGTGCTTTTTCTCGACCCTGAATCGCAATCCCAAGGCGTTTCTGGGCGCCATCGTCGCCGCCGAATACGTGCTGCGCCTGCTGCCGCGCGGCACGCATGAATACGCGCGCTTCATCCGGCCCAGCGAATTGGCCCGGTTTTGCCGTGAGGCCGGGCTGAACCTGCGCTACTCCCAGGGTTTGACCTACAACCCCGTCACGCGCCAGTATCGCCTGACCCGGGATACCGGCATCAACTACATGATCGCGGCGCAACGCGGCGCGTGAGTGCGATGGCGCCGCGACCGTTCGACTGCATGCTGTTCGATCTGGACGGCACGCTGGTTGACAGCGCCGCCGACCTGGCGGGCGCCGCCGAAGCCATGCGCGCCGCGCGCGGTCTGCCGCCGCTTGCCATCGCCAGCTACCGCGCCCACGCCGGATCGGGCGCGCGCGGGATGCTGGAAGTGGCCTTCGGCATCGCGCCCGAAAGCCCCGGCTATATCGCGCTGCGCGATGAATTTCTCGATGCCTACGTCGCGCGCATGTTCGACCGCACCGCGCTTTTCGACGGAGTTCCTGCGCTGATCCGGGCGCTGGACGGCGCGGGCCTGCCCTGGGGCATCGTCACCAACAAGGCCGAACACCTGGCGCTGGCGCTGGCGCGGGCCATGCCGCTGCTGGCTGGCGCGCGCGCCATCATTGGCGGCGACACCACGCCGCACGCCAAACCGCATCCGGCGCCGCTGCTGGAAGCGGCGCGCCGCATCGGCGTCGATCCGGCGCGTTGCCTGTATGCCGGCGACGACGAACGCGACATGCGCGCGGGCCGCGCCGCCGGGATGCGCACCGCCGCCGCGCTCTACGGCTATCTCGGCGCCGAGGCCGATACCGCGGTATGGCCTGCCGACTGGCGCATCCGCGCTCCGGACGAACTCCTGACCCTGCTGGGTTTGTCCTGAAAGCCTGGCGGCAATCTCCGATAAGCCGCGCGGGAATCAGCCGTTGACGTAACGGCCCAGGAAGAGGATCGCGCCGGTCGCGGTGTCGCGGATCAGGAAGACAAAGGGCTTGTCGAGGGTGAGTACCACGGGCTGAGGCTGCTCGACTGGCGCACTCGTGGTACCCATCCCTATACCTGTCGCTGCAGCCGCTTCGGTGCCCTTTTCATCGACATTGATGAAGGCTTTGTGCACAGCGGTACTAACGTAGAGAAATTCCTTGGTGGAAATGCCTGAGAAATCCGCCTTCTGCTTATCAAAGAGTGTCGTGGCGCCCAGCGTCTTGAGAGCGCCGTTGAGGCTGAAGGAGGCGCCCTCGATTTTGAACTTGGGCAGGGTCAAGGCAACCAATGTGCTCTTGAAAGCACTGTCGATGTCTGCCAGCATCGCCGCGCTGAAGGAAGACTCGAACGCCGCCAGATCGTCGGGAAGAATGGCCGTGAAGACGGCGCCCCCGTAATAAGGCAGATTGATGGCGCGCCAGCCGTTGCCCTGGCCGTAAGCGAAATCGGTGGTTTTGTGCATCATTTTCGCGGTGGTGTCGCCAGCCGCGCCGTGGAATGTGCCGTCGGCGGTGAATTCCGGCCTGAACGGCGTGATCCAGTCGCCATTGAAGTAGACGGCGTTGA
>Ga0209629_10003012_pt1 | contig 11820 bp, 14 predicted proteins | sample TergutCu122P5_FD_187286 | JGI IMG/M metagenome (GOLD analysis project Ga0209629, IMG submission 187286) | Cubitermes ugandensis P5 segment gut microbial communities from Kakamega Forest, Kenya - Cu122 P5 (SPAdes) (version 2) | ecosystem: Host-associated > Arthropoda: Insects > Digestive system...
TGGACCTAACTTAAGTATTTACAAACAGTAAATGACACAGGAACCCTTTAGTATTGATTCAGTGTTGAGACATTGTGCAGAAAATAGACAGAGAACGCTAATCAGCGTTGCCAAACGTAGGTCTGCATAGCGTATCCTCTCAGATACATTATCTACTTTGGCAGTACTGGAAACACTGCCGTTTTGCAGCATTAGTACGCTAAGGGTTAAGAGGTCCTTACTATGGGTTCCAAGTAACCATAATACAGCACACAAACATAACGTAAGAGAAGCTGAAATATTCAGTCAAAACCAATATGAATATTTTTACATTATGTATACTTTAATACTCCATTAAATTCCTTGTAGCTTATTAACTACTAATTAACTAGATTCTGTAGTAGGTGAAACCATATGTTCCATGTCTGCAGTCATACTGCTGTATTATTGGAACCCACCTGTTACATGTTCCTAGTAATGAAGCTCCATTAAAAAAGAGAGAGAGAGAGAAATGATTCTCATCCAGTTCTGTCTGCCTTCCACCATTGCAAAATATTTGACTACGACTTAACCTACTGTTACCCTCCAATCCTCTTTTTCTGCCAGATGGGTAATTTCTGTTTTTTTAAGTTATCATTTACCTTCTGCCCATAATGTTGCTCTGTGACAAAATAAATTTTTGATTAGTAATGCATACAGCTCTGGAATTGGTTGTCATAGTGTAATGCATGGTAATATTCAGCAGATTACTCAGGCACAAGTGCAAAGCATTATTCACCACTTCCTTGTGTGAATATTTCCACAGTAACAAACATAAGGAACCTTGTATAATACACAATGAATTAATGACAGTTTCAAATCACTATTTATGCCTAATCACAACATTCCATATTTTTCTGGTAGCTGATTATTTATGAAGAGAAAGGCTTCTCGTTTTGTCATTGGTTGAATCTATTATCTTCAGGATAAAAATAGAACTAAAACCACAAATTTAATATATTCAGATTATGTTAAAAACTTCAGAATCATACTCCAGAAAGTACTAGGTGTCAAGGTGCCCAGGATTTGCTGATCCCTGCCTTATGTCACAGAAAATGAAATGCAGTTGATGGGATTTACAGTATGTTTCATTAAATATAAATTAAGCATTTATTACTGATTTATTTTCATATTATTTCTAAACTTAACCCAAGCCACTAACACATACTCACTCTATCTAGGTAACTCAATATACAAATTATTTCATTATCCTGACACTGAAATATATACAGTTGGTATAAATAAATTGTGGGGCACATGGTGGCGTAGTGGTTAAGGCACTACGCTACAAACTGGCAGGTTGCGTGTTCTATTTCCGATGGTGTCATTGGATTTTTTCAGTGACATAATCCTTCCGGTCACACCACGGCCCTGGCGTCGACTCAGCCTCTAACAGAAATGAGTACCAGGTGTATTTCCTGGGGGTAAAGGCGGCTGGTGTGTAAGGCTAACAATCTTACCACCATCCTGTGCTGTTATCATGAAATCTGGTAACCTTAACAACCTGGAACCCTCTGGGCCACTCCAGGCCTGTAACGGGATTGCTTTACCTGTTTTACCTTTTATAAATAAATTATTTATTTCACAGGCAAGAAGGAAGCAGAAGAAGAGTGCAGAAAGCTAGGAGATGAGAGGAATGTATGGAATGATGAAAGAAAGAAGTTTGAAGAAGACAAGAAAAAATTAGAAGAAGAAAGGAATAGAGCACTTAAAGAAGTGGAAAAGTTGTCAGAGAGCCAAAGACATTTAGAGGAGGAGGTCATAAGGATTAATGCTGATAAAGGTTAGTGTGCACAAATAGTTCACAGATCTAAGTGACATTTGGATTAGTACATTCCTTTTAAGGAGATGGTTAACGTTTTCATGAATTTATTTAAGCAAATAAATATATTTTTTCAGTGCAGTATATTTTTGCGTACTCATTCAAGCAACACAAAAAAATACAAATACAAATTGATCATTATTTTGATTTCTGTTCATTTTATATACCCCAGAGAAATAAATCCATAGCACTAAAAGTTGAAAACTGTGGCATCCATTCTGTCCAATTTGTCTGTTAAAAAACTTGTGACCACATCTGTCTAAGTAATACAAACCAGCACAGCATAATGTGATGTGATGATGCTCCATCTTTTTGTAACTACTGTGACATGCCGTCTTCAACTGGTTGTCAAAGATCATGCAGTACTTTTCTCAAGTAGTACTTGGTACAGTAAATTGTAAGAAAAACATGTGGTAAGAAAAGATGACAACAAACTTGTTTTAGCTGTCAAGCTTAAGAATGCATGGAGCTTTAACTCCATTTCCCTTTGTGCTTTCATGGTGTAGTGCACAGAGGTAACTTTACATTTCCCTTTATTGTGTTGTTACAGTGGCTGCCATCAAGAAGCAGGAGGAAATTTCAGTGTTTGTGCAGAGAATAGAGTCGCTTAAGGCTGAATTACAAAAAGAACAGCAGCAAGGAGTATCCTTAAGACAGAAACTGGAAGAAGCTACTAAAGTTGAACAAGAGAAAATCAAGCTACAGAAAGAGGTGAAGTGAATATTTTGAGTATAATACTAAGGGGAGCAATATATGATGGAGGATCTTGGTCATTGTTTGGGTGGCTCCCTTAACCAAGGCATCATATTGGCCATCCATCTCTTGAAGAGGCTTAGGCATAGGAGGCTTTTCTATAAATTTTACTGTGGGGAAACCATGTAATCCTTTGGTCACAAAATTTTAGCCACGTTTAATCCAGTGGCATACTTATAAGTTTTGGTTAAATACAATGCATATATGGATATAGTTACTGAAGGGATTTTAACAGAATTGCCAAACACATTAGTCCAAACTATGTGTAATATGTTGTCTGTCTGCACTTCAAACACTTGCTCTCAGAACTAATATTATACAAAGGCCCAGATGTTGTACACCCCACTTGACACTTCTGTCTCGTCACCACTGGCCTGTCCAGGGTCTCTTGTTGCAACTCAGGATTTTCTTACAAAAAAGATTTTGTGGCAGTCATTTGTAATAGTTTTAACAATTCTTGTAGCTTTTGGAGCAGTTATTTCCACTCAATTAACTGGTACATCATGAGAACGAATCATATGATTCTTATTCTCACATTCTGTAGAGGTTATTGTCTGTAGTTGAAAATCACTAATCTGTTATCATATATTATGCATACCATACATCTTGATTTGCTAGGCTGCCTTCAAGTGTTGTGTATACTAAGCAACTAGGTTTGTTAACCATCTTTCTTTCTCCATACCTTGCTAAATTATGGGGTGGGGGAAATGATTTTACATCATAATAACAAATGTGCATAATACTGAGGGTTTAAGGGACTTTAATAGAAGAGGAAAGTTCTGGGGAACCAGATTCTAACCCTGAATTTCTCAGAAATGCACATTATTTTATGGTACTCAGTTATTAAGTTTAAGAGAACAGTGGCATTCTGTCATCAGCTTTACAAAATAATGATGGTGTAGGTACAGTTTTTAGAGGGGAAGAGCCCTGTCATTTTACCTTGTGTAATTCTCATTTTCAACCTGTAGATTTTAACATTTTTTTGTGGATTTCAACAGTATTTCTTGCAGTCAGAATGGTCACGTAGACAAAATGAATGCTAAACACTGATACACATATTTCACATCCATTGAGTAGATTTTCTTCTTTAATTAAAGATGGCAGAGAAGACAAAGAAGATCACAGATGTAGAGAAGAAGGTAAAGGAAGTTGAGGAGAAACTGAAAATGAGTGAAAAATTGCTTAGCAACAACAAAACTAATATTGCTAGGCTTGAGAAAGAGGTAAGTCTGTGATTGTTGGCATTGATATTATTGTCTATTTTAAAAGACCTCATGGTATTGTTAATTTTCTTTGAAGCAAATTTGTTTCCTCAGTTTCTCCAAATAATTCTCAGACTGAAAATGTAAAATTTATTCTAAATTAAAGTGAATTTTTAGTGTTTATTTAGTTCGTTACCCAACGTTCCAACATTGATTTAACAACACTTTGATTAGGGATTATGAACAATAAGGAGGAAAGTGTTCTTGGCCTAGTTGTGGTTGCAGGTCAACATGTGCTTAGGTGGGGTCTGAGTGAAATCACAAAGAACTCCAGTCAAGCTATCTGGTCTGTGTTTTACGAGTTGAACCTGGGACCACCTGAATACAGAGCGATAATACTGACTGTTGCAGCACAAGACAAATTTGGTCATTTGTGTGCCTTTTCCCCTCCCATCATAGATGTCATACTTTTGTTGCACAACCACTCTTCAGGTGGTCTCATACATGAAAGTTTGTCGTTCGAACATGTGTCTGAAATACAAAATGTCAACACAAGAAGCAACATAACTGATTTCTGTTTCAGTACACTAGCAGGGGCTTAATTTTATGGTATGTTGGTATCTAATTTGCAACCTCACTTCATATTGAGTGATGCATTACCATACTGTTGAAGAAAGATTGTAATATGTGTAGCCTGTCTGTGGAGTGCCCAACCCGTCTGAGTGGGTGCATCACAAGTTGACACCTGGAGCATTCATCTCTTTCTCTACTTGATTGTCCCAAAAATTTTTGGTATCCCACAGATGATCAGATTGTATAATAAAATGACATAAATGCAGAATCACCTAATCCTTAGTTATTTATTAACTCTGCTTATGTAACAGCATTGTCAATCAAAGAATATTCATACACCATCAAACATGACTTTTTACAGGTCAACAAATCCTTGTTTGTGCTTACTCTTGCAACATGTTTCAGCATATTTAAGCCATTATCACGCTGACCTTCATAAAATGTAAAAGTGTGAAATAAGCCAAAACATATTACTAGAGTAAGGTTATACAAAGATTTATTTACTAATAAAAAGTTGTGAATTGTGTTTGATGGTGTGTGAGTGATCTTGCTCACAATGGGTTAACACATATCAAGATTAACAACAGTGTTTCAGTATTGTACTTTATGTAGTACTGTATGAGATTATAAAATGATCATGAATGTGGGTTCAAAAAGGTTCAACAGCAAATAAATTAATTATGGCCTACTTGAAGATTCTGTCCTGGAATTTTCCTGGAAAGACTGAGGAAAATCTCAAAAGTTCTCAGTCATTATAGCTGTTGCATGCAACCTCGCCAAGATTTAAGTTGGGTTCCTCGCAGGTACAAGTTTACGACAATAAGGCTACATGAACCTGCTGATAATGGTGTGAACAGTACAACAGTGGGGACTGGAACAACGTAAATAGGCAACTACCTGTACCATTACTTTTTCTTCATCTTGTAGCTTTGTTGATTTTTCATAAATAATTCACATGAAGACTGGTCTTGAACTTTAGTAGAGCTGTCTCTTCATTAAACCTTCACTCCCCCTAACATAGTGAGCGTAGTAAAATTAAAAAGGCCCTGGCCCTTCTAACATAGTAGTATCTTCTTTACAGTTTAAATATTTCCCCACACATTTCCCTTCCCAAGAAAACAAGTGGGATGATAGATTCTGCAGTAAGTATGGTTCTTGTCTCTTGCAATGTTATGCTGTGTAGCAGATAATTTAACATATCCTGTCTTTACAAAGGAATGCAATGTCTTCATCTTCAAGGGTTCATAGGTCCTCTTAGTAGGTCCTAGGACCTACGAACCCTTGGAGATGAAAATGCTATTTGTGTTTAACAAGTCAGGATATGTGAAATTACCTACTACCTAGTGTAACACCCAAGAATACCAGATTCCTCAACATCATTGTCATTTAAACCTCAAATTTCACATCATGCAGTAATGATTTAAATGGAATCGTTTGAAAAATCGCAACCAGACACTTTTCATGAGAAGTGTTTGCTAATTCGCAATAAAGTGGTTTAAGAAAACATTTTAATCACTTTCAGTGGAACTGGGATAGCTCAGTTATTGTAGTAACTATGCTACAGGTTGAACAAGAAAGAAAGAGGAGTTCACTTCATGGCAGGGACAAGAGGGTTTTCCCTTGTCCGCAGTGTCTAGACCAGCTCTGGGGCAAACTTGACCTTTCAAATTGGAGCTAGGGCTGTTTACTCAGGGGTAAAGTGACCTAAGCATGAAGCTTATTATGTACCTCCAATAAGTGCAAATGTTAAATATTCATCAAGCTGTTCATTTGCTCTCTCATATGCTTTATGGGATAGTTCTTAATTAAGCACAGGGATAACATCACCTTTTTACTTGTTATCAGTTATTTACAAGTTTCAAAACTGAAATCTTTGAATAGTTGATAATGTTTGCCAGTTTATTTCTATTTACTTTTCATATGCATTTCATACTACAGTGTTTACAGATAAAAAAGGAATTGTAGTGCATTCATTTTGTATAACATTTACTATAACATATTACACAACAGTAGCACATATGACTAACATATGTTTCTTTTCTCTTTCACTTCCCCATCTGTTTCTCATTCAATCTTCCTGTCACTATGGTGTGTTATTCAATCTTGCCATGTAACACCCATTAAAACCTGTATACTCTGCACTCCTTTTGGCCTATCTTTATATGCATGTTTCTAATCCAACATAACCTCAAAATGCATGTTGATCTGTCTTTTATATGTCCTGTGCAATAACATTTCATCCATTTTACCTGATTATCACTTTAAATCAGCTAGAAGAAGAGAAAGAGAAGGTTCATTCAAGTGAATCACGGCAACAAGACATGACGTCTAATTGGTTGGCAGAACGAGATGTTCTGAAGGCCCAGTTTTCAGACTTGCAAACAAGAAATGATAATCTGCAAACATCATTGGTTAATCGGGATATGACCATTGAAAAACTGGTGAGCGTAATAGCTTGTGTGACGGAAACATCATGAATATTTGTTATTGTATCCTTGCTAGTATGTGTACTGTGTGGGTAAGTTCTACACTTTATCACCTTGCCATGGCTGAAGTGGTTAGTCACCAGCCTCTTTCCGCAGAGGCATGTGTTTAATCCCAGGCAAGTCCATGTGGGATTTAAGGTAGACAAGGTGACAATTGGATGGGTTTTTCTCTAAATACATTGGTTTTCCTCTGTCAGTATCATTCAACCAATCCTCCATACGTATTCTTTCATCTCTCACCATGCTGAATAGTCTTAGCAAGTGACTGAATCATTAAATAATACATCCTTACCACAGCACTTTTTTCAGTGAATGAACGTACCAGAAAATAATTGCTATCTACCAATAAATTTCTCATATATTCTACATCTACCAGTGTATTAAATGTTGTAATTTTTTTAAGACTAAAATCTTTAAAGTACAAGCCATTATGTTTTTGGAATGAAAGCTGTGGAGGAGTGTATCTGAAAGATGGTGCTTTCATAGCTTTCTGTCTTTCACTAAACACAATTAAGCCATTGTTACTGTGTCAACACACACACACTTATCTTTGTTTATTTTGAAATGGCTGTGTTCTATATATTTATTTCAACCTAACTGAGCAGATATAAACACCTTATTGGAATGTTGTCTGTGGTATTATTTTACATATTTTTTAATTTTTTGTTACTCTTTTTAGTATAATGCAATGAAATTAATTTTTTGCCATTCTACAAAGAATCAACACGTGTAAAGAATTATGTTGTTTTTTCAGAGTTTTGTAAAATAAATTTCAATTGTTTAGACATGAAACAATGTATTTGCTATAACTGCTGACCTAGTCTTGTTGTGCCTGTCATCAGGGGTCAGTTGTGTATAGAAATAAAAGGTGCAGTTGCACCATACAGTGGACTGGTCAGACTGAAGCTGCCACTTCATGCCATCTTCCTGATTGGTTTTAGAATTACAAGGATTGCATGTCTTGTGCTGCTCTTAACATACTGAAATGTAGCGCATAGATGGTTGGCTGCTTTGAGTCCTTGGGATGCAAGGAAATTGTTCAATATGGAAAAAGTGTATGTACTGAACTAAGAAAGTGTTCATATTCTAAACTAATATGCATGGCATATCAAAGTAATTGCTGGCATTAGTTTCCCTTCAGTTTTCCCCAGTCCATGGGAGCATGATAACTAGTTTAATATTTTCTCTTATATTCTTCCTCATTTCTAGTAATGATTCATTAATTATTTTCAGAATTACTTGTAGAACAAGAGAAGACTGTGAATACAACTTTTGTAACCATAATAATGGAATTAGTTGGCTGTGAAATGGGTGAAGGAAGGAAGACTGGGTGAGGGAGGGGGGCAGATGGTAGCAGGGAGGTGTGGAACTTCACTTCCACACTGTCTATATGTCTTCTTGAAATGGTACTTAGGAATGGAGGAAGTCTTACCTGACTTTTACTATTGTAGTCCTTATTTTGTGCATTAAATTATATTCTTAGAGATTTACAGCATTAGTTCAGTGGTACTGAACTAATGTGAACATGAATTGTAAATCTTAAATTTGTAACTACAAAGAACAGCATAACCAGTTTGAGGATTAAAATAAAATTGAATCTATAATATATATACAAGTAGATTATTGAATTATGTATCAACATTGTACATTTTATGCCTAAAATAAATTCCTTTTCATAGGAGGCTAGTGTGAAAGAAGAGAAGGAGAGGGCATTGATTGCAAGTACAAGAGCAGGATCAGCAGAGAACAAAGAGATAAAGTCCTTGCGTGAACAGCTGGCAGTAAGCAAGGCTCAAGTGCGAGACTTAACAGTAAAATTGGAAAAAGTATGTATGTACACATAAATTATCCTGTGTAGAAATTCTTCCCCCACACATTAGTTTTTTTTATTTTTTCTTAAAAAATGTGTTCAAAATGGAACCCATGTATTTCAAAACCAACTGTGTGTGTGTGTGTGTGTGTGTGTGTGTGTTTAATTCGTCCCATTGTCATATATCATATTAAAATTGACATACATGTTTCCATCAACTGCAACAAATTTTATTATGTTAAAAAATTTGTTGTGGTTGACGGCAACATGTATGTCAGTTTTACAAGTGTACATGTTGTGTAGGCATATATTTAATGAAATCTCAAAATGTGGTGAGCCAGAAAGTGCCATTATGTTTTTGTCATTGTTGTCATCATTGTTGATTATATCATCATCATCATCATTTTTGTTCTTTTTCATGTTCTTGTTGTTGTTGTTGTTGTTGCCGCTGCTGCTGCCGCCGCCGCTGCTGCTGCTGCTGCTGCTGTTCTTTTTCTTGCTCTTGTTTTTGTTCCTGTTTCAAAATCAAGTGGCAATTTATGGTGTGTACGTGAGATAGGGCAGAGAATGAAGTACCAAATGATTCAGATGTTAATATTTGTGTACTGTAATTGCCAGGTTCTATAAAATATGGGGCAGTTTCTTTATCAGCTGACATATAACAAATTTACAGGGAAGACACTACAGAGTGGAGTTCATTATTCTAAGAAATATTTTTTGCTTTCATGTTTGTATTTCTTTTAATATGAGTAAATATTAGTTGAAGTAATGTATAGTTTCTAGAATATATTTTCCTAAATATTTGCTTCTGAAGTTATACTGTTTTTGCAATAGCAAATATAATAATGACAGAATTTGTTTATAGGTGGAGAAGTTACAAAAGACAGCAGAAGAGAAAATGAGGGCTAGTGCTGAGGTGGAAAAGAGTAAGGCCGATTTGGAATCAAAAGTATCTGCACTTGAAGTGAATCTCCAGGTATTAGGAGACACTGAGCTCATCATTCTGTAGGTGCACTACATCATAAATAATGGTTGAGATGGGCCATTTACAATCCACTGATATAGCTGTGGTGTCTGTTGGTACCCTTTTTGCTGTGAAATGATGCAGCATATATAGCTGAGTCCCCAAGAAGATTTTGTGAATACACTGTTGTTGAACTATGGGTTAAGGCACATATACTGACCTGTCTCATTGCCTGAAACTGATTAATACAAGTTCAAAGACCAGGGCTCAGTTCCATGTATTCTCATTGGAATCGGAATGGAGGAGATAATTAACATCGCAGAATGAATGCAGGTTGTTTCTCATGCCTAGTATATACTTCAAGATATAAAACAGAAATTATAAATGATTCAAATTCAGGAGAAGACAGAAAATTGCTAATATGGAAAAATCTGCAAAATATTTACAAGTAACTCGTATGTGAAGATATAACACACTTGTGCATAGTGTTAAATTTTCAAGGCTGTGTCATGTACATAGAGGTCCAGTATGTAACTGTTACTCAGTTTTTAAAAACCAGCCTGCAATTATTGCCTAGTTCCTATGAAGTAACTAACTCCATGGAGCATAGTCCTTGAGATGCTAGTACCTGCTCAGCTATAAAGAAATTCCCTGCATTTTATGGAACCTGACAGTTCATTACCCTGTTCATATGAGCCCACCACTGCTTCATGTCCTGAGCAAGATTAATCTAGTCCACGCCCTACATTCCTATTTATTTAACATTTATGCTACTAGTTTCTTTCCATCTACACCCATATCTTCAGAACAGCCTCATTCCTTCAGGTTTTTGTTTCAAAAATTTTTATGCACGTGTTGTCTGCCCCCATGCATGCTTATACCCCACCATCTTTTCCTTCTTGATCTGATCATCCCAATAATATTTGGCAAGAATACATATAAATCATGAAGCTCCACACTGCTCAGTTGTCTCCAGCCTTCCATTACTTCTTCCTCCTTTGATCCAAATATTCTTCTCAACACCTTGTTCTCAAACATTCTCAGTCCATGCTCTTTCTTTAATGTGGGAGAGCAAATATATTAATTATTAAATAACAGTTCCATGTGTTTCAGTTTCTTCATTTTAGATGGCAGCCAGAAAGACAGACCTTATGCCAAATTTTAGCATTTATTCCTCAAATTAATCTTCTCTTAGTTCCCTCATAAATAGAGTTTTGATTTGTTAGTATTTTTACATATTTTAACTTTGTCACATTTTCAAAGGATTTGATAGCAGTCTGTCTGTGGTGATTGTGTCCTGCATTCTGTTCATGGGCTGTAAACATTTATTTAGCTGAGAAGAAAAAGAAATTAATATTCAGTGTACATAAGTTAATGTATGTGAAGGTAATGCACATTTGATCTGCATAACAGGCTGAGAAAAAGAAGTGTGAGAGGATGAAAATTTCTCATGAAAAAGATCTAAAAAATCGAGAACAAGAGCTGTCAAGTTTACGTTCTAAACTACGCTCATTAGAAGGAAATAGTGGTTCCAACAGCAAGAAGGTTACAGAGCTGAAAGAGGAATACCAGTCCCGTACTGAGAGTAAGTAAGACATGCAGGAGGAATCTAATATATACACAGTAAGAAATAAATGAGGAATATCAGTCCTCACATATCTTGTCACAAGACAATGTCAAAGCAGTTGTCAACAAGGGAGTAGATGACAATGATCCTATTGGGCTTTGTGCTGCCTATGCGATATTGAATATTCACAGACATTTTGGAGTTGTTTGTACTCCTGTCTTTGTCATTGATTGTTGTTATTTAACAGGTGTACTTCAACTGCTTCTGTTTTCATTATTGCCACCAGTTTTCATGATTGAGCCTTGGACATTTCAGTACTACACTTGTTTGACCACTCCAGTAGTCTAATGGTTACTTATGGACAGACTCTGACACTCTTCAATCACTATAGTGACTAGGCTACATGCTGGACAGCTGAGGAATCAGAGTTCAGTTGTCATGAAATCCATCTTTAGAGAAATCTACACACAGAACCAATATTTCTTCAGAATACTACTCTGTCTGAAAAGTAAGTGTACTGATTTTTTATTTACTTATCTATTGGACTTACCTGAAATTACAAGTTATCTCCTTCGAAGTATGACCCTTGGGAAGATACACAGCGGTTCCAACATTTCTTCCACTG
>Ga0209629_10003013_pt1 | contig 11819 bp, 8 predicted proteins | sample TergutCu122P5_FD_187286 | JGI IMG/M metagenome (GOLD analysis project Ga0209629, IMG submission 187286) | Cubitermes ugandensis P5 segment gut microbial communities from Kakamega Forest, Kenya - Cu122 P5 (SPAdes) (version 2) | ecosystem: Host-associated > Arthropoda: Insects > Digestive system >...
AGGAACCCCATCGTACAAAATGGTTTTGTGAAACGAAGTTGGACTGTGCATGACGAAAGAAAAGAACTGTTTCGATGAATATCACAAGAAATAGAATTAAAAAAAAAAGTTTTGAAGTCCCAGCAGTTTCAGTTTGAAACCACCCAAATTTTGTAAAAGATTGTAATTTTTTTTTGTATTTTGTGATAAATATGATAATTTATATGGTATTGAGATCTGTTTTTCGAATAAAGTGTAAAGTTTTTTCTTTAATTTCATTTCTTGGTCCCCAAAGGGTTAAGTAGCTTACACTTCAAATCAACAACTGTAGCATGGATACATCAGTCTCACCGTAGAATCAGTCTTGGGCTTCAATGAATGCCTACACATCTTTAATTCTTGCTCTAACTAGTGAACATTGCAATCTAAAAACCACAAATAAATTATTATTCATAAATACTGAAGTAATCAAAATATATATCCACAATTCCCAAGAATAATCACTGTGAGACTTAACATTTACTTTTACACTGCTCAAAACACAACAATGCCAGTTCTGTCACAGGTCATGTACTTGTACCGTGCTGGTTATCTTCTACCATTCAATCTCACCAGGAATATATTTGTCAATAAGAGACTGATAATATGGCATGAGGGAATCAATATCAGGCACAACCGCACTCTTTGTGTACAGATCGTATTTACTGCAAAAAAAATGCAAGGAAAGAAAAGTAGATTAATACAATTATCCTCCTTAAGGATGACAGTTCAAACACATTCCTCTAACATACTTCTCCGCTTATTACTACAACATTCCAACTGAATTTTAAGCATTCTCTGATTACAACATGACATCCTAAGAACACAAATTTTGGAGACTATATATATATATATCTTTGTCAAAATATGTCAAATATAACCTCAGCCTAATATTACAACCTCACTGTATCTGTATTTGTTAACTTATTGACAATAATTCATTCAAAATTTGTATGTGAGTTAATGCTTAACACAAAGTGTTATGAAATATTAATTTGTACAAAAGTTATTAGGATGAGAGACACAAACTGACATGGCCATACACTGTACTTCCCTGAAAAGACATCTACATTCCCTAATTCTGTAGCCCTTGCAGCAATGGGTCACTTGTTTTCCCTAAAAAACACCACTTTGTCATCCAAAATAACATAATCATAACCAGATAGTTAATTTGCTGCACATGAACCATCACATGCATAAACTTCAAAAATTGCATTTCTGCTTGTAAAAATGTACAGGGTGGGCATGAAGCCACCATACCCCTGTGCAAATAAAGCAAAATGCCTTGTTGTCCAAGTTTTAAGGGTTTTCATGGACCTTATTTTTTTAAAGGGAAGTAAGCTGAATTGTGACTGACTGACACAAGTAGTTACACCACTGATAAATGTCTGATGTGTAAAAATATCATTAAATGCAATGTCTAATTCTGTGGGCTACACACAGTGGTATGGTGACTCTTCACCCACCCTACATTTCACATAAACAATGTACTGTCTTTTAAACAGGCCATGTGACAAATGTGACCTTCAAAGCAGCAATGACAGGATTCAGACTCAAACATTTCAATATTTCAGTTTACTGAAACTTCTAGTGTGGTTTTCATATGTGATATAAATTATAGCAAATATATAGCACATGCAACAGATCAGCAAAATACACAGCAGCGAATGTGTCAAAACAAAATGCTTTGCATTGTTACTTACTTAAATTCATGAACCCAAGGCAGCATTTTGTAATCTTTTTCGTTGCAAAGATGTGTGTAGTCACCACCAGCATGCCATGGGTAAAATGAATGGAATCTGTACAGTAAAGTTTATATTAATGCACATACCGTTCACAAATAGTGCCTAAAGTTGTAGTTGGGCACATGTGGAAAACAAAGACAATGGCAGTAAACACCTACAAATAAAAGCAGAGAAAATTAAGCACAATGTCTTATCATCAAGAGGGCAAATTCGTATATAGACAGCTACTAGGCTCTTTGAAAATGTGGCAGACTTCAATTTCTTAGGAATTAAAATATCACATCAAAATATTTTTCATATGAATACGAAACTACAGCAAGTACACACAGAATGCACCACAAGGAGCAAACCAAACTTCACGGGCATGTTCTAGAAGTCAAAATGATCAAAAAAGTCCTGCACACCATGGGTCAACTTGGCACCACTATCAAGTTATGCAAGCTGTAACCTTAATAAAGTTTAGTGTTGCCACAACTGAAATAGTTCAACCTCAGTACAGTTCTGAGTTTTGGGCTGGTGCTTTCATGTGCCCAAGTGTTATTTGAATTGCCTGTAGTGTTTACGAATTAGGAAAATGCTCAGATGAATTGAGTATACAGTTTCTGTAATGGAAATTGTAGACTTGCTACACCTGAATACCAGCAACAATACTCACATCATAGAGTTCCATAATGAATTACATTTCAAAATGTACACAGGATTTTGAAGGTGACCAGTTACTTCCCATAAATGAACGCAGAACAAGGGCAACCACAGCTTGGTGATAACAATGGTACGCATAGAGGGCAATGAACCTCATGTACAAATGTAAGCACAAGTTCCATCAGGACTGGTATTGCACCCAGAATCAGCTCTCAGTTTTCTACCATCCCAGGCAAACAAATTTCTGACTGCTTCCCCATCCTTTCTTTTGTCTTAAGTTTTAACCCATACTTCGTCTGCACTTCCTAACAATTTTTTTTGGACTGCTCAACAAATATAAAAATAAAATTAAGATACATTGTAGTTAGTGAAATAACACAATTTCCAACTGGTATGCTCATTCAATGCTGCCCCAGGCACATGTTTGTCTTACTTGTGTCCATGGCCAGCTCTGATTGCATCCACACATGTATGGAAAGATTATGCATAGAGATATTTATAAAATCCAAGTAAAATAGTATCAAGTAATTTTTAAAACACATTTTGAAGAAGTTTAGGACATGGAATACTAGAAATGTACCTATTTATTTGTAACTGAAAAATATTTTATCAAACATCAACAAGTGCATTTTACAGGAATTTTCTGGATGATGAACTGCAGCTTTATTTAAGGTATCAGACTCTTGCAACCAGAGGATTTATGTGGATACAAAATTATGGAATGCATCCCCATATTGGCACAGGTTATAGAGTCTATGAACAACAATTAACAGAAACGGTGGACAGGGTAAGGTGAAAAGTTGCATGGAATGCATAATCATGTGACTTGAACCCATTACATTTCTTCCTTCAGGGTTGCATAAAGTCTAGTGAGCAGCACAACAGGAAGCCTAAAACAAGGTAGCAGCTCATTGAGGTCATAACCAAAGTCACTGCTGGCATAACAAACAAAATAAAACACATTCCATGGGACTATTCAATGCCATGAAGCCTGGCAGCATGAATGCAGTCCGAGGTGGTCAATTTGAAAATCTGATTTAGCTCTAATTTTTAAAGTTGACATTAGTAAAGTTAATTAAAAACTGATCCCATATTGCTAGTGCTTGACACAACAGCAGTGTAAAATTAACACGTAATGTAGGTGACATTTTTTGCTCCACTTACCCCCAGAACACACTCCTGAATTCTGGCCAACTTGTTGTTGACACTTAACATATACAATGAGCTTTTTACACACAAGCACACACACATCAGCACATGCATCAGAAGTGGCAAGTATGTCAGTGCACTGTATGTTTCAACTTTGAAGTTATGTTCATTATAGTACCAGCAAACGTTTTTCCAGAAAGAAGAAATCTCTACATTTTATGATCATATGACCGTGCATCATAACAGATTCCTTGTGAATAAAACCAACAGATGCACCGTATTCCAATTTTATTGGTATTATGACTCTACATGTTTTGGGCAGCCTTTCTGCCCATCATCAGGAGTTCTCAGCCATACATCGGCTTTGGTACATTTTATGTGGTAGTGATGACCGTTTGCTACCAGAAGGAGCAAGGAGTTCCATCCTACTTCTGGTAGCAAACGGTCATCACAACCAAAGCCGATGTACGGCTGAGAACTCCTGATGATGGGCAGAAAGGCTGCCCGAAACATGTAGAGTCATAATACCAATAAAATTGGAATTCGGTGCATCTGTTGGTTTATTCACAAGGAAAGCTCTACATGTATAAATAATGGTTCACTTCACCTATTTGTAAATTTACACAAGGTAGGAATATGATGCAACATTGTGGTACATTCACATAACCATTGTTGCCATGGGAATACAAAAATATGTTCCTTGTGTGTTGTTGACATAAATGTCACTGCAAACAATGTAATAAATATTGACAGCATTGCCAAGGAAACACAGCAATGCATTCTGCATATTGCTGTGCTACATATGTCTGCTAACAATATGAAACACACTTACGTAATCATGTAAAAGCCCAATATTTTTGTCAAATTTTAACCCAATCATTAACCTACTGATTATCCTGTTATAATTGTACAACCTGCAGAGACTGAGAAAAACCACAAACAGTATACGTGCTGGTTGAGATTAAAGCTGCATACCCCTTGAATACATAAAAAATGTCATCTGTTTCAGAACAAATTATGTCCTTGTTCAGTAATGTAGAATATGTTCCCTCGACCAGAAGATGGGAAATCAGTTTACAATTCCAACATTCCAAAATGCAGCAATCATTCAGATTAAAACATACAAATGCATTAGATATGTCTAAGGTTTGTAATGAAGGTGTATTACTAAACTGAAACATAAACTAGACTTTTCCCACCACCTTGTGGTGCATGTTTCAATTTTCTCTGCAACTTTTTTTCTAAAACATTTCACATTCTAAGAAGAATTGAAGGAGACATATAAAAAATGTGTATTCGACTTCATGTAAAGTACCACATTATTCTTCTCAGATTTTAATGACATTTGAATTTTATGGACAGATTTTCGAAAAATACTCAAATATCAAATTTCAGTGCAATCCATCCAATGGAAGCCGAGTTATTACATGCAGACAGACAGACAGACATGATGAAGCTAATGGTCACTTTTTGCAATTTTGTAAATGTGCTTGTCATTATTTTACAATCCATAACTATATTATCATAAATGTAGCTGCATAACATATTTACCCAAACAGGCAAGAATATTTTTCTGACTTATCATATGAAAAATGGGGCATCATCTTATGACTGTGCAAAAAATTAAACATGTTCTGTGGAAGTATTTTCCTGAAAATTGAAGATTGTGAAGATCATCTTATATTCAGGTAAGTAACGTTTCCCCCACCCCCATGGTCAACTACCATACATCATTTCAGGACCTAAAAGTACGTCATGGTAGTGTAGTTCCCATCTCACAAATCTGTCCCTCTGCCATGTTTGTACTACTAAGTGTAGTGAATTAAAAAATTATGATATGGTTTCCTCCAATGTCATAATGTTCATAGGAAGTTTTGTAAGAATCACTTAACTGGTTGAAATGGAGGTGAAACAGACACCCACATGCATATAAATTTCGTCTAAAAAGCCAACTTTGTCTTTATTTAAGAAGAACAGTATGCTAAACGTAATAATTCAGTTAAGTATGCATCTGATGATGGTACGTCACATTTAGCAAAATTCAGGTTGCCCTTTGCCCATTCACTAGTGTTTAAAAAGCAAAAACTGAACACAAGGTATAGGAGGCAGACTCTTCCTTCAACTCACATTAAAGGATGGATGAACATCTAATCAGCTGCCCCTAACAGACATAGCTACTTTGAACCTCTGCGCAGGAGAAGAGGCACAACATTTTTTAAACAGAGCCTGTCTCTGGAACACTGAGTTCAATTCTTGTACTTTACATAACAGACAACGTACAATGTACCAAAAAAAAGGTGATATTTAAAAATAATAAATTAAGGGCCATGTTACAATCAGAGCCTGATGCATACCTGATCATATAGAGTGCTTCTTCAGGAAGTGTGGTCTTATTGTGTTTGAGCACTTGATACATGTACTCATCATGACCCCATGACATCATTACATTTTCCAGGCCACAGTTTGGTTTGTACACACCAAACTTGGTGCTGAAAAAACAGTTGCAAATTACTGTCAAAATTACCTCTTAGTATCATATGAGTAGTTAATGCTTCAGTGCTAGTGTCAGTGCATCACATGGTCATGGATGTATTTAAGGATAACACAAATTTACAAATTTAAAAATTGTTCAGTGCTGGCACTGTTATATCACACAAGAGGAAGACTATGTGGAAAAATAACAATGTACAAATTCTGAGCTATGCTTTGTTTTGTTTCATCTCAGTACTTTGTCTGGGAGTAAAGATATGAACAAAACACATGACCTTCTGATACCCTTTGTAACTCCGTACAGCAGACTCTTCCTAGAGAAGCCAACACACTTAGCTAGTCGAGAAATTTGCCAGGTTTTACGGAACCTGAAGTGTAACATTACTGTGTTCATAAAAACCCTAATTTGTCCCCTCTCTCTGCAAGATGAATCCAGTCCAGGCACTCCCGATGCTAATTCCTTACGACACATTTTTACATCATGCTTCTATTAACATAGAGGTCTTCAAAACAGCCTTGTCCTTCACATTTTCCAACAAATAGGCTGTACGCATTTATATTTTCCCTTCATGCATGCCATATGCCCCACCCATCACATCCATCTTGATTTGATCACCATAATACTAACTGGCAAGAAGCACAAATTCTGAGCTTCTCATTATGCAACTTTCTTCAGCATCCTGTTACTGCTTCTTAGGTTCAAATGTCTTCTGAAGGATACTGTTCTCAAACACCATCAGCCTGTGTTCTTTCCTTTATGCAACATATCAAGTCTCACTCCAATGTACAACAGGCAAAATAAAACTTACATTAATAATATGTGGAAATAAAATGCCAACTAGATGCAACAGAGGTTTTTATTGCAGATCTTATTGCTTGCTCAACATGTTTCGGGCACCACTATACCCATCAACAGGAGCTCAAGAGTACTATACAGTGGTTGCTGCATGTGGTATTTCGTGCTGTAAAAATGTAAAAAGTAATTTGTAAGTTAGGTGGAATTTGTGTTCTCAGTATTAAGTGTCATGTGTTATCTAGGTTTGTTATAAGGTGGGTCGAGTGTCGTGGGGGCTGTGTGTGGGTGTTCTTGGTGGCATAGTGGTGCCCGAAACACATTGAGCAAGCAATAAGATCTGCAGTAAAAACCTCTGTTGCATCTAGTTGGCATTTTATTTCCACATATTAACGATGATGCACGGTCAAAATCACATCAAATACTTACATTATTTGACAAATAAGTTACAGGATAAATATAAAAAGCGAAACACGGATGAATTTCAATAAAGTATTCTGGGCTAGCAGCCCAAGAATATTCTATTGAATTTATTCGCCATGAAAGTTTTAAATAATACTCGTATAACAGACAAGCTTACTTGTACAGTGAGTTGTTCCCATCAGGATTGTTCTTAAAGCTGGTTTGTCTGTACACAATAGAATTCTCCCAAGCACAGCCTACAGGAAATGTGTCACCTACAACTGCCCACTGTGGTTCACCATAGAATGCCATGATCTAACACACAATGAAAGCAGTGTTGCCAATGAAACAGTCACACATATACTATTGTACAGAAATTGTATACATGAATCTTCTGTTGAGAAAGCTGACAGCACAAATCCTGATCAACAGAGGTACTTGTATTCCATCATACATCACACATAAAACACCTTAATGGGAAAATATATGTTGGGAATGCCATGAAACAGGGTGATGAGAATAAAACCTGGACCCAAGAAATGGGACATAAGAACCAAATGAAAACTCCTTACTGAAGATGTGTGTAGTTTACTCTTCACCATATACTGTTAGTCATCTAGTCAAGTAGGATGAGCTCTGCAGGGCTTAGATACCATGAACTCAACACACACACACTGATAAAATTAAATGGAAAGCGCTTCTTATTGTCATGACGCACACTGCAGATGCATTTATGTGTTTTTTGTGGACGACTAAGAAATTTGGCAGCTCAATTCCTCTGGCTAAAGACAGGGTCCAGTGGTTAGCACCCATGAATATAGTCATTACCCCTCAGGTTCCACGAATGTGAAGAATGTGACCAGCCAGGCAACTACCAGCTTCTTAAAGCAGCTGCTCCATAAATTATATCAAAATGTTGATTGTAAATATGTGGAGCTCCTGATGATGGGCATAGTGATGCCCGAAACATGTTGAGCAAGCAATAAGATCTGCAATAAAAACCTCTGTTGCATCTAGTTGGCATTTTATTTCCACATATTAACGATGATGCACGGTCAAAATCACATCATATTTGTTGATTATAAAGTTACAGATGTGTGAGAGATCTGATAAAGCTTGAACTTCATACACTTTGGAAAATAAAGTGGCCTGATACGAAACAGAATTAAAGATGATCAGTACCTAATAGCGAAGACCTCCAACTTCAGCCAAAAACAGTGAACAGTTATGGAACTGTGTGTGTGTGGGTATATAATACAATTGGGATTCCAACGTAACCTCTAGCAAAACCAGCAAGCAACAGTGATAGAAAACATACAGAGGATCGTGCTCCAATGAATGATATTAAAAACATAAAATAACTATGAACGAACAAAAACAAATCATTCTTACTTCCAAAACCTCATTAGTCCAGTCTGTCATGACTGTTAGGTCATAGGTGGAATCATTTCTACATAACATTAACTTTCTTTTGGTAAAACTCTCTAAGTTCAAATAGAGCAGTGATTTTAATGTTTCAATTCATATAACCTCCTATCTCTTACATCATCTATTCAACACGTGAAGTCCTTTCATTTCATCTAAAATTTCATACAAATTGCATAAAATGTGGTAATATGAAAAATGCATCTCTTTCCATAGTCGGGTTTCATGGATTTGTCTCCAGTAATTGCACATCCTAAATGGGAACATTTCATATACAGAATGTGGTCTTCTGTACTATGGGATTGTGATGCTGTCTAGCAGGCAAGTTCCAGTGTTCTGGAGCAACACCTTGTAGGTGCAGAACATCAGAATAGTCTGATGATGTAAGCAGTAGGTTTCTCTGTAATATTAGCACCCCCACATACCAGACTACAATTGTCATAACCAGATATTTCCAAATAAATTTCCACTATTATGACAACTTTGTATCTTACATTTCATATACGAGTATATCCATGGCCAACAGTTGCATCATCTTAATGTTGACAGTTCTTGAAACACTATCCCAGCATTTGCCTTGAGGCACTGAAGAAACCCAAACAGATTGAAACCAAGCACCTCCAAAATACAAACCTAGAATGCTACCACTACAGAGGTGTGCTCAGTGTTTGTTCTTTAAACATGCATAATTTAATACATATGAGAAAAAAAGCCCATTCCAAAATCATATCTTCTAAAACAGCTGGATCAAGTGACTGCCTTACTTTTCCCAAATCATGTATGAGCCCTGTGAGATGAAACCAGTTTTCCTGTGGATGATCTGCACGAATACGTTCAGCTGTCTGGAAGGCATGTACTAAGTTAGGAATATCTACGTCAGGGTCACTTTCATCCACAAGGGCATTAAGTTTCACAAGTGCATCCATAATAGTACACCGAAACTTGTCAAACCTGAGCCAGTAGTCCAGCTTTCCTGAAAAAGTCATAATCTAATTTATTCACTGCATGAAAACAAGCTTATCATTTTAGTAGAAAGGAAGAATCATCAGAGTGGCTGAGGAAATATTTGAACTAATGATGACCTAAACCAGCATTTCACTTACCCTATTTTAAATTCTATTTTAGAGTGCACTGCTTGAAAATCTCATGATAGTTATGAGGAAAATAAAGTAAATCAAACACTGGAGTTATAATACCACACTAAATTAAGCATAAGAAAAAGTTAATTTAGAAGACATGAATAAATGCAAATACAGTACACAGAAAAAAATGTCAAAGGAAAGATACTGCTGTATACGTGTATACCAGAATGTTAACAATTCCATAAATAATTTAAAATACAGAATATTTAAAAATACAGTAACTAAAATTAACTAAAAATTACAAGACATGATTCATTATAAAATTACGAACAGGGTCATTTCAAGCAGAGCATATTATCTGTCTCATAAACTTTGGTCCATAAAACTAAAGTTAATAAGAAATTGAAAACTCCAGTCATCAAGTAAGTTATGCTGTCACTGGGCAACCAATGATGACATTTTGAAGGCACTACAATCCTGCAAAAGAATTACTTGCCCAACAAAACATCATTACATCCAAGAAAAAACTGAATCTTCAACCATACTATTGTAACCCCAGACCGCTTAAACAAGCATTGAAGTTCTGACTCAGCATGGAGGCTAAACAAAACCCATAAATTAAAAAGACATACTATTCACAGAAAATTCCCGCTAGTACACTTTAAATGCCTGAAAAATATCAACATTCATAACAGGATGAAGTCAGAATATTTCAAAACTTAAAAATAAACTTGTAGTTATTTATACTTATAAGCAGTAATCAATAGTTTAAAGTCACCAACATCAAACCAAACATAAGTACAATACTGTAAATACTTCATGTTGCCCTCTTATGGTCCTTTAATGCAAAATGCATATTTTTTTTCAAGACCTATCACCAAAGTATTAGTATTCTCAGTTAATGACTCTACTGCAGATCCCACCCACAAGTGCGTACTGCTCTTACACTGTTGAGTTTATGAAATATAATTAGCAGATTAATGCACTACTTGGTTGTTCTTGGGCAGTGGAACACTCGATATATATGTAAGCATTAGCGACAAGAACAACGTAACTGTTGTCCACAACATTACTTCACAAAAATCATCTGCTATCTACACAACTAAATCATGGTTCTCTTACTTTAGATTTCAATTTCAGATTAAATAATGCCCATATGAGCACAGTACATACTGCCATTTTTTCCAGTCACTTCAGTTGGATTTCATGCTTACCTCTCACAAAGTCGACTGTTTGATATGTATGCATCTTGTGATACGTCATACGGACCCTTTCCTTGATAGGATCTCCTGGGTCTACCGAATAATCCCTGAACATACCAACAGGCTTAGCAGCAAATGTAGGTTCTGGTCGCAGCAGGAGTGAAGGATCCATCACCTCCACAGGTCCGCAAGCCTCTTGCTACATATTATGACTCTCAGTTCAAAGTATTTTACATGAAGAATATTTGTTATACCACTTTGTCCCAAAAGTAAGTGTACTGATTATTTATTGAAATGTTTGTTGGACTCACCTGAAATTACAAGTTATCTCCTTCGAAGTATGACCCTTGGAAAGCTACACAGTGTTTCCAACGTTTTTTCCACTGATCATAGCAGTACTGGAAGTCATTTTCCATAAGTGTGTAGCTCATTGGTTACAATTTTTTGTATGTTTTCCATCGTCCTGAAATGATGACCCTTCAAATTCGATTTCAACTTAGGGAAGAGGTAGAAATCGCACGGAGCTAGATCTGGGCTGTAGGAAGAATGTGGAAGTACGGGAATGTTTATCTTCGCCAGAAATTCTCGAATTGACAGCACAGTGTGAGCTGGCGCATTATCGTGGTGCAGCACCCAATCGTCTGCAATGTCCCCGTTTTTGAATTCGTTCAAAGACATCTTTGTAGAAGGCGTGATAAACTGTCTGTCCTTCTTCTTCTTCTTCTTCTTCTTCAATCGGCACTGCAACCCTTGTGGGTTTTGGCCTGCTCAACTATCGTTGAGTATTCTCAGCAGGAAGGTTTTTACAGAGTGCCGTTGCCAGCGGCACATCAAACCCCCAACCTGGAGGACCAGTGATTAGAACGTTCCA
>Ga0209629_10003014_pt1 | contig 11818 bp, 10 predicted proteins | sample TergutCu122P5_FD_187286 | JGI IMG/M metagenome (GOLD analysis project Ga0209629, IMG submission 187286) | Cubitermes ugandensis P5 segment gut microbial communities from Kakamega Forest, Kenya - Cu122 P5 (SPAdes) (version 2) | ecosystem: Host-associated > Arthropoda: Insects > Digestive system...
CCAGCATCGACACGCGCACGGAGAAGCTCATCCAGTCCGGCATGGACACGCTCATGGCAGGTCGCACGACCTTTGTGATCGCGCACCGGCTCTCGACGGTCCGCGACGCCGACGCGATCTGCGTGATCGACGGCGGGCGCATCATCGAGAGCGGCAGCCACGACGAGCTGATGAAGCTGAAAGGCTATTATTTCCAGCTTTACACGGGAGTGTTCGACATCGAATAACACAAAGGGGTCGGTTCCTTTTGTGTTGCTCACTGCGCAACAAGAAGATTTTATGGAGATTATTTCGCACACTTTCTTTGCGAAAATGAAAAATACCAGCTCAAAGCCCTGACGGCCGAAAAACCTTACTGCTACGAAAGATGTACGTAAGGACTACGAAAGTGGTCTCTGCTATGGTGAGCGAGACTCTACAGGGCATTTGAACAAGAAGGAGGCTGGCATCTTATGACCAGACCACTAAGGCGGAAAAGCGCGTCGGGTGTCTACCATGTGATAACGCGTGGAATCAATAAACAGAACATATTCGAATGTCGTGAGGATTTTGAACAGTTCGAGAGGACGCTTTCACACACAAAGGAAGTTGGCGGGCTTAAGGTATATGGATACTGTCTTATGAGTAATCACATCCATGCGATCGTTGGTGTCGGCGAGGAATCGTTAAGTGCCAGTTTCCATCGTATCAATATGGGCTATGCTTTCTGGTTTAATCAGAAATACAAGCGCTGTGGTTCGTTATTCCAGGATCGGTTCAGAAGTGAACCGATTGAAGATGATGCGTATCTGCTCACTGCGCTGAGGTATGTACACCGCAACCCGGTAGCAGCAGGCCTCTGTCGCTATGCTTATGAATATCGGTGGAGTAGTTATAAAGACTACATGAATGGAGGCGGTATCACTGACACATCATTTATTCTGGAGATGTTCTCGGAGAACCCCGAGCGCCAACTCGCCCAGTTTACAGAGTTTATGGGTGAAGATGATAAGAGCGTGGATACCAGCAGCGACTTTATGGTGTGGTCTTCCGATGAGTTCCTCCGGGAGAAAATGGCCAACCTTTGTGGGGCAGAGAACGCAAGCGAGTTTCAGAAGCTCTCATCAGGAGATCGCGAGCGCGCATTACGATCGCTGAGAGCTGCAGGTATGTCGATCCGTCAGATTGTTAGACTGACGGGCATATCATTTGGAGTGGTCCGCAAGTATTGACCAGAACAAGGAACACAAAAGGAACCGACCCTTTTGTGTTAGCCGGTGGCGGCGAGGTAGGGGTCGATGGCGTCGCCGATGTGATCCAGCAGTAGCTCGTGCGGGTCGTTTCGCAGCGTGCCGGCGCGCACGCGCTCATACTGCGCCGGCAGGTACTGGCTCAGCAGCGGCAGGGGGACGTGCGTGCTCGCGAGGTTGTCCAACAGCGTCTGGCGTGCAGCCTGCACCTGCGGGTCTCCCAGGTAGTAGCGCGCGCGGTCATAGAAGCTGTAGGCGCGCGCGAAGCTCTGCTCGTCTTCCGTGCCCGGGTGATAGGGGGCCCAGTACTTCGGTGTGGCGCGCATCGCTGTGTCCAGGACTGCGCGGAAGTTCGAGAGAGCGCGCCGGCTGCCGGAGAACAGCTCCCGCTCGATACGTTCCAGCGCGAAGAGCGCCTCGCGGGCAGCGAAGGTGAAGCCCGGCCCGACTTTGAGTATCGCGACGCCGTCCTCACAGAGCGCGCGTAGGTTCGCCGGCGTCTGGTAGTCGGTCGAGTGCCCCTCGATGCAGAGGGGGGTCGCGCGCATCGCGGCAACAAGATCTGCGGTTCGCGAGCGGTCGTACTCGTCGAGGGTCCACTCATGGAACTCGACGCCCATCTCGAGCACGAGAGCGATCACGCGGCTGAAGGCCTCCGGATCGAAGGCTTCCCGATAGACCTCGATCGTCCTGAGCGCGTCGGCCGGATCGCTCACGCCCATGGCGCCGATCTTCACGTCGCCGCCGGGCACCGGGACCTCGCTGCCGATGATGTAGCTGAGCGGGCCGACTGCTGCCTGCTCACAGGCACGGGCCAGGCGCGCCCCCCGGGCTGCGCAGATCTCGACCGGGAAGTCGGCGGCGGGGTCATCGCTCGCGACTCTCATACTCGTGTCCAGATGGATCTTGGTGTAGCCGGCCTGCACGCAGTCGATGACGAGCTGTTCCGCGCGGGCCATCGCATCCTCTTCCGGCAGGTCGGTCCAGGTGAGCGGCCCCAGATGGTCACCGCCTAAGATGAGCTGAGACTTGTCCAGCCCCTCTTCTTCTGCCAAGTGCATGACGTAGCCCGCGAAGTCAGCGGGCGTCATGCCGGTGTAGCCGCCGAACTGGTTGACCTGGTTGGCGGTCGATTCGATCAGCGCCGGGACGCCCGTGCGCCGCGCGCGCCGCAGACACGCACGCAGCACGTCCTCGTTGGCCGAGCAGCAGGAGCAGACGCCGCGACCTTCGCCGCGCTTGTTCGCGGCGACGATCTGCTGAAGCAGGGTCTCACTCATACTTGATCGCCTTTCGGAAGAGGATAGACCGTCACGCCCTTGACGACGCGGTTCACTTCGCCTGTCGGCGAGGGGTCGTCGGTGGTGACCCCCAAGGCGATCGACTTATAGAGCGCGAGCATCTGGCAGAAGACGAGCATCTGAAGGCCGTGACCGAGCTCACTGCTTGCGAGGATGCCTACGAATGCGTCCCCTTCTGACGCCGGCCCATCAAGAACTATGGTCCGGTTACCTTTTTTCTGGCGGTCGACCTCAGCGAACAAGTCGCGGTCATAACGGGCAGTCAGCGGTTCAAAGGAGATCAGATGCACCGTGACGGTTGAACTATCGATGAGGCTTTTTGGGCCGTGACGAAACCCCATCGAGCTTTCAAAGGAGCCATTAACGGCGCCACAGGTCAGCTCAAGCATCTTCAGCGACGCCTCATGGGCGATCGCCTTGAGAAAGCCGCTGCCCAGATAAGCGATCCGGTCGAAGTCCCAGGCACCGCAGCGGGCTGCGGCATCCGAGAGCTCCGGTGCGATCGCCGCTTCGTTGCGAGCAAGCTCCCCGATGTCTGCGACGATCGCTGCGCTGGCGTCTCCGGCGAAGAGCAGATAGCCGGCGAGCATCATGCAGGAGACGCTGCTCGTCATGGCGAAACCCTTGTCGTTCGATCCCTCGGGCATGATCAGGAGCAGGCTGTTGTCCGACTCAGCCGTGAGTTCAGCCAGGCGAGCGCTTCCATCACAGGTGATCGCCACCTCCCAGAGGTCATCGACGATCGCGCGCGCGTACTCGACCGCGCCGACCGATTCCGGGCTGTTGCCGCTGCGGGCGAACGAGACCAGCAGGGTAGGGACGTCGGCGAACAAAAACGACTCGGGCGCGGACACGAGCTCGGTCGTCGGGATCGATTCGGCGCGCAGACCGAAGCCTTTGGCGACAAGCGGCGCCAAGGCGTCTCCGATGAAGGCGGAGCTTCCGGCGCCGGTAAATATCACGCGACGCTCGCCCGCCCGGGCAAGGAAGGCTGCGATCTCGCCTGCGCGCTCAGCCATCTGCGCGCTCAGCTCTCTCCACAGGCGGGGTTGCTGCGCGATCTCTGCGGAGGTGAACCCGGCGCCGTGCTCCTCGAAGAACCGGGAGTCCTGCCCGAAGAAGTTCCTGACTTCATCCATACGTAGTCATCCTTTCAACATGCCACAGGTCACCTGGTCCAGCAGCCCGGGACACGACTCCCGGACGGCGCAGATCACCGCGCCCTGCCAGGGCTCCAGAAGCGGCTTCTGCAGGTGCCCGCCCAGCACTTCGACTTTGGCGCGCAGCGGCGCGGTCACGTAGCGCTCCTTAGCCTGCGCGGTGACCTCGCGCCCGTCGGCAGGCCTGAACAGGCCGCCGGAATATGATACCGCGAAGGGCGCGCCCGTCAGTCCCAGTTGCTCGGCGACCGCCGCGATGCAGAGCGCAAGCTCGCTCGTGCATTCCTCGTAGACCGGGAAGGTCGACGGATCGCCCTCCACGGCAGCCTCCTCAAGCAGGATCTGAAGTTCGGCGACTTTCTTGCGCGAGGGGAGGTAGTCGCGCTCCATCAGCTCGATGAAGGCGAAGTCGTCTTCCAGAGAGAACTCCCGGCGCACGAGGTCGTAGAGCGGGCCGCGTCTGAGGCGCCCGTCAGCCTGCTTGCTGAAGAGCTCCATGACCTTGCGGCCCAGCCAGTAGCAGGAGCCCTCGTCGCCGAAGAAGGGCGCCCAGCCTCCCGCGCGCGCTGCCACGCCAGCGGCGTTTCGCCCGTAGGCGATCGCGCCGGTGCCCGCGACGATGTTGACGCCGGGTTTGCCGGCGAGCGAGCCGGCCCAGCCGACTTCCGAGTCGTTGGTGATATAGCACTGGGTCCGGTCGAACGCGGTCTGCAGCGCCCGGGCGATCTCCGCGTCCTTGTCCGCAAGCTCTCCGAAAAACGAGAGTCCGATGGCCATGCCCTCCACTTCAGGCAAATGGACCGATGCATGGGCAAGACAGACGTTGACGCCCTCGCTGATCAGGCTGAGCGTCAGATCGGTGCTGTCGATCGTGCGGGCATAGCCCGGACCGATGTGCAGGCTGACCGTCTCGCCCGTCTCGCTCACGAGGGCATAGGCCGCCTTCGATCCACCACTGTCGACTCCGAGGAAGTAGCGCACGTTATTCCTTGACCGCGCCTGCTGACAGGCCGGAGATGATGTACTTCTGGAACAGCAGTGCGATGAGCACCGGCGGCAGGCTCGCCAGAACGCCCGCGGTGGCAGACATCACGTAGTTGGCGCCGAACTTCGAGTTGAAGTCATAGATCAGTACCGGGAGGGTCTTGGCGTCAAGCGTCTTGGTCAGGCTGAAAGCATAGAAGAACTCGTTCCAGGTGATGATGAAGCTGAAGATCACGGTGGCGGCAAGACCGGTCGAGATCATCGGCAGGACTACGAAGAAGAACGCTCTCAGCTTGCTGCAGCCATCGATCTGGGCAGCCTCTTCGAGCGTCTTGGGCGTCACATCGATGTAGCTTTTCATGATCCATATCAGGTAGGGCAAGACGAGCGACAGATAGATGAGGATAAGCGTCGTGCGCTGGTTGATCATGTCGAGCTGCTTGAAGATGATGTACATCGGGATGATGAGCGCGATCGGCGGGATCATCTGCGTGAACAGCGAGAGGTTCAGAAGGGGGTTTCTGCCCCGGAACCGGAAGCGCGAGAACGCGTAGGCGGCAAGCACGCCGATGATCACCGAGATCACGACGACACTTGAAGTCACGATGATGCTGTTCAGCGCGGCGGGGACGAAATCCGCCGACATCAGATCCTGGTAGTTCACGAGAGTGAACTTATGCGGGACCAGATAAACCTTGCGGGTGATCAGCTCGATCTTGGTCGAGATGCTTGAGATGACCAGCCACAGGTAAGGCGCCAGCGTGACGACGATGATCACCAGTACCAGGAAGTACAACACGATGCGGTTCGCGATCTTCTTAACCTTCATGTTCAGCCACCGCCAGTCCATGCCTGCGCGCGTTCTTGCCGTGTTTTCTGGACTTCTTCTCATCCGCTTCGTCGCTGCTCATGAACAGCTTGATATAGACGAAGGACAGGGCGAAGCAGATCATGGATAAGACGTAGCTCATCGCTGCCGCGCTCCCGAAGTTCGTTCTCTTGAAGGCGACGAAGTGGATGTAGTACGAGAGCAGGTTCGTCGCGTTCTGCGGGCCGCCGCTCGTCATGATCGCGACCAGGTCGAAAGTCTGGAAAGCCCAGATCGTCTTCGTGATCAGCAGGATCATCAGCACTGGCCTGATCATCGGCAGAGTGATCCGCCAGAAAGCCTTCCAGCCACCGGCGCCATCGATACTGGCGGCTTCGTAGAGGTCATCAGAGATCGTCGAGAGCGCCGCGATCGCCAGCAGGATCACGTAAGGCGTCTCTTTCCAGACGTTGGCGAGAAACACCGAGAAGAAGGCCATCTTCGGCGTGGCGAGCCAGGCGATGGGAGCTTGCACGAGTCCCAGCTTCATGAGCAAGCCGTTGGCCGCGCCGTACTGCGCGTTGAAGATCCACTTCCACATGACCGCGTTGACGACGGTCGGCATCGCCCAGGGAAGTATCATCAGGCCCCGGACGAAACCTCTGCCACGGAACTGCTTGTTCAGGACAAGCGCCGCCGCGACGCCGATGATGATCTCGCAGGCTACGGTCAGCAGTACGAACAGGATCGTGACGACGAAGGACTCCTTGAACCAGGGATCGGTCGTCAGCAGCGTGATGAAGTTCTGAACGCCGTTGAACCGATAGATCGTTCCCGCGCCCTTGAACGAGATCTTGTGAAAGCTCATGTAGAGAGAGAACAGGATCGGGATCAGCAGGATACCGAAGATCGTCACCGTGCTGGGGGTGATCAGTATCGGACCCAGATGCTTTTCGAAAAAGGGTTCCTTCTCGCGTTTCTTCACCTGTCGGGTTTTCATGCTCTCTGTTCCTGACGGGTGCCCCCGACGGATAAGCCGCCGGGGGCACAAACTAACGGGTTACTGTTGTTCGGACGTCTTCTTCGCGGCTTCCATCAGCTTCTGCATGTCGTTGAGTCCCTGATCGACACTGACGCTGCCGGTGATGATCTTCTGCGACTGCTTCGCGACGATGTCGGCGAAGTCTTCGACCCAGAGGATCTTAGGATAGCCCTTCGAGTTCGCGGCCTGCTTGCCGAACTGCTCCCAGTAGGGATACTTCTGCAGCAGGGCGGAATCGTTGTAGAGGTCGGTCCAGATGGGGAGTGAGCCGATCTTCTCCGCGCGCTCTTTGTCGATCGACTTGCTGGACATGTACTCGATGTACTTCCAGGCCGCTTCCTTATGCTTCGACGTCGACGTGATGGCCATCGCCTCAGGAAGGGTCAGGACGCACTGCTCGGCGCCAGACTTGCTGACCGAATAGTCAGCGACGTTCACGTTGCCGACGATCTTGGACAGGTCCTTGTTGTTCGAGTCGGCGTACACGGCCGGCCATGCCTGCAGCATGAGCGGGAAATGCCCACCATAGAAGGAGGTAGCGACCTCTTCATAGTCCTGCGTCAGCGCGGACTTGTCGAACACGCCGTCCTTGTAGGCCTGAGCCAGCCAGGTGTAAGCTTCTTTGACGCCGGGATTGGTGTTAGCGACCGGGTTGCCCTTGTCGTCAACGAACTGTCCGCCGAAGGAATAGACCACGAACATCTCTTCGTTCGTGCCCATCTGCTCCTGCTTGTAGGTGTCCATGTAGGCAGGACCGCCGAGCTTCTTCGACAGCGCCGCTACTTCGTCCCAGGTCTTCGGGGGTGCGGTAAGCCCCGCGTCAGTGATCACCTTGTTGTCATACATATAGAAGCGGGTGTCGTTGTTCCAGACGATCCCGTAGTGCTTCCCATCCTGGGAGAACAGGTCGAGGAGTCCGGGAACGATCCCGCTCTTCATGTCAGCGCTCATGTACTCGTCGATCGGAGCGACCCACTCGTTCTTGATGAACTTCGCGATCCAGGAGTTGTCGAACTCGATGACGTCATAGCTGCCGCCGCCCGAGGCCAGGTCGCCCAGGACGTCGTCTGCGACCGCTTCCCAGCCCTTCTGGATCAGCTCGACCTTGATGCCGGTCTCCTTCTCGAACTCCTTGGTCTTCGCGGAGCGGAAACCGATCGTATCCGCTTCGTTCTCAGGAAGGATGACCGTGATCTTCTGTCCCTTCAGGGAGTCACCGGTCTTGTTGCCGGTGGTGCCGCTTGATTTGCCGCAGCCCGCCAGAGCCATCGCGATGACCAGGACGAGAGCCAGGGCTAATGACAGTCTTTTCTTCACTTGTTCTACCTCCGTTGATCTGTTGGTCTATGCATCCTCTGCCTTGAGGCTACGAGGCCTCATCGGCAGATCCCAGTTCGTGCAGCGCGCGCATCACCTCCTGACAGGTAACCATCAGTTCTCATTTCGTTTGACTTATCATCTGTCCGGTCTCTTTGTCGAACACGTGCATCTTCGAGCAGTCTACGACGAGCGAGACCCTGTCTCCGTTCTGTATGGTGCTTCTTCCCGGGACTTTCGCGATGCAGTCGTTGCCCTCGCACCGGAAGTAGATGAACTTCTCTGCGCCCATCGATTCGGCAAGCTCGACGTCGCCCGAGACCTGCGCGCAACCCTCGGGCGAAGCGTCCGCGGCGACTTCGCTGATGGACTCAGGCCTGATGCCGATGACGACGGCCTTGTCGATGTAGCGCGCGCTGGCCTCGGCGGGCATGACCTGCTCAGGTACCGGGACCTCGGTCTCCCCGAAACGCGCCGTGAAACCGCTCGCCGTCTTCTTCAGCGTCGCGTCGATCAGGTTCATCTGCGGCGAGCCGATGAATCCCGCGACGAACAGGTTCGTGGGGCGGTCGTAGAGGTTCTGTGGGGTGTCGATCTGCTGGATGACGCCGTCTTTGATGACGACGATCCGGTCTCCCATGGTCATCGCTTCGGTCTGGTCGTGCGTCACATAGACGAAGGTCGTTCCCAGCCGCTCATGCAGTTTGGTGATCTCGGCGCGCATCGAGGTGCGCAGCTTCGCGTCAAGGTTCGAGAGCGGTTCGTCCAGCAGGAACACTGAGGGGTCGCGCACCATCGCGCGTCCCAGGGCGACGCGCTGGCGTTGTCCTCCCGAAAGCGCCTTGGGTTTGCGGTCGAGCAGGTGCTCGATGTCGAGGATCCTGGCCGCTGTGCGGACCTTTTCCTCGATCTCCTTCTTGGGTGTTTTGCGCAGCTGCAGGCTGAAGGCCATGTTCTTGTAGACCGTCATGTGCGGATAGAGCGCGTAGTTCTGGAACACCATCGCGATGTCGCGGTCCTTGGGCGCGACGTCGTTGACCAGTCGATCGCCGATGAACAGCTCGCCCGAGGTGATCTCCTCAAGCCCGGCGATCATCCGCAGGACCGTGGATTTCCCACAACCGGACGGTCCGACCAGGACGACGAACTCCTTGTCCTCTATCTTCAGATCGAAATCTTCTATGGCGGCTACGCCGCCGGGATACACCTTGGTGATGTGCTCAAGCCGGATACTCGCCACTGTCTATCCTCCAACCCTATCCGCAGGTCAACCTGTAAAAACCGGGTATATTTCTATTATACGGGAAGGTAACGGGGTTTTGGTAGCAGACATGTTCGGATTCTGTGTGTATCGCGCGAATTGCGCTATGCTGTATATCACTGATGAGGATGATCGATAAAGGAGGTTTCCCTATGCTTACCGCAGAAGTGGAAAGATTACTTAACGAGCAGATCGTGTACGAGATGTATTCAGCGAACCTGTATCTTTCGATGTCGGCCTGGTTGCGCGAGAAAAGCCTTGACGGCTATGCGCACTGGTTCTATGTACAGCATAAGGAAGAGATGGATCATGTTCTGATCCTCTTCAACTATGTGCTCAACGCCGGCGGTCAGCTGAAGCTGGGCGCGGTCGACGCCCCGCCCCATGAGTTCGACAGCCTGGAGGCTATCCTGCAGCAGTCCTATGAGCACGAGCAGTCAGTGACGGCGCGCATCTATGCGATCGTCGAAGAGGCTCAGGACATCAGGGACTTCAAAACGGTACAGTTCCTGGATTGGTTCATCAAGGAGCAGGCTGAGGAAGAGGACAACGCGTCAAGCAACATCGGGCGCCTGAAGACCTTCGGCGGCGACAACATGGGTCTGCATACCCTTGACCAGGAAGCAGGAGCGCGCGTCTATGTGCAGACGCCGCAGCTCGCGCTGGTCGAAGCGAGCGCCTGACACAAAAGGGCCGGTTCCTTTTGTGCTGCTTTTATGCTTTTGTGTTAGCAGGAGAGTTTATAGAGCTCTTCGGTCGCCAGTGATATCTTCGTGATCGAGAACTTGTCTGCCTGGGGGAACAGGTAGAGCGTGTCGTTGTTCGTGTTGAGATCGATGCAGTCGCCGCGCCCCTTGTAGTCGTATTCGATGTGGCAGGAATAGAGCTCGCGCACGCTCCAACGCTGCGTGAAGGGCTTGCCCTGGCAGACGCCCGTCAGCGTGAAGCCTTCGGGCCCGTGCGTCAGCTGCCCGGGATCCGGGAACACCACGAAGCCCTTCGAGTTGGGGAGCGACTCGATGCGCACCTCGGCGGCGAAGCGGTAGTCGCCGGCCTCGACTTCGCGACGCACGTTGGCGCGCTGCCACTCGTACCAGTCAGGGATGTGGGAGAACTCCGTCTCGCCTGAGGTGGCATGCAGCTCGCCCAGCTCGCTCATATCCCAGTTCTTGCCGCAGTGTCCGCAGCTTAACTGGGCGCCGCTCGTGCTCATCTCGTATTCCGTCTGGCAGGCGGGGCACTGGTAGAGCACCTTATGCAGGCCTTCGGCGCGGTCGCGCTTCGTGATCCGGACGCCACGCTCCTTCTGCCAGGCGTAGTCGTCGTAGACGAAGGTCTCGGCCAGGCGCTTGTTGATCTCATCGGCAGACAGCGTCTGGGTCTCTTCCTGGGTGATCAGGAGCTTCATCTCCGCGTTGATCGGTTTGGCGCCGCGGTTACCCACATGCCAGAAGGGCGAGTTGACGTGATGGCCGTGCATGATCAGCGTCACGACCGGGACGCTCATCTTCTGCACCATCTTGCCGAGCGATTCCGGCAGCATGGAGTGCGTACCACAAAGCGAGTAACGCGCCTCAGGGAACTGGCAGACGATCGTGCCCGCGCGCGCGCCGGCGAGCATGCCGCGCACCGCCGAGATGTTGCGCGTGAACTTGCGCGCGCAGATGCCGCCGACGGGGCGCAGCAGCCACTCGATGCCGATGAAGCCGTCGATAGCCACCACGTAGTTCGCCTGATGCGGGAAGGTCGCCACGCTCATGATCATGAAATCCATGAACGCGTTGTGGTTGCAAAGCAGGAAATAGGGTGGCTTCAGGCCTTTGGGCATGCCGGTCTTGTCAACCTTCAGGCGGTGGCGCCAGGCTTTGGGAAAGCTCAGCCCCCAGATGATCGGCGCGAAGACGCGCCAGGGCTTGGAGGGCTTGCGTTGCATATCGAAGCGGGTGAACTCACCGATCATGTACCAGATCCTTGTCGTGGGGCCGGCGCGCCGGCAGGGATTGCAGGGCGTCTTATTTTACCGGAAATACCGGGCGAGTGTGAACTACGAACAGCACATGCAACAGCTGCGCGAGCGACGCTGACTCAGCGGGAGGGGAGGACCAGGTACGCCGCCACAGCGCCGCTCGCTGATCTTCTGCCCGTCATAGCCACCTCCGTACTGGTGCGGGCGATAGGACTTGAACCTACACGGGTTGCCCCACCAGGACCTAAACCTGGCGCGTCTGCCATTCCGCCACGCCCGCACGACGCACTTCAGTATAGCAAAGCAGAATCGCTGGGGCCTGTTTTGCGCTGATCTCTGCTGTTCATGTCAATTTCTTATGGGAAAAGCGAGGTTTGTGAGCAGCTCATGCCAGGAAATGGCCCGACATTGCTGGTTTGGGCCCCATCTCGCAGAGTAAATCTCGCTTTCCCGGCTGTTTTTGGGCAAAGCGAGCCGCCTTCGGTGCAAGTCCGCTCTCCATGGATGCTGTGGCGCCGGCCAGCGCCGATGGGTCTCGCTTTCCCGGCTGTTTTTGGCAAAGCGAGCCGCCTTCGGTGCAAGTCCGCTCTCCATGGATGCTGTGGCGCCGGCCAGCGCCGATGGGTCTCGCTTTTCCGGCTGTTCTATAGTAGGAGATCCAATCATGGTGCGAGCCCGCTCGCACTATATGAGATTTCGCGGAAGCGCCTGGCGGTCGCCTGGCGGCAGAGCCTACCGGTCTGCTGATAT
>Ga0209629_10003016_pt1 | contig 11816 bp, 11 predicted proteins | sample TergutCu122P5_FD_187286 | JGI IMG/M metagenome (GOLD analysis project Ga0209629, IMG submission 187286) | Cubitermes ugandensis P5 segment gut microbial communities from Kakamega Forest, Kenya - Cu122 P5 (SPAdes) (version 2) | ecosystem: Host-associated > Arthropoda: Insects > Digestive system...
GAGGCCAATGTTACTTACATTTAATGTAGTCCACAGTCGGTGCTGGTGTCCGTTGTGTCACGTAATCACACTTGACCGTCACTGTGTGTGTTGTACTGCGTCTATTTGCATCCAGTGTAGAGTTGTAGACAATATCTGCTGTGAGGATGCAGTGTGGGTGTGGACGTCAGGTATCATGTTGTGTATGTGCACTAATCAGTGGCATAAACTATGTTATTCCAGGTTATGTACCATGTTAAATGAGAATATAGATATGTGATGTTACATCGAAGATTGCCTGGCTTCTTATGTGCAGATTGTGTGGAGTGTTTGGGCCTGGTGGCTGTTAGTGTGTGAGAAGGGGGACACTTGGTTTTATGAGGGTGTCAAAGATTCTGTTTGGAAAGATGGTGTGGTCATTGTTTAGCGTTCCGGACGAACAACACCACTGAAACTCTATGTAAACAAAGAGACCTGATTCCTGACAAGGTTTCATCATCAGGTGTTTACAAATTAACCTGCCCAGATTGCCAAAAGGCTTATGTGGGCCAGAATGGAAGACAGTTCTACACTCACTACAAAGAACACAGGAGTGCTTTTTACCACAACAGCCATACTTCCAATTTTGCACAACACTCCAGGACAATGCACACTCCTTTGGCCCCATCGACAACGTAATGCAAGTAGTACATCGCCATAAGAAAGGAATACACCTGAACATCATCAAAAGATTCCATATTCACATTGAACACACAGCCAGAAACGACCTAAATGATGACCACACCATCTTTCCAAACAGAATCTTTGACACCCTCATTAAACCAAGTACCCCCCTTCTCACACCCTAATGGCCATCAGGCCCAAACACTCTGCACAATCCACACATTAGAAGCCAGGCAATCTTCGATGTAAAGTCACATATCTATATTCTCGTTTAACATGGTACATAACCTGGAATAACATAGTTTATGCCACTGATTAGTGCACATACACAACATGATACCTGACGTCCACACCCACACTGCAACCTCACAGCAGATATTGTCTATAACTCTACATTGGATGCAAATAGATGCAGTACGACACACACAGTGACGGTCAAGTGTGATTACGTGACACAACGGACACCAGCACCGACTGTGGACTACATTAAATGTAAGTAACATTGGCCTCATTACTACCACACACATATATAAATATATGCACATGCATACACATATACGTACAGCATCTTTAAAATTCATTTTTCGCCCTCTCATAGCCAGCCATACGTGTTTTATCATAGCTCTTTTCTCTCTATTAAAGATATCTCAATTACACCACAGAAGCCAGACACCCTCCTCACATACCAGCACCACAAAGGAACCCCTCCTCCACAAAAATATACCTTCAGCGGCCACGGGATACAACTCAGAAAGAAAACACGGCCATAACAGCGGACCGCTGTGACACCCAGCCACCCGACCAAGCAATGCAGGAACCCTGAGCCTCCCAGGACCCCCACTAGCCTACCAATAATGGACAAATATGTTCCACGGACTAATATAAACTATGCATATATTTATACCAATAGCTTCTGCACATGCCCCATTTTTGTAAACGAGATCTTGTCCCCCCCTGACTTCAATGGTTGTGTAGTACTATTGTGTATTTTCTTCTGACTAAGGTATCCTACCTGAAGATGGCCTAACTAGAAGAGGCCGAAACATGTAGCTGGCTGAGACATTTGTATATATGCTAACACCTTGTATATTACAATTATAGTTGTGTTTTTGACTGCCTTTTTCTACACGTGTTAGTCTACTTAAGGATGAACAATATAAAGGTACACCTTTTAATTGTTTGTGCAGCAATGTCATGTGTGTTTATCATGGTACCTTCTCATGATGGTCAATGACAGTCAAAATATGTGTACCTTCTCAGGATGGTGCATGACAATCAAAATATACAAAGGACACAAATGATGATTATACTAAACCATTATCTGTGTTATGCTTTGATGGCCTGCTTCATTGTTAGTGAATGTGTAACAACAGAGCTATAGGTAAACTTCATTAAATTATTAATTAATGAGTTCAGAATGAGCTGTTCTGCATGCTAAGAGTTATTAGTCCATCTGTGTGTCAGAGACACAATTCACTATCATATGAAAGCTTACCTGTAATAAGTGATCAGTGACACTAAAATTACAAGCACAGTAACTGGTCACCCTGAGCATTGCCATAATTTTAAACTTTTCTCATGTCTCTCAATCAGTATGTAACAATGACAGCTAAATAATAGTACCTTGGCTTTCAGAGTGGGGATCCCGCAATTTGCCTCCTTTTCTTCTGACTTTTGTGTACTCTGGTTCTTTCTGCTGAAACACATCAAATTGATAAAGTATAGATCCTGACATGATGTAAAAGTAACAAGTCAATGCTGTCAGTCATCTGTGTTACTGACTCTTCAATTCACAGTGGCTGCTGTCCATAACATATATGTACTCAAACACATATGACTAGAGCACACATTACACATGACAACACAGAAGAGAAAACTGCACCAGATCCTGACAGAACATACACAATTCAAGTTTTCATATCTGCGGAATACAGAAAAGGGAGTATGATATGCACGAATATGAACAATAAAAACAACAGGGCAAGTACATATAATGTAGAATTTTGCCATGTTTGTATGACCACTGTTGCCATGGAAACACAACAGTGTGTTCTCTTGGTAGTGTTGAACCACGTCACCGTTGACAACAGATATTGAATGTGTTGTCCTGAAATGCAACAGTGTGTTCCCTCTGTACTGCTCATAACATACTTACGTCTTCATGTAAAGTGCCCAAAAGTTTTGTGTGAGTTGAACCAAATTTGGAGTTTTTGGACATATTTTCATAAAACATACCCAATATCAAATTTCACAAAAATCCATTCAGTGGGAGCCGACTTAATATATGTGGACAGGCACAACAAAGTTAACAGGTGCTTTCACAACTATGTGAAGCACCTAAATATACATAAAATATAAGAGTTGGCATCACTGTAATATATAATGTACAAAAACACAGAACAAAGAACCAGATGACAACACTACTTGAATATACCTTTTCTTCATCAACATTCCCAATACTGATAATAAGTAGTTACCTGAAATCTGGTATGTACACAAGCAAGAAGTTATTTTAAACAGTCAGGAAACTTGTATTACAACCTGCACAAAACACTAATTACTAGTCCACATAATATTTAGACATTTTTCATCTATTTAATTTCTTATAATATTCCATCGTGTGTTCAAGAATGAGTTGCTGATGCATATATTCAGGCCTAAGAGGGAAGAGGTAACAGGGGAATTAAGAAGACTACATAACAAGAAGCTTTATGATCTGTACTCCTCACAAAATACTGTTTGGGTGATCAAATGTAGATGAATGAGATGGGTGGGGCAAGTAGCACATCTGGGGTACAGGAGAGGTGCATACAGGGTTTTGGTGGGGAAACCTGAGGGAAGATGACCACTTGGAAGACCTAGGCATAGATAGGAGGATAATATTAAAATGGGTCTTCAAGAAGTGGGTTGGGGCATGGACTGGATTGATCTGGCTCAGGACAGGGACAGGTGGCAGGCTGATGTGAATTCATTAATGAACCTTCGGGTTCCATAAAATGTAGGGAATTTCTTGACTAGCTGAGGACCTGTTAACTTTTCAAGAAGGACTCTGCACCATGGAGTTGTAATATTCCATCATTTTTATAATAATTACAGATAGACCCCTATATTTTTGGTTGACTAGCGTTGATGTACTCCATTTTTCACCACAGCTCAAATATTCACACTGAAGATCCACATTTTGTCTGCTTGACGTCATGTCAATAATAAATACAAGTTGTATTCCTTCACAACTACATACTATTAGTATGGCATTACAGATTATTATTAGAGAACTTGAACAACCTGACAACTTCAGTTGTTGCACCTCCATACAAACATTGCCCCAAGTGTTAACAGGGCTGAATAAAGAATAGCAGAAGAATTTTAAACAGTAATGAGAAAAAAATATTTTATGAACTGATAAAAATCATATGAAAACAGTTAAATAACAACTAATATAATGTACTATAATACAGCATAATCAACATTACACTATATTATACAGAAACTGTGAGGACAATATATTTCTGAAACACAATTGTTAGGTTTGAGATCAATACCCTTTTTTAAAAACCCATACTTTGTCTGTAATATCTTCCTCTGTATGTTTTTACAAAAATAGTGTGATGATGGTTTTATTGTGAGCCAAAATATGTAGCTGTGTTGTAAAACAAAGCAGTTTGTTTATTAATCAAGAGTTGTGTTGGACTGGATTACTGTTGTTGTATTGTGAACACAGTGGGATATCTAATTAAAGAAATACACTGGTTGGGGTTTTTTTTATGGGATTTCTCCATTTTGTTTTATCTTGATGGCAGCATGTCCCTCAAATCTTTTGTACCTACATACCGACATACAACTTGCCAGTGCTAATATGTTATATTCCATTAACTACACTGTATTGAATGTCATGGTCAGTACCTGTCTGAACTTGTAGCTCTCTGCTCCAGATGGTTTGGGATCATGATAAACAAAGGATCCCCTCACAGAATGATACGGTCCACTATATACATTACCACTGTACGTGCTCTCACTGTAGGGGGGTTTGGACAGTTGGAATGTAGCATAGGGACAGATGTCCTCGATGTAGTCTGGAACACACACATTGCTTATGTTGAAAAAGGAATATAGCACACCAATGAAATGCTCTATTTTTACCCTTGTTCCTAATTGTGGACAATAAATCTGAGTCCTTGGCATTCAGAACATGTTAGTGATGATTTCCTGAACTTGCAACACAACAGATACATTACACTTATTTCTGTGTTACTTTATGCTCTCCTACACACAGAAATGAGAACTGAAAATTGGTGCATATTCAGAATGAAACATGGTATATGTTTGCCTGTACCTGTATAATAAAATGCTATAACAAGAAATAAAGAGATATCTGAACCTTAACAATTGTGTGTTCATTGTCTGTAAGGTCTGTCTAGCATTTACAGACTTCTGGCCTTATCTACATGTCTGTCTGAACCAACACAGGGGCAGAGAATTCATGTTGCAGTGAGAACACTCATGCAACAGATTCTGTTACACTTCTAGTATGGTGACCGTGAGACTGGTGATCAGCAGGGACCTACAGCTTAATGATGACTCCAAATGAAGGGAGGCTGTAAAGATCAATACATCAATATGTGTGATGAAAAATTTTTACAAAAATGTAAATATGGATCAAACACAGAACCACCTGGATGACAGTCCAATGTCTTACTTCAAGACCACCAGATTCCTTGGCTATGAAGTACGTAGAAGGGCAAATAACTGACATCAGCATAGTGCCAATGTTATGAATGAGTGGAGCCATATCTCTCTTCCTCTTCTATGCCTTCATGACATGGACAGGGACTACTTTAGACTTTATAAGGATGTGCTTGGGTTAGTGACTCTTTTTGAATATGGCCTTATTACCTGCAGAGTCAGTCTTGTAGCTGGCAGAATCAATGCTGAGAGCCTGCTGTCCACTGCCAACTCTTACTGCCAGGTACTGCTGATCCCTGTTCTGCTGGTTCTGCATTTGAGCCACCGATGGAGACTCCCCCATGTGGGTGTCCTGGTTTTGTGACTCTGCAGACATATGCCATATGACTAGATCTGCTCTCTTCCAGAGAGTAGTGACATGGTGGAGAACACACTTACTGAGTAGTCAACTACAAAATTCCCTGTTCTTATGTACCTTGAACATTCATTACCAAATTAAAAAAAATCCCGCCACTATACCCTGACCTCAGCCAGTTCAATCCAATTCAAATTTTTACAATTGTTATTCCCAAGAGGCATTCTCACCACAAAATTTCCATGCATGAATTTAAAAGTTGCCTGTAGTGTTTTTTTTTATTTCAATGTGAACCATTTATTTCACAACTACTGTAAAATTATTTCCTCTACAGAAGTGTAGGCTGAAGTAAAAATGTGATGATTTTCACTGACACATTTTAACACACAGGTCCCTTTTTGAAAACAGAATGAGGCTTACAAAACACCTTGTTTGTTTGGATTGGTGGGTTAGTACAAAGAACTATTGATGACATGTATAAAATACGAGTACATTATAACTGTGTACAATTACACAGGGTAGCTGATCATTTTTGGTATTGTTGTTTACGAGGTTTGCTGGCATCAGTTACAGACACTTCATAGCCGTACATTATAGGTTTAAATGGTCAATGTATGTTCAAGAACCGTTGGCGATTGGTAGGAGGGGTTGTGTACAGAGAGAGATTTAAACGAGGAAATGTTTGGCAGCAGATAACGGATACAAACAGTCCAGTGAGAAAGCAGTCGCATATGACAGCGATGTGAGTGAGGGAGTGCAACTGAAGTGACTGTGTTGTTGTACTAGAAAATGATTTAGTTGTTTAACTGGATACAGCATGCCTTTTTTTATATCAAGAATAAAATGAATAAATAAAACAATAAGTAAAAAGAATAACTAAAACTATATGTGATTCGGTCAACCACACCCATCTCCCGAAAGAGGTTCTCCTACTAGACTGAGCATGTCGGGACAACCAAGTTATAAAGGGTGATCGTGTAGAACAGATATGGGGACTTGATCATAATAGAGTACCTGGGTAACAAAACACAAATCTGGTCACCACAGGTGTACAGCTACTACTCCAATTTAGACAGATCACAACCAAATGGTTCTTAGCAATGAAATGAGTGAATTAACATGCACAGAATTCATCCATGAATGTTGGTTGGATAACAGCTTCATGCAAGTGTTAATTAACTATGAGATACATATATATGATACTGTGTCTCATCTGCACTGAACGTTTGTACTTACTCTTCCAGTGTATGAAAACTGCAACACCCAGCAAGCCAAGCAGGAAGACCAGTGATACAAGTACTGGGATGATGATCTTCATGTTGGTGTAGAAAGGCACTTCTCGAGGGTGCGAGACTGGTGGTGCGAGTTCTGGGATTACAGTGACTGGAACATGATGAGCTCAACTGAAACTCATTCTAATTGTGAGGTGAGAAGTGATATGCCAAAACTGAAAAGTCTTGTTATCTCCATCATCCCATACAGACTCCTCATTTCCCCTCTGGCAAGGATACAGGGCCCAGACAGGTTAAAAGCATTTATTAATCCATTATAGCCCAGTGTCCTACTTTGAGGACACTAGATAAAATAATTTTTTTAGAAAAAATTGTAACTTTTTATTCATTTCTTCTTATACCTTTTACAATGTGAATCCTCTTGACACTCCTCATATTATAAGGAGATCCTTGTCAGCTACAATTTGAATATTTTTGGCACTTAATGGAAGCTTAATGCTTCAGAATTCTGCATACATTCCTACCACTTACATAACTTCCAAGTTTTAAGCAGTGTAACTGCAAATTTTCTGAAGGAGTATACTAATAGTTCCGGCTTGCGAATTATCACGTGTACATTTCCTTCAAATGGATCATAGATGCGGTATAGTGACATGAATTTTGATGTCCTAAAAATAGGACATGGGCCACCATACAGTACAGTGTGCAAGTGATTTGTTATTTCAATATTACAACTGGAAGCTAAGTTATGAAATAATATTGACAATAATGATAATGGAGACTTTTCCAGATTAGGTCCACTACTACTTGGAAGGTTATGATTAGTCTCAGTGTGCTACATCAATGAAGGGCCACACAAGAAAATTTTGCCCCATTCATAGCACATAATATTACTGGGGAGAAGGTACAATAGCTTAAAATAATATAATTATAAGATAGTTGGCGGCACTGATCCTGAAAATTACCATATGATATAGCATCACCTTGAAATGGTACAACATAGATTCTCAGGCCACAGTGTCACAGGAAAAATTTGTGGCCTTAAGCTCGCAAATATTGTGGACTTTCATATGATTCTGCTTTTAAAGAAACAGTGTCTGCAGATCAGGGTCACACTGGTGTTGTATGCTCAGCTGACATGACACTTCAATGGATGAAGAAGACCCAGACAATGTCAATGGGACAGTTGAAATTCAAGATGTACTAGAAGCACTTGAATTTGATTACCAATCAACAAAAGCTTACGGAAATAAGAGTAATTACGACACATTCCCTTCAATATCTTTTACAGTGACAAAGAGTGAATTCTGTATGAAATTTTGTCTAACTAGTGATTGAAGTGCAGGAAAAAACCCACCCAACCAGTACTAAACTGTCAACAAAATGAAACCAGGCACTAAAGAAGACGAAAGACTTGAGTACAAGGCTTTGTTCATTGTCACCCAGATATTTATGCTTAAATATCAATACAGACAACTACTGATCATGATTCATTTTAAAGGCAACAATTTGGCCAGTGAAAGCAAACATGGTCGTTGTTTTAAAATCAAGCCTGTCACTGGTATGATGAAGATGCTTTTCAACAATATTGAATTTATTGGAAATATGTGTCTAGAGATGAGATGACTGCCAAATCCTATGGTCATAATAGCCCCAGAAACCAGAAACGTCTGGTTGTAAACTATGGTCTGTTTGCGGTACAAGTGGGCACTGCTTCATTTACAAGGATGGTAGGTATGGCCATAGAAATTGCATGGCTCATCTACATGCAAATACCTAGAACAGATGCACTGGACCCTCTGGACTTCAAGTGTGCTGTACATGTGCCCTGTCTCAAACTCTACACTAACTGGCAGCAGGGGGATGATCTTTGGTCATTGTGTACTAGTCACATCAAAGTAATGGCTGATGTTAGATATGATGGTGCAGCCCCCATTATAACAAAGCGAAACAAGCAAAGAAGATGCGGTCATGATTGGTGCAAAGGAAAACCGAAATCGTACTGAGCTCAGTATATGACCCTTTGAACTCAGTGCTTTACTCTGTATCACAACAAGTGAAATTTTGTGTTATTAACATGGTGAATAAAAAAAGTATTATACCTTCTGCTTTCAGTCTTAGAGACTGTACTTTTAATGGGTAATAATTCTGTAACATTAACGCAGTAGCCCAGCATCCTATTTTGAGGATGTCCGTTATCTCAGAAATGAGATGTCAAAAAAATTAAATGTCTTCAGATTCTGTTATTTGTAGCTTTTCTAATGTATATTTAATAAAATCACACAAATCTACATCAAAAATAATTTGGGCATTAATGGGTTAAGTAACTCCATGATACAATGACGATCCAATTAGTGTGGTTAGTGTAACAACTAGGCTATGGGTTCAGTGATCCAGGATTTGAATCCCAGTAGGTGAAACTGCCCCTTATCTTCTCCAAAACATCCAGACCAGCTCTGGCATTCATCTCAGTCTCCTATTCAATGGGTACCGGGGTTATTTACTGGGGGAGGGGGATAAATCAGCCAGGGTGTGAAGTTAACTTCCACTTAGTACCATGGTGGAGCTATACCTCGACTCCCCTCTATATACCTTCATGGTGTGAACAGGGAAAATTTTACTTTTTTATGTGGTATGATTACATCTTCAGAAGTTGACAGCTGCTTAGTTTGTCAAGAAATTTCCCACTTTTATTGAAGGTTAAAATCCATCACCACATTCATAAAATCCCATAAGCCAGCTGAACTCAACTGCATCCTCACACCCTAATTCTGTAAGGGTGATTTTAACTTCAGCTACATCACAATAACATGAGAATGCATCCATGGGTCCAGTAACCCCAGCACTTAATATTTCAGTGCAAATACCATTACCCCTGGAAGTTAAAATCTGGCCATCAACTCAAAAGGAGCAGGAGATTTAAATCCGCTATTCCTTGGTGATGTAGGTATTACTCCCCCATCTATGCCTATATCTTTAAAGTGGTTTCTTCATTTGAAGGATTTATGAGCAAAATTTTTTATGAATTTCACATGTCCCCATGCATAACTCAGGCAATATTCAGTGTTGTGTACAAATTATTACCCCACAGAAAGGAAAGGAAAATGTTGTATAAATATGTGACCTTTGGAAATCTGTGTCAACCAGGCATTAAGAGGTGTGTTACCTCCTTCAGCAGTAAGTGTTGTGAAGTTGTAAAAAGCCACTGTGGAGCCTGCATTGTTGTGTGCAGTGACTCGTAGGTGATACGTTGTAGCAGGAACCAGATCAAGAATGCTGTAAGCTCTCTCATTTGGTTGAGCATTGTTGGATACAAGCACCCAGTCATTGGAACGATGCGTGTCACGGTACTCAATGATGAAGTAGAGCACTGGACAACCACCATCACCCCAGGAGTCCAGCCATATCGTGAGCACAGTTGAATTCACCGTGATCATCTGTGATTGTTTTGGTTTCACTGGCACTGTAAATTTGATTGATTTTCTAATTCTAAATAATATTTAAAAATTACGTACATACCTCACAGAAAACACACTGCATTCCCTTACAAACACCACCTGGTTAATGCTGTTTAGGAAATGGTAGATATTTATTGTGAGAATCACATGAAATACATAAACACTGTGTGTATGGGCAAAATCCAGATATTTTAATGTTAAAGGAGGTCGTATATATATATATATATATATATATACGTTAAAGGAGGTCATATATATATCGTTAGCACTGTCTGTTAAAGGGCAAAATTCATATTAAAAAACTGCTTGTTCTTTTGTCATTTTTGGTAATAACAGCAAACACAAATGGGGCTCTGAATAAAATTAAGAGAGGAATAGAGTGAGGAAATGTTAAAATCTAACACTTTCTCACCTGCACAGGTACTGACATGCACATCAACCATTCTGACACATTATTTGGGGGCTTGGTGGTGTCTGGCAAGAAAAAGGACTCCCATTCTGAATTAGACCCCTGGTCAGAGATGTGTGCACTTTGTTCTGCATACACATGTAAACATTTATGTCTCCTGCATTGTAAATGTGAGCAATACTAAGTTCCTCTGTTGTATGAAGCCAAAACAAACTGTAGGTCTTCACTGCCAACCATCATTCTTATGATTAGCCTACTATTTGGGTAACAGAATTTGTCCTGTGAGTACCCCCACTTCAGAAAAGGATTCTATGCCTTAATATGCAGGGTTCAAAAAAGTCAACACAAGCCATGTCTGAAGACACTAAGCAAACATTATCATATTTTGAAACACTACCGGGGGGGGACACACACCTTAAGACAGGCAAACAAATTGATCATGTGTGAAGACACCATGCAAAAACATGATCATACATATCTTGAGACACATAAAAACATGATAATATGTGATGAGACAGGGAAACAGCATGATCATATTTAAGACAATGGACAAACAGCATGATCACACCTTGAGAAAATGGGCAGGCAACATAATTATATCTAGAGTCACTGGTAAACAGCATGATCATATCTGAAGACACAAGGCAAACATCATGAGACACTAGACAATTAATATTATCATATCTTGAAACACCAGGCAAATGTTATCACATCTGGAACCATTACACAAACAGCTTGATCACATCTTGAGACAATGGGCAACAGCTTAACATGTCTGAACACAGTAACAAAGAACATGATTAAATCTGAAGACACCCAGCAAACAGCAAGATCATATGTGCAGACACTGTGCAAAGAACATGCTTATATATGCAGGCACTAGCAAAGACAGTGATCATATCTGGAGATACTAGGCAGAGTATCAGTACATCTTCAGACATTAGACAAAGAATATCATCTTATCTGGAGACACTTGGAATATTGCATGATCCTACATAGAGACACTAAGACTAAATTATATCTAGAAAGATAAGGCA
>Ga0209629_10003017_pt1 | contig 11816 bp, 11 predicted proteins | sample TergutCu122P5_FD_187286 | JGI IMG/M metagenome (GOLD analysis project Ga0209629, IMG submission 187286) | Cubitermes ugandensis P5 segment gut microbial communities from Kakamega Forest, Kenya - Cu122 P5 (SPAdes) (version 2) | ecosystem: Host-associated > Arthropoda: Insects > Digestive system...
ACCTTTAAATATTTTTATGTATTTTAACATTGAAATTAACATTTTAGACTAATACAGTTCTGAATGTGAAAAAGTGCATATGTTGGTGTTTATCAATTATTGACTTAAAATGCATATTAGTTTAGCTGTGATGTATTAAGAGATACAGCAGCAGAAGTAACACCTAAGCTACTAGTCTCAAGAATCTGTTAACAGATAATGCTAATGTCCTCCAGACACACTATACTGTATTAACCTGTCTGCAACAACATGCCAACACACAAACATGTGATGCAAAAGTCGAAGGGTATGACATAGTCAACTTTGCGACATGCTGCAAAAAGAAAATGCATAAGAGTAAGTTGTTAAGGTAACTGATAGTCAAAGGTTTTTACTACAACTGAAGTAATAATGCTCTGGAATCTGATGCCTTTTTAGTGACATAAGAAGTCCTTTTAAAACACTAGTACCTTTCTACCAAACTAAGTGAAAATAGTCACCACTGTGAGAACATTGAATCTGATATCAAGTTTCACTATACTTATTAACATTTGCTAAGCTGCAGTCCTACTCTGCCCTGCTTACTAATTTAAGCACCCCCACACCCTCCAGTACTGCACCTTTTCATAAGAAGGAAAAGACTCATGTTCCTTCCATATCCTGCTGGGTTGATACGGGCAGGAAGGGCATCTGGGTACAGTGACAGTGACCCCGGCAACATAGGCACACGGTCAGCAAACACACAGTACATCTTCACAATGTTTGGATGTGGTGGCAATGCTTTCTTACGATCAGCCATGCTGTAACAGTAAATTTATTGAGAAAAGCCTTACATTCAAGCTGTTTCATGATACACACAAAAATGAGAAGTTAAGGATGTGCAAGTAAAACAGCATTTTAAACCTACACATGCCCGTTGGTCTTGCAGTGAGTCCAATAAACCCTTGTCAGTGAAAACTTTTTCTATCAAACTATGTTATTCTGTACTATAAACACTACCAGACATAAAATAAACTCCATGAACTGCATGCACAGGGAAAGTTATACAAAAGAAAGCTGTCAAGGCTATTCTGCTAAATCTGCCCTATGTTTTACAGTGTATGAAATACAACTCACACACCACCTGTGAGGTACATATAGGCTGGTTCAGAAATGCTGCCATGAAGCATGACACAGATAACTGCTGTCTGTCAATCTTATATCCTTGCATGATATGTCACACCTTGACATTTTGTCAGATACTGTATCAATCTGGATCATAAAACGTTTTCCTCAAATCTTTTAGCACAAACACAAAACAAATTTAATCAAAATTAGTTATGTGGAAAGGAAATGAAGCCTCTGAATGGACCTGGTTACCACTATCTATGAAAAGAAAGTATTGGTGATGAAACTCGTCATGATAAAACAATCTGCATGTACGGAAAGTAAGTCTGAATCACCTCTTCTCCCAACAACTTAGCTCCTCATTGGTAAAGTGGCACTGTGCTGGCACAGTCTCTCTGTACATTGCACGTAAGATGGATGTGGCATTAGATTCTGCGTCATAGTTGAACATCATCTTAAGAGCCATTGGGAAGTTCGTCAAATCTTGTTCAGTCGTGTCGGTTGTAACATTCGGCTCTGCTTTCTGTTGAGCTTCATTTTTCTCGGACTCTGATGATGAAATAAAGACCATGTGAACAACATTCACCCAACAGAATAATCTATCTCTATACAGTCACTTAAGATAAAAGTCCCCCGCCCCCCATTATCTATTTATACTCTCCTCTATGATATGTTATCTGTTCATCATCAGCTCTAACAATCACAAGCACAAAATGTAATAATGAAGCCACAGGAAGTCATGTTGGTAGGAATGGCAGTGCTTGAAGCATCCTCATTTCTGCCTACAGTTGTACGAGGTGCGATCCAAAATATTCTGGACTGGTGCCACCATCTATACAGCAGTTGTGGTAACACGAAGCGCCGGTAGATGGTAGGACTACCATGTCTAGCGAGTGAGTGTGCCAAGTTGCACGTAGGTGGGTGGACGTGGGCAGTTTTCACGCGCGTTTATTTTGAGTCGTGTACATGGGGGAAAGCAATGGCAAACTACCCTTAAGAAATTGCCCAGGATGCAGCATACCAGTCGCCTGACTGAGCTCTGGTCTCAGCCCAAACCAGCCCAAGGGCCAAATGCCTATAATAATGTGACCTGTGGTGATTTTCATGATGGATCAGAGAAAGGAACAGCCAGTGTGCATCAAATTTTGTGCCAATCTTGAGAATAGTGCTAGGGAGACCCTCAAAATGATTCAACAAGGCTTCAGGAACCAAAGCTGAGTCGTACACAGGTGTTTCAATGGCATACCCAGTTCAAGACCGGTCGCACATCAGTTGACGACGATGAATACAGAGGGAGACCCACAAGTTGCACAACTCCTGAAACAGTTGCATGCATTCAACAGCTCATCCATCCAGATTGACGTCGGACCATTCGTGACATTGCTGAGGAGGTGGGAGTTGGTTATGGGACATGTCAACGGCTTCTGATGGAAGAATTGGGGATGCACCATGTCGCAACCAAATTTGTCCCCAGGATCCTGACAGCTGACCAGAAGCAGCAGCGCGTCAATGTCTGCACTGAAATTCGTCAGCTCGCCTCTGACGAAACATTCTTGTCCAGGGTCATCAATGGTGATGAGAGCTGGGTTTACAGTTATGACCCTGAGACAAAGCAACAATCCTCCCAGTGGAAAAGCCCCACATCACCAAGGCCAAAAAAGGCCACACAGGTGAAAAGCAATCTCAAGAGCATGATCATCACTTTCTTTGACATCAAGGAGATTGTGCACAAAGAATTTGTCCCAACAGTCCAAACTGTGAATTCCAGGTTCTAATGCGAAGTTTTTCGGTGACTGCGTGAAAACATGCGAAGACATCGCCCCCAACTTTGGCGAGAACAGACCTGGCTGCTTGACCATGACAATGCTCCGTCTCACACTTCTGTCCTCACCCACCAGTTTCTGGTAAAAAACAAAATTGCTGTTAACCCCCACCCACCTTACTCCCCTGATGTAGCACCCTGTAACTTCTTCCTACTTCCAAAACTGAAATTGAAGCTGAAAGGACGCCGGTTTGACACCATTGAGGAGATCCAGGCTGAATCGCAGAGAGTGCTTGACACTGACAGAAAAGGACTTCCAGGAAGTGTTCCAAAAATGAAAGAGACAGTGGGACCGGTGTCTACATGCGGGAGGGAAATACTTCGAGGGTGACGGCAGCCGATAGGCCTTATGGTGAGTTTTACGATTTTTACAGCTTCAGTACAGAAAATTTTGGATGAACCCATGTATTCCTCTTGGGCAACCAGCCCACAGTGCTTCTACTATCTAACATTATTGCATGGTTACCACTACTTACATTTGTGTAAACAGTAAGGTTAAGTAACTGGATGGAAACATAAGGAAGTATGATGGAGGGAGAAGTGTAGCAGGCAGACAGATATACGGAAACGATCTGACACCTTAATATAGTACCATAAAATTATAATTTTTTTTTTTAATTTTAGACCAAAAATTAACAACATTTTTTCACGAAGTAGTTCACACTTTCATGTGTTACTGGTACCTTGCTTCTTGCGAGCTGCATATACTACAGCACTACAGCCTTTTGCAATGGGAGGTCCCAGAACCAAACTATTGAGTCCAACAAGATCCTCTTCATTTGTCACTTCAGTCTTACTGCGCTCAGTCTTTAAGATGTTCCACTGCATCCGCGACACTGCCTCCTGTAGGCATGACATGACTTTTACAGCAACATTTAAATTTAATAACAATTCGGAGCAAACAGGCACATTATATTTTACAACTGTGTGCTCTGCAACTTTGTATGTCTCACTGACCTTAATGCTCTTTTACATACAGTACATGCAGGGTACAATACTTTAGACTGAACCTTCCAGCATTCATGTATTTATTCATGACAGGACTATAATTTTGCATTTGTTTTGTACGGTGCTCAGGATAGGAACAAATGAATTATGATAATGTCAGTACCTCTGATTATAGGCACTGAACTGGTGGAAAATGAATTGGAAACACCTGTGGCCTAAACAAGGTTCCTAACATCCTCAAACTTGCCTGGAAGGAAAAGGAAATCATGAACACTAATCATAATGCGTACCAGCAGATATTACAACTAGGCACCTCTCAAATAATCTATAACACAACCCCTACGCCAAATTACTCAGTTCCATGCTCTTTTTTAGGTGTGTTTGCAAAATTGTGAAAGCGTCTATTAGCTTCATCACTATTTGTCTGTCCATCTGCATGGAACAACTAGGTTCCCACTAAACAGATATGCGTGAAATTTTATTTTTGAGTATATTTTGAAAATCTGCCGAGAAATTTCAAGTCTTATTAAAACCTGACAAGAATAACAGGTACTTTACATGAAGATTTATGGTCATATCTCGTTGAATGAGGAAAGTTTCAGACAAACAATGTGGAGAAAATCAAAACACACACTGTATGATCAATAACTTTTTTTCTAAAAATTGTGCCATTTATGAGATGATGTGGAAAAATATGGTAGAGCCAGAGAGGCCACAAATGACAATATGACGCATGCGATTTGTATGCAGGCCAACTAAGGTTAAAGAAACACACTCAGAATATGTAATATCTATTGCTTTTCAATTGCAACAATGGTTATGTGAATGTGCCTCAATGTTATGTTATATATACATTGCTTGTCTTGTTAAATGGTTCTATTCAGTGCTGTCAATATCCAGGCCACAAGGCACTCATGACAGATGAATGTATATGAGTCTGCAGCATTGATGGAATAGTGGGTATGCAAAACTGAAGAGTAAAATCTGTTCCTTTGCCATTTTATGTCCACCACAAATGCCACATGCACTGGCCCCGCATCAAACCTGGGTTAACAAGTAGGAAGCCAGCATCTGAGTTACAGTCCAGGCTGCGAGGCTCGATACAGATGATAACGAACCTTCATGTTCCATACAAGGTATGGAAATTCTTGAGTACTTACATGACTGTTACCTTCCTCTATCAGTTGGTAAGGGTGTGAAACTTAGTCCTTACCCTAAGGGAAGAACATTGATTCAGGGTGTATGAGAAAACAGTGCTGAGGAGAATATTTTAGTGCAGGATGACATAAGAGCATAATGAAAACCTTTGCAACAGAAACTCTTCATTTAATATTACTAGGGCTATCAAATGAAGGAGACTGAGTTGAGCAGGGCATGTAGCAAAACTGTGGTTGGAAAACCCTTAAAGGGAGGGATGCCTACACATAAATTAAAATATAACAGTAGTGTGGGTCTTAAGAAATGGAGTGTGGGCTGGATTTGTCTGGATCATGATACAAACTGGCAGTGAGCACGTGACACCATGGTACTGAACCTTTGGATTCCAGTAAGAATGGAATTTTGAGCAAGTAAGCAATTATCAGCTTCTCAGGTAGGACACTGCTCTGTATGGTTAATTCACTACCTGATATTGCCTACTTCTAACACTGCTAGATAATGACACTAATTCCCAAATTAAAGGATCCCTAATGCAAGGATGTTCTCCCGACAATATCTAGAAGATGGGAAGTCTACAGAACTGCACAGGCAGGCTGTTTCTATCTCAGGAACATTTTTTTTTTTGGCAGTTTGTTTCAATGTCTACACCACGGAAGCAAAAATCTTTAGCGCCTAGTTTTTGTATCGTGGCACCTAGTACTGTATACCCTGGCATGTAATTTGCTTCATGTCACCCTTCTGGCGCCCAGAATTTTGTGGTGGCTCTTCAAGATTTTTGGAAGCTCTGTGGACCCCTACTGTAAGTACACACATGCTCTGTATTTGTGCTTCTATAAACTACACCTGTAACTTGTTTGACAGACAGACACACACACACATAGGCATATATATATATATATATATATTTCTATATTTCTATATTTATTTACGTACTCTGATTTCCCAGCATACACCTTCCAGTTCTTCATCCTTTGTCAATATTCCTGTACCAGATGCCAAACTCACACCAACGAGTGCGAAAAATGGTGCAGAATCGCCGAAGAGTAATCTTTTGGTTGCTCTTTTGCGTAAATCTGCAGACAATGAATTTGTGACTCTCCTAAGAACGTTGTCAACGAACAATCGTCGGGCTTGGAAGCCAACGCTGCGAACTGCCGATTTTACTGCAGAAGTACTAGATTCTGCTGCTCCTCCCCTCGGGGAAATGTTGAGTTTGACTCCGTCCACCACGTCTTTAGGATTTTTCTGGGTCTTATATGCTCGCAGAAGAATACGACCATTTTGCAACAGTCGATGAGCTGCTGCACGCAATGACATTTCGGACTCTTGCGTCGAACGCGCCCAAAGGGACGCAAATCCACCAACAAAGAGCTTCACTTTGATTGTTTACTACACTGACTTGAAAAACCAGAATTTTCGCATGTCGGAAGTTATCTCCCACCCACCTAACAGATTTATCTTCTACATACCGTCATTACACTTCTCCTTGATTAGTAACCTTTCAACTGTTTGCGCAACTGTTTACGGAGATGACGTATATGATACATAAATAGAATGCATTTTTAAACCATGTAAGCCAACTGCAAATTGGTACAATTTCATTAATTTGTGGAATATTATTTATAACAGTGTTAGTTACCAAGGGAATATTTTGTTTCTCAAAATTTGTAGGTCACTATTACAATGGAAAACTTGGAAACCGTCGATAGATAGCGATGGCGTTTCAGTTAGCTTCCGGAATTCAGAAAGTAATGATGCGCATAATTGTCTTGGTTCCTTGGTAGTGTATGTTGTACGTAATTTCGTACGTTTATTGGAGTGTTCGAAGTTCAGTTTTGCGGATTAATTTGATATTTGACATTTATGTGACACGCATGAACTGTTCGTCTACAATCACGTAACCTTGAAGTCGGAAGTATAGGCGGATTGCGTGATGGAACGAACTGTTTTTCTGTAGAAACGGGCGTTTTCTGTAATGCAGCTCTTTATTATAGGGGCTGGGCATGTTGAATGAAATCACGAAGTTGTTATTGCACCATTATAAATTGGTAAGCCCATTTTAAATGGAAACATTCGCTGTAATCGGAGAATGTAGGCGTAGGAGCCTGTTTCATGACAGTCCGTGCGACCTTCGTGTTCAAAAAAGTCGTCATCGTGTAAGAAGCAGTAAATGTTTTTGGGTTAAATCACATGCACAGAAGAAGTGTGTGGAGTAGTTTGAAAATTGGCTCTAGAATGTTGTTTACTTCTTTCATGCTGGTAATTCTCTTACAGTAATGAAAAGTTAACGAAACGAGAATGACAACGCGTAAAACAAACAGTGCGACAGCACGCCTGAAGCAAGACTACCTGCGATTGAAAAAGGATCCGGTTCCATACGTTGTGGCAGAGCCCGTACCAGCAAATATCCTAGAATGGTGTGTACCGTATTTTGTGGTGACGTGTGAGCATATGGTATGAAGAAATGAAGTAAATGTGATTTTTGGCTTGTTTCAGGCATTATGTTGTCACGGGACCAGAGAATACACCTTACGAAGGAGGACTGTATCATGGGAAACTTGTGTTTCCACGAGAGTTTCCTTTCAAACCTCCTAGCATATACATGATTACTCCAAATGGAAGGTTGGTATTTGAACCCTTCAGACCTACTTTTCAATGTAAAGAGTAATAAATATAGAAAAAAGAATACTTTGTAGGGGTTGTGTCAGCACATGACCAGTATTAGTTACTAAACCACTGGACATTTACTCAAAGAACTTACAAAATGCCAGTAATAAAAATGCAAAATAACTAAAATAACAGACCTTGAGACTCAAGTGTACATTGTGTGTTGACAGAAATACAGCTGAATGATACTGAGGGTAATAGTTTGTACGTCATATAGTTCACTTTGTCATCATATGCACATTTTATTGAGTTAAATGTAAATAACAGTGATATTGTATGTAATGAAATTGTGCAAATTGGACAGGTTGATGTTTGCTAATTATAACATCAGTATTCTCAAGTATTGGTTTTTTTTTTAAGTTTCATATCATTGATTTCCTGTAACTGTTCTAAATGTATCATTGTATATACAGAGTGAGAAGTCTGAATACAGTAATTTTTATTTATTGATAATATAATAGTGATTGGGCATTGCTGAAATATATCAAAGTTGTACTGTATGGAACAAAGACTGTATAATATTAGGGTTGGCCTCATGTTATTCAGTATCATTACATAATGTAAAAGCAAAATGTGATACCAGGTTCCAAAGACTAGAAGTTTCTTAAGTGTAACTGTTTTTGGCTGTGTGAGCTATGATTTGAACTGAAAAGTTGATAAAGAGACTGGAGGTATGTGTAATACACTAAAAATAATACCACTGGGAATTTTTTGTGGAGCTTGTATAGAATTGCACTGTCACTGCTACACACAGACAAATGTTATGGCAATTGAACCACTGAGACTGGCCTGTCAAAAGTGCATGCAAAAGGAAGTGTATGTATGTATGCGTGTGTGTGTGTGTGTGTGTGTATATATATAGTGACAGACCGCAGATAATGGGATTAAGAAGCAGAAATATATACATAGAATAGACTTATCGAACCAACATTGCAGATTTCCTAATCTATTGAAAATAGAAAAAAAGTGACGTGAAACATTGCAAATTCACCAGCATTCGCATACAGTCCAAACCTACTGAACATTAATAAAATGTTTGTTAATACTGAAAGGTAAGAAGTGCAGTGACATTAAAAATCAAAGAGACATGTCATGAAACAAATACAAATAACAGTGGTAACTGCTTTTACATCCATGGCTTCTGCCATTGATTGTCAAGTAACAGATTCATTTGAAGGTGTGATACAGTACCAAGTGGAAATGACTAACACACCAGGGAGCTGTCTTATCCAAAATGTAGTTCATGAAAACAGAATACCAAGTAGAATGCCCTTTGCTTTCTTATTTATGGAGCAAGACAAAGCAGTAAAGCAGGATAGTCAGCTTTTAAGAAATTAGATGAAATTACGAAAGTGCAGCTCATATGTGCAGATGTGGGTATATGACCATGGCATAGACTAACGTGGGTGAAAGTTTTGAGAATTGTGGAAGGGGGGAGAAAAAAGACAAAAGATATGGGGCCAGACAAAGTATAAGGAACCCAGTAATAGTTTACATGAAACAGATTTACACTTATGGAGCTTATACTACTAATGTACAACAGCCTGCGGGATGAACCAATGAACTCGGTCAAAAATAAATTCAAAAAGGCAAAGGAAGTTATAAATACTTAGCAGTAAATCACTCCAGAACATTGTTGACAGACAGACAGACAGGTGCACACACAAACACCATTCATTCCATATGGAGACATGTAACTATAATCCATGGCTGTCTTCATATTAAATGTACACATTGATGTCGTTGGTAAATATGTATCTGACAAATTATTGTTATAAATGGGTGGCAGAGAAAACAAACTTAGAGACAAATACAGGGACATTATAAAGGATTGGACAAAGTATGCTTACATCAAATGATGGGACCTGAGTAGTTTTAGGCCTGTGATTTTTTTTTTGGGGGGGGGGGGGCGCTGCACAGAATGTGCATATGTTGCAGAGCAATTTCGTCCATTCTGAAGACAGGAAGTTCGTTGCTCTGAAATGTGGGTACCTAGCTACCAAACTGTACAGTGTTGTCCCCCCTGTTTAGCAGAGTTAGCATGTGTTAAGGTTGGCTAACATTGCTTGTACAGTGTCTGTGTATGGTTTTTACATTAATTGGTGTTTTGGTTATGGAGAGAGTGGCATCAGAGGGAGAAAAGTATGTTGCCATTTTTACTGCTTTGGATGAAAGTACTGACCTTGTCAGTGTTTGTATGTCCATTTTTCTGCTGTTCCAGTAAGTGCTTTCTCCTCTCATCAGCCATGTTCTGTGGTTGTGTGAGCATGTTACAAACTGTTGAAGTATTAACTTGTGTCATCAGAAGGTGTTGTAACATTTACAGGTTCAAGACCAATACACGTCTATGTCTGTCAATAAGTGACTTTCATCCTGACACCTGGAACCCTGCATGGAGTGTGTCCACCATCCTCACAGGACTCCTCAGCTTTATGGTGAGTGTACCAAGTCACAGTAGATTGGAATGTGTTCTTATTGTAAGGCATTACAGGTATCCTTTCAGTATGAAGCATGGTTAGCCGCAGTGCCAATCCAAACATCGTGGTGAGTAGATAAATGTCCATCCCTTCAGGAAAGCATACCCTGATTAACCTGCCTTTAGACAGTTACTGTGTTGACTGAAGTATGTGGCTTTCACAGTACAGATAAAGACTGTGAAACAAAATGCCTATCCTGTCAGTGTTTGGCAGCACAGCCATGGCACCTTTCATAATGTGCGTTATTGAACCCCACCCACCAGAACAGGTGTGAGTTGAACATTAGAGCCCCTCAACTTGTGGTCATTCATGTTTACAACTTCTGTGGTTACTTGTTATCAGATTGCCACATATTATTCCATGTATGCTCTGCCTCAACCCACCTTGGCTTGTCATTGGACCAGACTGTGGCCTGTGACTCTCCCATTACACAGAATGTGGAAAATCAGCCTGTAGCTGTTACCAGTTTGTGGATATTGTTTCCTCCTACTCTGATGACACAGCTGTGTTTACAGACAGGTTGTACAAGATTTGACAGCTGTGGCTTGACTCCGAAGACTAGATTTCCTCCTGTGACCTCCATAGATTCAGTAGTGTCAAGTATGAAGTCTTCCTTCATGCCCAGTCAGCACACATTTGTCAGTTTCATGCTGCATGTCTTAGCATTTACCATATTCTGGTCAAATGACATTTTTACAATCAGCAGCTTCATGCACATTGTGTCCAAGACATGTTGTGCAATATCCTTGTCATTGACTGACAACATGTCTGAAGTTTTGGCATTTGTTATCAGTATTTGCCTTGCACCACTAATGTGAACATTTATGAATTCTGTGAATTTTGGTATTGCTGTGTGTGGATGGTAGAAATTCCTGCTTCTGTAACTTTTGTATTGATATGAATGTTAGAACTGTGGTGACAGGCCGCTGTACAGCCTCTCTTTTTTGTCAGTAGGTACTGCTTTATGTACTTAACGAAGAACTGGCAGTTTTACCATACATTTTAAAATTCTCATCTGTCTTTGCATAACTTTTAAGACTGGAAACAGGCATTGATACAGCCTGTCATAGTTTCCTAGGTTTCATACATGAGTTTGTGTACTTTAAATAGCAAGTCAATTTAACCTCCATTTTAGAATGTTGTTTCTGTTTGTTATGATTATAGTGGTTTCTGGATCTCTGAATGATTTTGAGATAAGATGCCTTTGATGTGGACGTGCCTGTTTCCCCCACCCCCACATGCACATGCGTGCACCACGCACACACAAATGCCATCATCTTTATCACATAACTTAGACAGTTTGTTTTCATTAATGAGTTTCTGGTGATGATGTGGTCATTGCAGTATAACAGACCATCGCATGTGTTGTGGACATTATACCACTACAAAGAAGTAGACTCCTAAGCATGGTTTACAGATATAATTTGAATTGTTTGTTGTGCAGAACACTTACAAATAACCAGTGCTACACTGTGAACCCAGCAGTGTTATGGCATGTTAAGCTGTTGTCATTTTTCTTTGGGAATATTCATATACGTGGTCTGTTAGAAAAGTATCCGACCTTTGGCCGGGAAAAAGACACTGGCTTACCTGGAGCGTTGGACACCTAATCACCCTCAAAGTAGTTCCCTTGGGACTCCACACACTTCTCCCAGCGG
>Ga0209629_10003018_pt1 | contig 11810 bp, 5 predicted proteins | sample TergutCu122P5_FD_187286 | JGI IMG/M metagenome (GOLD analysis project Ga0209629, IMG submission 187286) | Cubitermes ugandensis P5 segment gut microbial communities from Kakamega Forest, Kenya - Cu122 P5 (SPAdes) (version 2) | ecosystem: Host-associated > Arthropoda: Insects > Digestive system >...
AGTTGGGGGGGGGGGTGATATCGATCACAGGAACAGCTGCGTTGTGTCTCAGTCCTGTCAAAGGAACGGACATAGAATAATTTGAGAATGTAATCAATAAAGAAGAAGAGTAAAAATTATATAAAAAGAAGATAGAGACTAAGAGAAAGAACGCCCCCCCCTTCCCCCATATTTTTCGCTGTTCCGACATCTGAACGTACTTTGCATGGTCTCTTCACATCACTCATTGCTCAAATAATATTACTATGAGAAATGCCTTATTTTGTTCCTGGCACAGAGGCGAAAGTAGAAGAAGAAGGTGACGACAAAGGAAACAGAGGAGGGCGTCCTATAAGAGAAAAAGTGAAGGGTATAGAAAAGGATTTACACAATGCTAGCAAGGGAGGTCTCTTGATTAAAAACTTGGCTTCTAATAACACAAGGTACTACGGCGCAAAAGACTTGCCCCAACCCCCAAACCCACCCCTCGCTCCGCCTAATAATAAGCACAGTCATAATTCTCTTACAACGCCAACGTGTGGGGCTTTTCTCAGGACGTGAAAATGTCGACAGTCGATTGTCTGTTGATGAATACAGCGCCGTGGAGGAAAAGCAATCACCAGCACACACAAAATCTGTAGGCACTCACTACGGACAGGCGAAGTAAGGTTAATCGAGGTGACACTGTCCTCAGACTATCACGTCTTGCTTCCGTAAAAGGTAACCAAAAAAACTTCAGACTTGGGATTTGGAGGGGGGGGGGGATAAACAGAGAAATCACCAAAACACTAAGAAGAAAATGATGAGAAAAACCAGCAGAATCAGCAGAGATTATGGAGAAGGATAAGAGAGGCGGAGGGGAAGAGGGCTGTAAGGATATCTGTGACCGTGCAGTCTACTGGTTGGCCAACAAGATCGTTAATGCGGCAGGCGTGGAGCAGACAACAGCACCACACAACCGATTTCATTACACAGACATGGAAGGCTCTAGCTCACTTAGAAACCAGCTTACTAACTAACTAGCAAACTAATCATGACACATCGTGTTGGAGACTTAAATGGCAATTTCGTTCTCGGTTGACTGGTAAATAAATTACTAACCTTCATGTAAAGAACCGGAAGGTTTACTGCCGCGCTTACAAAAGACTGTCAATCGAGCCCATCCTTAGACAGTTCAGTCCATTCCTACTCGCTACTTATGGAATATCTAAAGTCATATTATTCATAGTACCGTTCCCACTTCTCATTCGTTGTGGTTTCACGAGCCACAGTTTGTAGGCATTTTAAATTCTGTCTCATTTAACCTATTATTTCTCGATTTAATCGCCAGATAATATTAAACTGAACGCACAGATCGTGGTGTTCCGCAGCTCACCATTATATATTCTCTTCAAGGCGTATACATTTTTTACACATCGTGAATCCAGTATCACTGTTTCACTTGGACCCACCGTCACTTGCTAAGACTGTACAGTGTCTGGCACAGGTCAAGGTGAGAATGGAGCGACTGTGGAATGATAAAGATAAAGGAAAACCAACTGCTCAGGTAAAAACCTGTCCCAATTTTTACCGTCTTCGTAATAAATCTCTTTTGAAAACGATTCCCACTTGGACTGAATTGGGATCGAACTCAGACCTCGGCTATGAAAGGCTGGCGACTTACCGACTGAACCACGGCAAGGACTCGCTCACAGTAACTGACAAAGTTTTCTACCCATACAGAACGACAATAATGTTACACGTCTCTAAGGTGAATCATCCTTCGCTTGAAACATTTATAAAATTTTATTATGGTCTGGCTGGATTATGCACCCGTAAAACGTGGAAGGCCTTAAAGTGCCCTATACACTCTCATTTAAACTGAGCGATTTTACTATGTGACGTCATACCTGACGGAAAAACTGAGTAAACTACGCAGTTTTGACAGGCAATAACGCAGGTCTCAGATCTGTCTTTCCAGTGGTCTTTCACACACAGACCTGTGCAGTTCACTCAGGGAATCCCACAGTTTCCTCCCTTTACCTGCCGACACCACGATGGCATCATCTCAAGGCACATCCGTTTCTGGCAATTCAGTCAGCAGATGAGCATCGCATGCTATATTCCTCCTCAAATACCACTTCTTAATCCACATTTTACGCTTTCTGTTCTTCTTGTCGCATAACATGTGGCCGATGTGGCTAGCAAACAGCAAACGACAGCCTTGTTTTTATTCACCGTAGTCACACGCACAAAAAACTGACAAATCTGATGGGAAGCTTGTGCTGTGCCTGAGAACATTCAGTTCAGTTTTCGTCCGGTTTTCTTACACTATTAAACTACACAGTTTAACTCAAGAGTGTATGGGGTCCTTTACTCGGCACGGAGCCTTACGGCCCTGCGAGAAAGGATTACTACATAAAAGAATTAGACAAGTTTTGAATCACGACTCTTATAGAATACAACAACAAATTAGAAACTATCGTGTAACTTCGGTTCACAAACACGCAAGCCTTTGTCGAATTAAATCAACATATAATCGGAGAAGCCTTTAAGAAAAATCAACCCGTTAGCACAACTTAACGGTCGTGCAATGTCACCCGACCCAACTCTAAATCACGCCATTACTGACGGACAGACATGCGTTAAGGACGTTTACTGAAGTTTTGAACTTCCAATTGTAAGTATGTTTAGTACATAAAACCAAAGAGCGCTCCAAAGTGTAACATGACTTTATGTTACCTAACAAAATTTTTGCCAGGCGATAAATTTCGTCATTAATGTAATGACAAAGTTTCAATCTAACCGTTAAAAGTCATGCGTAAAACAGAACAAGTATCAGAACTTGAATACTTACAAAGCTTAAGTTGTAACATCCCCGATGTGTACATAATATGATGAAAGGGTAGGAGCACCCTTACATCAACTTACAAAGCTTTACATGAAATTACAGCACTGACAGGGATTTAGACTACAGAATACAAACATTTAATAAAATGAAAGGTGTGGTAAAAAGGAGGTGTGGCAAACAAATTGCGAAAGAAACTCAGCTAAGATTGCATAACATTACACCTAAATCAGCCCTAAAATACGGCAGCGAGAAGTGGATATTGAAACAAATAAGGACATGAATATTCCAAGCAGCACAAACGAAATTTTTAAGAGCAATCCTCGGAATGACAATACTAGACAAAATTAGAAACACAAAAATTAGAGCAAGACTAAACGTGAAATATATGGTTCAATTAATTGAAGAATAGTAAAGTGACTGGGAAAAACGCGTAACAAGGATGGAAAACACTAAACTAGCACAGCAAATTCTAAGACACATACCGACAAGCAGGACAGATTCGGGGACACCGAGAATAAGATAAGATACAGGCCCAACAGACTAAACTTGCAGAAGTTCACAAGAAGTAGCAGACAATGCACAACACTCAACGAAAAAATGCACAGTGTTCTTCGTTAGTATTTACATTACATTAAAAACACTGAGCATTCCTGATTTATTGGAAACTGATTTGCTGCATTTAGTGCACTAAAACAAAGTCGACTGGATTCATGCACTTTTATGACAATTTAAATTGCTGTTAGTAGCAAATGTCAACTCAGATTATATAACACAAACCAACGAAATTCACAGTTTTGTAAATTAATATTCAGTTTTTGTTGTCTGCTTTCACCGATGGTACGTACAATATTATATCACTTTATGAAACATTCTGAGACAATGTATGGCATTTCTTGAAAAACTTTTAATATAACTTGTTATGGTTTATATACTCATTTACTATAATTACTAAAATAATTTATGTTCGACATATATATATGTATATATATATAGTTAATCATTTTATTAGTAGATACCGTAAAAAGCTATTATTTTAATTGCAGCGTGTAAGACATACCATACTGCAAACACAACAGTTTTCCTGAGGATAAACCCAAAGGGTTAGAAACAAGTACAGAAGACAACAGAAATTAAATATTAATTTAGAAAACTGTGAATTTCGTTGGTTTGTTTTATGTAATTATATCGTAATGCGCGGCGCAAAAAACATAATATATCTGCTCAGAGTTGCAATACAATATAAACATCTAAGGAACAACAATGGGTGTTTTTTGGCTGAATATTGTGAATTGGCTATCGACAGTGCGCGAAACGAATAGCATAAAGAAGAGGTCACTGGTAACTATACGCACCGTCAAGATTAACACTTACTACTTCGCGTTTTATCCACACAGTGTACAATTATTTACATGTTCCACACGACATGCGCAATAAACTGGTCACTCTATCCCTACCTAAGATTCACACAGAGCTTTTCTAGTGGAAGCACAATGTGTTCTCCGTGAGGTACGACATAAACTGTTATACTCTTGCATAATGTGGACTGTGCTATTCTTTGGGTCAGTTAAGTGCAGCATGATACGTTTTATAAATACTTGGGCGGCCATCAAGTTCGCCAGTTCCTCGTCAGTCAATGTTCTACCCTTACAGTCAACAGCGTCTTCCAGTTTTTTACACGACACCAGTATCTGCAGACAAAAGTGGAACAAAGACCCTGTCATAAAGGCCTAAGTGCTTAGCGACCGATAGGTCCCGAACCCACTCTTTATTCTTTCATTTATTCACCTGACGACAAACACCTCCGAAACGTCGTATTCTGATCTGTATTAATACAACGAACTAGACAGTATACATCTTATTTCATGTGCCTGGTGTGACGGAGTGAGTCACATTCTCTGTCGAGTACTACAGGCATCAACCGACAGCAATCGACAATTACGGATTACTATCGATTAATATCGACAGTACTCGATGGTAACAGGATTTCAATAGGCGGACCTTGCGACGGTCACGTGACTAGTTATTAATATATTTCGTCTTAACGTACAAACTGCGCAACATTATAGAACTATACAAGATGCTGTGTTATTCTAGCGCTGAGAATGCACAAATGGCATTGTTTGGCGCATTGTTTTTACGTCACAATTCATGGCCCTTCCTACTGTCTATTGTCCGCACTAACACAAGCACACAATGCTCAATATAACAATGAAGTGTGAACAATACATATCCGATATTAGAAAGACAATCAATCAAAATGATAGTTGTAGTAGGATGAAGTGGAACATTAATGGGCTAATTAGGCCCCCTCTAAATGACAGCGTGACGGGGGAGGGGGAAGGGGGCTAAGAACACAGGAGGAAAAAAGTAGACTAATTTCACGTTCAAGTTTCGAATAAAACAAGACGGAGGTAATCACGAAAAAGATGATGATGGAAAATGGAACAGCTTGGCAACTTGTGGGGTGTCTTAGTTTGTGACCCCGTGTTGTTTGGTACACTGTACCAACACTTGGGCGAAACTGACTACATCCATTTTCAGGACCGGAAGAATGAGAACAGTTTTTTTCCGGAACAGAGATGCAGCAAGTTACTCCAAAATGTTAGCGCGTGCCTACCAAATTATACGGCGTCGCATCCAATTATACTGCAATAGAAATACGTGTCATTTGTGACGTAATTCTTTGGCCTGATGAAAGAAACATCATCTTCATGGTTAATATATGTTTGGACAAACAGTGTTAGTTACTAAAATTTTGAGTTAAAAGTCAGACAGAGTGCGTTATAATGTGGGTTGAAAACAGTGTGGACTACAGTGTGAGTTATGAAAAGTTTGAGTTAGAATGTGGGTTATAAACAGTGTGGACTCTAGTGAGAGTTACAAAAAGTGTGAGTTACAATGCAACTTAAAAACAGTGTGAGCGACAGTGTGAGTTACAGCTAGAGTTTAAAAAGGTGTGGGTTGCAAAAAGTGTGTTACAAACAGCGTGGGTTACAGGGTGAGTTACAAAAAGTGTGACTACTCTTTCATTAACGTCGGCGTTAGATGAGGTGGGTAGCCAACGCCGCTCCCCAGCGGCCATACTTCTGGGATGACACGATACCCATTTTACAGGAGGTTGGGTAGGTCCCAGAGACGGTATGGCAGGGGGCGGGAAATCTCACCCCTAAGGGAATTCGATCCCCGGACCGTCCAGCCCGTAGCGAGTCGCTATACCGGCCGCACGCAACTATGTATTTTGTATGAACTGTAAAGGTTAGGTAGAGTAAAGTGGAAAATTTATAAATGGATCCAGGAGAAATTAAACGTCCGTGGGTTACTTTAACCCCATCAAGCCCAGTGGTTACTATATGTACCACTAGTTTAACATTCAGCAATTCTACGTTCTGCCTAAACAGTGTATTTATGTGTTTCGTGTGGATCGAAGAAAAAACAGCGATTATTTCCCTATAGAACATTAACTGTCTGAATTTTTATAACAGAGATTTAACCCTTTAAAGCCCAGTGGTTACTATATGTACCACCAGTTTAATATTCATAAATTGTACGTTCTGCCCACACGGCGAATTTATGTGTTGTATATGGATCTCAGAACAAACAGCGATTATTTCCCTATACAGCATTAACTGACTGGTATTTATAACCGAGACGAAGTGTGTTTACTGCGCGGTATGGACTGTATTCTTAAATATAGCAGAGGTTAATCTCAGTCTTTAGAAAAACATATTGACAATCGAGAAGATTCAACACGAGAATTACAGAACCGCTGACACTCAGATTTATTCTGGGATACTCCTATTAACCTCAGTTGTTTGGCAGTAAATTTCGGTGTGTTTATGCAAAGCTGCAGCAGAAGTATTCCTTGAAAGCGGTAACACTTAATAGATCGGAGCGCACTGTCTCGTACGAAATGACGCCGTGCATTCTGGTAGATATGTAATGTTGTCTTGATTATGGAAGGAGGGAATCCTCAGAAATGTTGGTACACGTTACCAGACTACACGGTGCTACAGTAATCTGCCGATTCACTGCTTTATAAACTTGAAAATCTCACGCTTCTTGCATTCGATTTAAAGATTCAATTTTCTCATTTTCGTATCAAATTACTACAACTAAGTACTCGCAAAGCTATCTTTCCTTACAGCACCACATTACATGAAGCATCATTTATCCATTCCGCTTTTTGCTACCGAAAACAAGAGGAAGCGCCACGTCAAAGGAAACAAATGAGTAAGTCGATCGATTTTTTTAAAGAAAGGAACATTTGAACCTTTACACCAGAATACGTACGACGTGACTCATAAATTTTTATACAAAAAGCAGTCACAATGTATCATACAGAGTGGGGGGGGGCAATGAAAAAAGAAGAATTATTACTTCTAGCCTGAGCAGGAAATGTTGGCTGGCTCGGCGACTTGACAAGTCAAATAAGTTATTTTTCAGATGACGGATCGCAATTTCTCGTGGCTCGGCGATCTTGACGTGTGAAGGGACGAAATTAAGTAACATCTCTTTGAAGCAGAATGGAAACTTGTACTGCGCGCACACGTGATACTGCAAAGTTCACACCGCAGACTCACGCTCTGTCCAGCCCGACGCTGATGTGAAGCGTCACGATCACCATCCCTGTGCACATTTGCACGCAACCCTAACGCTATCATCGCCGTCACGCGGTATTCCCTTGTACAGAATTTCGTAATACCTGACAAACACAATGCAGTCGCCGATACTCGACTACAGCTGACGGACCCCGGACAGGCGGACGTCGTCTCCACACAGGCGTTCATTTCTTACGTAATATAGAAATTCTAAAACGTGGAAAAACAGACTACATATTACAAAGTTGGCAGCGAATCACATATTACAGTGCATGAGTTCTTATAATTTTGAGAACCCCAAAAAAGGCAGCAAAATAACTGACAATTAATACTAATTACAGAAGTCATTTTGTCCCTGCGACCACCAAGATAAGTTAAATTACACCCATTTCACAGCGCAGTGAACTTACGCAGCTAGATCCGATCTGGCGTAAACACCCCGATTGGATTTTCACAGTAATCAACTTCAGTAATACCTCAAAGTGTCAAGGGGCATAGGCAAAGGGTTTGTAAGTTAATGAATCAGCATCATTTCCTGCAAGGGTGACAGTTCTCGTATCAATTATTTACAAAATTCAGCCTGTCTGTCTGTCACGCTGCGTCTCGAATCATATCACGCTATCCAAAGCTTCCTCAACGTACAAAGGTTTAACGTAATTAGAAATAAAAATCCGTTACCCATTTTGTGACGTTAGAATAGAAACGCCTGTAGGCCATGCAGTAATCCAATCAGATCTCATTCATACACAAACTGTCCAGTTGACAGTCAACATTTCTGACACGAACACGAGAGGTTTGATTTCTCAGCGGAATTAATAAAACAACGGTAATTCAACTACCCATGGATTCGATAATTAGATTCACAGTCTGTCTCCTTGTTCCGTGTTTCTTTATTGAATCCGATGTGTAACAAATCGGACATGTGACAGGTTTATGAAGAGAACCCCCGCCCCTTTCCACCCTCGTTTCTTTTACACTTCTACGACAGCACAGAATGTTCGTGAAATACTAAAGTGAGATTCCGTACATTCGAGAAGAAGTGATACGGACATGAGAAAGGCAATGATTTAATTGCGCTTTTCGGCTTCATTTCTCCATAGGTTTGTCATTAGCAATTTTTACATTAATCTCTTCCCCCATTTCCCATGCTCCTTTCTCCTAAGAGAATTAAGCCTTTAAAGGCATATGTTTATAATATACACCAACTGGATTAACACTAAAACAATCTACGTTCTTCCCACACAGTGTATTTATATGTTTTGTGTGGATCTGAGAACAAACAGCGATTATTTCCATACACAGCATTAATTGATTGGTTTTTATAAAAACCACCAGGTTTAACATTACCAATTCTACGTTCTGCCCACACGGTGTATTTATGTGTTTTTGGTGGATTTGAGAAAAAACAGCGATTATTTCCCTATACAGCATTAACTGACTGGTTTTTATAAGGGAGACAGTGAGTGTTTACTGCGCGGTACGGACTGGATATTTAAATATACACAAAGTTGTTCACGTGAGAATTGTGGTGGACAAAGCGACAGTATGACAAGTTTATCTCCCAGTACGTCAGTTTTCCCTGTCAGTATCATTCCACCAATGCTCCATGCCCATTCAATCATCTATCACCAACGCTTTATAAAGTTTTTCTCCCAGTACGTCAGTTTCCCCTGTCAGTATCATTCCACCAATGCTCCATACTCATTCATTCATCTACCACCAATGCTTTATAATGTTTTTCTCCCAGCACTTCAGTTTCTCCTGTCAGTATCATTCCACAATTGCTCCATACTCATTTATTCATCTACCACCGACGCTTTATAACGTTTTTCTCCCAGTACTTCATTTTTCCCTCTCAGTATCATTCCACCGATGCTCCCTAGTCACGCATTCATCTATATGTCGCTCTTTCCAGAAGGACAAACTGGCGAAGTCTGGGAACCTTCTAAAAGCAAAACTGTTTTGTAAATCTAATAGCATTATATAGAAAAGTACCTTCTTTTCTTCTTCTTGTTGAAGTTTTCGACATTTGTCTTCAAAGTACACGCCAGTTACCCTCCACTTCCATTGGCGACCAGTGCTGCACACATGTCAGTAAAATTTCGTGATTAAAACCGTCATTCTTTTCAGTTTTGTGGCATCTAAAATATAAGATCAGCCACCATAAAATCCTACAGCTTTATGGGTCAATATTATGAAAATTACTCTTGCATGCATAATACACAACATGTGCAGTGGATTTATTCATTTCAGGACGGAAATATGTGAAGTACAGCAGGGAACTGCCCGACTGTCTGAGTAATAACTAGATTCTCAAACTTGACTTCGTTACATGTAGGCTGTTAACGTGTATTTTAGAATAGTGTAGTATATTATTCACAAAACAAGGAGAGAGTGCGGGGGCGGGGACGGGGAAGGTTGAACTCAGTTAAACGTTACGTGTTTTATGGCGGAACGATTTTGTTCTTCTAGGATTCACCGCAGTAAACATAAAATCATTCCTCACGAAACATGGCATCAATATCGAGAGGTTTGTCCGCGTTACATGCTCTGCGTCTTCCAGTATCTTTGTGGTTTAAAAGTCACGTGACTGAGTAACTTTACATGTAACATTTATTACAGTTTTACCTTTCTCGTGATGCATCCAACCCGTTAGGTCTTACACACAGCAAATACGGTTTCTACCTACGTACTGCCTCTTCCGTTTTACAGCACTACTCATTGCAGTCATTCTGTTCCGAAATACTTCCACGGAATAGCCAAACATTATTTATGTCTTCATATTTTGTAAAAGGTTCTTTCTTTTATTCCATGCAATATGAGCATTTTATTGTAACGATGAAAGAATGTTTAAAATGGAAAGCCCCCCTTATGTCATAAAATGTGCCAGACATATCACGTATGGAGCACTATTTGACCCTTAGTGCCCTACTTGGTCATTGCACGCTTAAAATAAATTTAAGTCCATTCCAGGTAACGTTACTGCTTCCTTCAAGAGCACTACGATATTGAGATCTGCGCTGTTTTGGGACTTCACGAAACGTACAACGGTAGGTTATTACCGACTTTTCGGGACAACTTATCGGTTTCATCTTCACGGGTCAAGTAGTCCAAGTGAAATTACTGGATTGCTTGAACCTTGAAGATGGGACCCGAAATGTTGTCCTGAAACGTCGGTAAGAAACTACCAATCTACGCTGCGTAAAATCTCTTTTGTACGTAGTGGAAGCCTGGATTCATGCATTACGGTACTGTATTCACACACAAAAAAATATATTCTCAGTTTCTTTGTTCTTGTCAAAATTCTGTACCAAGTGACAGGTCAGTTGCTTTCAAGTTGCATGCTAAATGAATCTTCTTAACTACAAATCGGGATAAATGTGGTATAAAGCAGCTTTTGTCCTGCAGTATGAAGTGATGTCCCACTGCTACAACACAAAACACAGAAACATTAATAAAATACAGAAACAAGAAACGAATTAGTGTCCAGGCGTTTTTGTAATAAACCGATGGATGTTTGTCTGTTGTGATTGTTGTGTGTTGTCAGGTAGAGGTCCCTGTGACGGGCAGATCACTCGTCTAGAGCAGTCCTACCGAGTGTGGTGCGTCGTTGTGTGTGATCTAGAAACCTTGTGAATGAGGAAGCCCTGATCCGCGTGTGGCCTCAGCGCCACAGAGCGAGAGAGAGAGAGAAAAAATGCAAACAAAGACAACTTTCAAAATTAAGTACGTTTTCACTGGGCATATTTCAAATATTTGGAATTAAATTTAAAAAATTCAGGGAATTCTTGGTTGGCACAAGGCCCAGTGTCGTTTGTCTTACAGTTTGCTGAATAAAAAAAATTCAAGGTTAAAATACACAGAAACAATTTTTCCTGGCGTTTTATACGAGTGTGAAACTTGGTCTGTCACACTGAGGGAGGAACAAAAGCCGAGGGTGTTCGAAAATATGGTGCTGAAGAAAATATTTAGGCCTAAGAGGGGTGAGGTAACAGGGGAGTGGAGAAGATTACATAATGAGGAGCTTTATCATTTCTTACTACTAGCAGGTATTATTCGATGAGGAAATAGGGAATAACATGATGGGTTGGGCATGTGGCACGTACACATCAGAGTGACACGTTAATAACGGATCCACTGCCCACCCCTACTCGCCCTATCTCCTTCACACATCCGCCCGTCGGCCTCAATGTAAGTCGTGACCCTCACAGCTTTTTTCCGTACTCTGACCGCCCCCTACTCTGTCCCCCTCCTTCCTAAAAGCTCAGGCCATTTCCGAGCCAAATCTTTTCCCGTATAATACTCCAAACATGTCCCCAGCCGAGTTCATTCTACACGCACCTACCTGCCTATGAAGATGGAACAGAGTGTTCCGAAACGTCGGCATATAAAATTCAGACGCC
>Ga0209629_10003019_pt1 | contig 11810 bp, 8 predicted proteins | sample TergutCu122P5_FD_187286 | JGI IMG/M metagenome (GOLD analysis project Ga0209629, IMG submission 187286) | Cubitermes ugandensis P5 segment gut microbial communities from Kakamega Forest, Kenya - Cu122 P5 (SPAdes) (version 2) | ecosystem: Host-associated > Arthropoda: Insects > Digestive system >...
AAATTCAGCTTTTCGTTGGTTGACATCAATCGGATGAAATTCAAATCGCCGCTCTCGCTCAAAGATAGATATAACAGTTTTAAGCGGTTAACACGAAATTTTGAAATTCTCGAATCGGTGGCTCGCGAATATGCCCGATGCAGCCAACTGGATGAGCAGGTAACAATTGCTAAAACCAAAGAAGCCTGTAGGCGTTTTTTCAATATTAAGAATCAATGAACCGGCGAGTCAGGTCGTTATATGCGTCGATTCGGCGGTCGCGTAAAAAGGGCCACCAGCGGCGAACTTCTTCCGAACGCTGAAGGTTGATTTTAACTATCAGATTTTCTTCTTTTACGGAAGCAGCCTGTGATAAAATTTCACCTTGCGGACCGGCGGCAAAACTTGCGCCCCAAAATTGAATTCCTTGCGTTTGTCCTGACGGATCGCTTTCGTGTCCGACCCTGTTGACGGCAATGAGCGGTAAGCCGTTATAAATCGCATGACCGCGCTGGGCAATCGTCCATGCGTTTAATTGCCGCTGTTTTTCCTCGTCCGAATCGGAAGACTCCCAACCAATGGCAGTAGGGTAAATCAACAAATCAGCTCCGGCTAAAGCCATCAAGCGGGCGGCTTCGGGATACCATTGATCCCAGCATACAAGAACGCCTAATTTACCTAAAGATGTTTGGATGGGACGAAACCCCGAATCGCCGGGCGTAAAATAAAATTTTTCGTAATAGGCAGGATCATCGGGAATGTGCATCTTACGGTATTTTCCGGCGATTGTTCCATCGCTTTCGATAACGACCGCTGTATTGTGATACAGTCCCGGAGCGCGTTTTTCGAATAACGAGAGAACCAGAATGACGCCCAGTTCTTTAGCGATGTTTCCAAACAATTCGGTAGAAGTTCCAGGAATGGTTTCTGCCAAATCAAAGACTTTGGTATCTTCTGTCTGGCAAAAATACAAGCTATTGTGTAATTCCGGCAAGACGACTAATTGCGCCCCTTGAGAAGCACATTTCCGGATATTTTCGATTAATCTGTCCTTATTTTCTCCGACATCGGCTGAGTTGGCTTGCTGAACCAGACCGGCAATGATAGTATTCACAGTCATATTATCAAATTTATTGCGGCAAAGGTAATAATTATTTCAGTTATACGCACTTATTATGAAAAAACTACTCTTCAATTTTTACTTCCAATCCTTTTACCCAGTATTTATATTCATTGGTATAATACACGTATGTTGTTGATGCCATTCCGGTATATGAGCCGGGTATTTCGGCTTTCAGGTCGAGGTTAATTGTTTTGCGTTCTTTGGGCTGTATGCTACGATAATAAACCACCAAATTGTCGTCAATTATTTCGTAAAAATCAAACGCTCCCTGTTCCTGCATTTCTTTAAGTTGCCAAGCCTGTAAACTCAATCCGCCGGGTATTCCGATAATAGCAATACTCATTGGAAGTCCTTGATTTTCTTTGTTTTCCATTGCAACGACAAGACGCACTGTTTCATTACGTTTGACGGTGGTACGATTTAATTTTGTGAACAACGTCAAAGGGCATAAATTACTGTTTGAAGGAGTTTTATATTCCCATGTAAATTGAATATTATAGGGCAATGGCTTTTGCACATCTGCAAACTTCAACTGAATATCGTTATCGCCCTGCATAAAAAATCCGGTAATATCTAACGACATTTGTTTTTCGCCTTCAGGCTTCTTTGTCAAATCTAAACCGGCATTTTTATCATTGATGGACAAATTCAGCGTTCCCTGTTCCAACGTGCGACTGCCTGTATTTGCATAATTTGCCAATGCCTGCAAACAGAGAATTGTTGCCTGCGTGTTGCCAAATCCGCCATAAGTTGAGCGTTTAGACGAAATATATGCTATACATTTGTCAATCATCTCCATATTCATTTGGCGGTCGGATTTTAACAGAGCGATAGTCCACAGCGCTACGGTTTCCAATTTCAAGGCATTTCCGCCGCTGCAAGTGATTGATGTTTGCATTTGCATCCCTTCAAAACCTTTGTTTTTGATAGTTTCTTCAAAATATTGCATTAATTTATCGTAATTTTCGCGATCGTTTCTGTTGTAAGCAGCGTTTGCCATCAAAGCCATCCGATACATATCTTTGCTATTAAAGGCTTCTTGAAGCGCCATTTGATATTCGTTGCTGAAATCTTCTTTTTCTTTTGTTTCCGACAAAGCATAAACCACATAAGCATTACAAACTTCCTGCGATGTTTCGGAAAAAGCATATCGCAAACCTTTATTTTCAAAATTGCCTTTGCCGTCTCGGCGTCTGAGTAAAAAATTATGCGCCCTTTCTGTCATTTGTTTATCAACTTTGTCATATACTTTTGACATTTCATAAAATTCGAGAATGCCATAAGCTGTCAAAGCCGTACTTGCGGGCGGTTTTCCGTACCAATCGAAACCGCCGCCGGATATTTCGTAAGCCGCCAATTTTTTGTAGCCGTCTTCCAATAAATTTAAAGCGCGTTTTTGTGTTTTTTCGTCAATTTCACCCGATGCCTGCATGGTTTGCAATGCCATAATATTTGGAAAAGTACTTGACGAAACCTGTTCAAAACAACCGTAAGGTTCGCGCAAAATGCTTGCCAGTCCCGCAAATAACTCGTCATTAACATTGGTATAACAAGCAAGTTCGGCGTGGAAAGAGCCATCAACCATTTCGCCCTGTTTTTTGAACGTAAATGAATCTTCCATTTTCCGTCCCGATAAACTCAGCGATTGCGGAAAATAAACCGATCGAATGGTTATCGGTCGGGTAATCTTTTCCGAATAATTGGGAGCAATAGCCGTTATTGTATATTCCTGTTTGCCCTGAACGCGAGTCGGCACAAAACCCAAATAAACTGTTTGAACGCTTTCGGGAAGAATTTTTACGTTTAATTCCTGCGAATAAACAGGTAATAAAGTGTTTGGAAGTATTAAATTTACTTTTGCCTCTATTGTTTCGCTTGTTGTGTTTTTCAAAAGAACAGGCAAACGGACGGTATCGCCCAACGAGGCAAACAAAGGCGTTTTCACATCAATTGAAAATGGCAGGATAGTGGCAATTTTATGAATATTGCTGCCAATCAATCCGGTAGCGGTTGAAACGCCTTCTGACGTGATGCGGAATGACGAAGAAGTATTGTTATTTTTAAATGTTAGCGACGCCTCTCCGTTTTTATCTGTGCTGACATTCGCATTCCAATAAACAGTAGTATAGTCCTGATTCGGATTGTGGGTATTCTGCTCAAATGTTTCGGAATTATAAAATTCTCTTTTTGCAATAAATAATCCTGCATATTTGGGATTATGAGAAATCGGACTGAAATCACCTCCACGCTTTGTTGTGATAAATATTACGCCGTTGGCAGCCCGTGAGCCGTAAATTGCAGTGGCAGCCGGATTTTTCATTACTTCAATGCTGCTAATATCTTCTGCCCTCAATAAATCAATACCGTTCGAATTGCGCTCCAACAACGGAATACCATCAAGAACATATAATGGCTGAGAATTGTAGCTCAAAGAAGATATGCCGCGAATGCGGATGTTCGAACTTGCACCGGGCTGTCCCTCTTCTACCACAACGCCTGCCACTCTGCCAGTCAAAGCTGAAGATAAAACATTGGAGGAAATGACAGATTCGTCTCTCACTGTTACGACCGAAGCTGTCAGGCTTGACCTTTTTTGCATGCCGTATCCGACTACAGTAACAACTTCATCTAATACATTACCGTCGTCCAGTAACATTATCATGTTTTCGGCAGGCAATTGTCTATCTGTGGCGAGGGTTCTTTCGTCTTTTTCCTGTGCAGTTGTTTTGAGTCCTTCAAAAAAGTTAGATTCTTTTATTTTCTCATAATCGACATCTTCAAAAATTTGCGGTTTACCCTTCAATAAATGAATCGTATAGGAAAAAGGTGCGGTAATCAACACATTGCCCGAAAAATCAACATTATGAAATACAAATTGCCCCTCTTTAGTGGTTTTTATTTTTGCAACTCGTCTTTTTCCGCCATATTCCACCAAAGAAATGGCAGTTTGTTTTGATTTTCCATTTTTATTTAACACATAGCCATAAATATCGCTAACTTTTTCAGGCGCTTCTTTCATTTCTACTTTTTGAGGATGCAACACTTCTTGCCATTTGAATCTTCGCCAGCCGTGCGTCAGCATCAGAAAATCAATCGCTTCTTGCGCTTTTGGCTCATTTTTATCAAAATAGAATGCCGGCTCTTGGATTTTTCCTTTCAATTCAGACGAACACAACAGGTAACTCAATAAGTTATCTTGTTTGTCGTCGGCTAAGGCGAGCAACTGCTCGTCAACCACAGAAACGCCCAGCGATGCCGCCACAGGACGATTGTCTTTATCAGCAGTCCGGACGGTAAGCTGCACATTTTCGAGCGGTTTGTAAAATTCTTTGTCGGTTGTCAAGGTTATTTGCAGTCCGTTTTGTGGATTTACATACGCCAACCGCTCGCAGGTTTCGCGGTGGTTTTCGTCGAAAAGAGTAAAAACAGCAACCCCGATTGGAAAATTATTCAAATTGACATTTACGATGTTGTAACCTTTATTCAGATTGAGTTCTTCGCCATAATAAAGCGTTCCCTGCATTTGTCCAATCAGGGAAACGCGATTGTTTTCGGGCGCATAAATTGTCCATGATAAAGAAGCGCTGTCTTTCGATTTTAAATTCAGTGAATAGCCCGATGATTTGACTTGAGGCAAACGCACCGGCGCATAGTTTCCCTTTGGCTTTTCTATTTTTGCAAAATAGGTTTTATTTGCTTCAGGCACAAATTCAAATGCGCCCATTCCCAAATGAAAGCTCTCGAAAGCGGTAACTTCAACATTGTTTTCATCTACAATTTTCCCGCTGACATCTGCGCCCTTTCCAAATTCATTTAACGCCTCAAAAGCGACTTTGCTTTGTACGTTTTCTATCCATTCACCGCCTTCGGGGAAAAATTGCAGCGATATTTTGTTCAAAACAATGGGAATGGAACGCGAAACGGATTCCTCTACACCTTTGTCATTCGCCACGACTTGCAGCAAACCGTCGAAAGTATCCAGATTGTCGGGCAGATGAAAAGTAATTCGCGCCTCGCCATTCGCAGTGAGGCTTTCAATTGTTTGAATGGTAGCGCCACCGATTTTCACTTCTGCTTTCACGCTACTGCCTGTGGTTTTTTCGTTTTTCAAATCGGCAACCGACAATATGGCAACTCCGTCGTCGCCGGGTCCGTAAGCGCGCTTTTCAAAATCGAGTTTTAGCAGCAAACGCGGCGTAATCACTTTTTGAACGGTCAGTTCTTTCTTAAAAAAGACCCCTTCGCCCCAATTTTTTTGCCATTGGGTATAAGCGACAAGCGTATAAAGTCCGCCTGCAGCATCTTGATTGATAAGAAATTCGCCGCTTGAAACGCCATTTTGCATGCCATGCTCATGTTTGGAAACAACATTGCCTTTCGGATCGCGCAATTCGATATAAATCACATCGCTGATTTCAGATGTTAGGTTGTCTTTACTATTCAGCAGAAATGCCTTATACCAAACATGCTCGTTTTGTTTGTAAAATGTTTTATCGGTTTGAATATAGATTTTCTCCTGCGGATAATTCAGATTATATAATTTCAGATATTGAAGCGCCTGTTCAATAAAACTTGGAGGATTTTCCGCCGCAATCGTCAGTGGAAAGAGAATAAACAGTGCAATATATAGTTTACTTTTCATGATTTCTTAGAAATTAATATTGATAAAAAATTGATAACTGCGTACAGAAGGCATATTGAATAAATCCAATCCTTTTCCGGTAGTGTAACCAAAAAGATTGGTAACAGGGTCAACGCCTTTGTAAGGCGAAACGACCAGCAGATTTTGCGCCGAAACGCCGATTTTCATATTCCGCACAAACCCATTGCACTTATTCTCAATGATGCGATACGACAACAACGCTTGCGGTAAACGAAAAAAGGAGGCGTCTTCGATATAATTTTCGGCTGCTTTTGCGGGTGAAGATTCCAAAAACGCTTTTGTACCGTTCCACCGGTCGCCGCCGCGATTGTATTCTATATTGAAAGAGAAATTAAGCCGTTTCCAAAACAAATTTGGCGCTATGCCGATAATAAAATCGGGCGTAGGATCGCCTATCTTCTTCAATTCAGGATTAATCAATGGAACTCCATTTTTGTCAAGCGCAATTGCACCATCGGCAGTTCGCTGACAGGTAGTCCCAAAAATTACGCCCAAAGGTTCGCCTTTAGCAAAATAAGTTCCAACATCTGAAAATCCAGCCAAAGCCACTTTCTCTTGTCCATTGGCAACATTCAGCGCCTTGCTTTTCATTTTGCTGAAACTGAAATTGATTGAAAATCCGAGTTTGTGAAGATTATAGCCATAAGAAGGTTTTGTAAATGACGCATTTACCAAAAATCCGGCGTTGCACGCATCGCCAATATTCTGCAAAAAAAACTGTCCTGCCTCGTTTTGTGGAGCTATCATATTGCGAGTGGTATTTTTAAAGCCGGTAATTTGCAGAAAAAATCTATCGCGTGAAAATCTTGTTTCAAGTCCTGCCTCGTAATTTTCATAAATTTCGGGCGTCATTTTCTTTGTCTGTGCAAAGATTTCACGGTCTTCATAAAAACTGCTTATTGCTGAGGTAGCTCTCATTCCGGTAGTGAGTGCGGAATAATTTCGATATACCAGCGACGCCTCGCCAAGCGACCTGCTTGCCGAACCGAATAATTTGAATTGAGTTAAATAGTCTGAATTCCAAATCCAATTCCAAAACAAATCCTCAAATATATCGTTTAAGAAATTTTGTAAATCAATAGCAATACCGCCCGATGGAAAAAAGTTTGTGTAGTTTTGCGCCGTATTCGAGAAATAATGCTTGTTTTTTAAGTCAATATTTATTTTAACCCCGTCTTCATACATATAATTTGCTCCATACATTACTTCATGCGTACTGCGAAATCCATCGAAAACCTGCTGATTCATTCGTTTCACATTATCGCCGATTCGACTGAACGAATAATTTACCAAAAAATTAAGTCGGTTGTAATAACCATCATTAATACGTAAACCATAAATTGCTGAAAGTCCGGCACGCAAATCAGATAATTGTTCGTTACGCAAAAGCGGAAACGACATAGAGTTAATCATTCCCATTTTGCGTTCGTCCCACTGTTTATTGAAACTCAATGATGCCTCTGTATCAATTCCTCTTTTTTGGTATTTGGTTTTCAACCAGGCAAGCAATTCTTTAGTTTCACTTTTGTCGGGCAATTCGCGGTAGGGATATTGGCTGATATTGTTGGTAAGCGCTGCATTGAACAATCGTGCGTGGCTCGCCCCGAAATTGGTCAAACGATTGGTTCGGCTGCTACCCGAAATGCCGATATCGGTAGTAAAATTTCTCCATTTCCACTTGTCGGCTTTCAGCGATGCGTTGTAAATATCTTGATATGAAGAAGGAACAGGATTGTTACTTTTGTTCTGCCCAAAAGCAAGTTCAATAATATGGTCTGATGTAAACCTGAATTTTGTATTGACAGAATTTTGAAATGAAAATCCTGTTCTAAAAAAACCGGCGTGGTCTAATGTGTTGTTTGGCAAGATTAAATCAGGCAGGCGTCCTGCTTCCGAATACATCAATGCCCCAAAATAATCTACCCCAAAACCGTTCAATTTGAAAGCATTGCGATTAACGGGAATCATCTCATAGCCATTTTTCTGCGGTTTTATGGAACGTATTTGGTCGATTTGGTCAATCGTTTTACCAATAAGCACAGGAGTTTCGTCGTTGAGGAAAGCTACGCCAAGCGTATCTGTTTTGCTTGCAAGCAATGGTGAAGGGATTATTTTTCGTTCACCTTGCCCATTTACCCAAAACGTAAACGTAAAAAAAGATAAAAGGAAAAAAATTTGTTTCATATTTGCAGCAATTTTTATGCAAAAGTAGTTAATTTAAATGAAAGCATCAAAGGTAGAACCATTGGGATATATAAGGCAAATCGGGTGGGTCGTATAAGGTAAGACAGGTCAGTTACGCAGGTGGTGTAAATCACTTCTCATATTCCAAAAACGTAAACGGATAGGGATTTTTTTCGTCGGCAGGAAAAGTTTCGCGGTCGATTTCTCTCCAGTCGTTCCAATGGATTGGCGGAAAAAAGACGTCGGCATCGGGGAAAGCGGCATGAATCCGCGTGAGGTAGAGTTTATCTACAACGGGCAACGCCTGCGCATATATCTGAGCGCCTCCCACAATAAAAACTTCCGTTTCGTTGATGGATTTCAGAAGGGCATGATCCAAAGACGAATATACCTCAGCGCCTTCAATCGTCAACTGTGTATTCCGGCTGATGATCAGATTGCGCCGGTTGGGAAGCGGACCGTTTGGCAACGATTCAAAGGTTTTGCGTCCCATAATAACCGTATGCCCCGTCGTAATCGCCTTGAAGCGTTTCAAGTCGGCAGGCAACCGGCAAAGCAAGTTATTGCCTTTCCCGATTTCGTTATTTTTTCCAAGAGCTGCAATTAAGGAAAGTTTCATACGGCTACGGTTCCTTTGATGTGCGGATGCGGATTGTATCCTTCCAGTTCAAAATCTTCATATTGGAAATCGAAAATCGATTTTACTGCCGGATTGATTTTCATTACCGGCAAAGGGCGCGGTTCGCGGGATAACTGCAATTTTACCTGCTCCAGATGATTCATATATATATGAGCGTCTCCCAGCGTGTGTATAAAATCGCCGGCTTGAAGCCCCGTAACTTGCGCCATCATTTGCAACAACAGCGCATACGAAGCAATGTTAAACGGAACGCCCAGAAAAATATCGGCGCTTCGCTGATACAGTTGCAGCGAAAGTTTCCCGCCGGCTGCATAAAACTGGAAAAAGCAATGACAGGGAGGCAGTTTCATGGCAGGGAGGGCAGCCACATTCCATGCGCTGACAATCATCCGGCGCGAATCGGGATTGTTTTTAATCAGTTCGACCGCTTCGCTTATCTGGTCGATGACGCCGCCCGAATAATCGCGCCATGAACGCCATTGAGCGCCGTAAACAGGACCCAAATCGCCTGTTTCGTCTGCCCATTCGTTCCATATCCGCACGTCATGTTCGTTTAAATACCGAATGTTGGTATCTCCTTTCAAAAACCAAAGTAATTCATAAATGATTGATTTCAAATGCAGTTTCTTGGTCGTTAAAACAGGGAATCCTTCGGACAAATCGAATCGCATCTGGTGTCCGAAGACGCTGATGGTTCCCGTTCCCGTCCGGTCTTCTTTTTTTACCCCCTCAGAAAGTACGCGGTTTAATAAATTTAAATACTGAATCATTGGACAACAGCTTTTTTAATTCGTATAAAACAGAAATAGAATAACACCAACGAAACCACGGATAGCCACAAAGTAGAACCGGAGCCAAGCGCGTCTATTTTTTGAACTTCATCCGGCTTATTCTGAAAGATGTAGTACATGCCAACGCCGAAAAAATTATTGGTAAAGTGCGCCAGTACGGGAATCCAGATGGTTTTCGTGTAATACATCAGATAGCCTAACCAGGCGCCCAGTAGCATGCGGGTAATAAATCCGTAAAATTGCAGGTGGATGGCGCTGAATAAAATGGCAATGATCCATATCAATACATGCGGATTTTTAAATGTTCTTCCCAAAAGCGACTGCAATAATCCCCTGAACATAAATTCTTCACTGATGCCGGCAACCACACAGACAATCAAAATATTGAAAATAATTGTTGAAACATTTTTCGTATCCAGTATCAAATCTGTCAATTGTTTTGCTGCTGCTTCCGATTCTTTCATCCATGTTTCCAATCCTTTAAGCGATTCAGGGAGTACGATTTGCTGATTAAGCGAATAGGTTAAATTAAGAAAGGGCATCGCTACAATGATGCTAATCACAGTCCAAAAGGCAACGGATGGCTGAATCGGACTGTCAATGTGCAGATATTCCTTATAATTATCGCTGTACAGCCACGCACAAATGATAGCAGGCAACAGAAATATGCCTAAAGTTTGCAGAAATTGCGCTCCTCTTATAATTTCCGGATAATTGAACATATTTTGCCGTAAGTCGTTGATTATTTCAGGCGATATGCCTAATTTGGAAATAATCAGGACAGGAATAATAAACAGGGAAAAAAAGATTGTACAAAAAACAATCACTGCCAGAAGCATCAATAATTGCGCAAATACTGAAGAATTTTTAAATGCAGCTTTCAAAAACATAATTCTTAATTTATTATTTTATTGGATATTTGGGGATTGCGGGTCAAGCCCGCAATGACAGCATCAGTCTCTTCCCCAAAAATATTTTCTGAATTGTTTGCGCTCATGCAAGGAAGGGTCTTCCAGACGAACCGCATTCAACTTGCCTTTAAACTCTCCGATGGAGCGGAAGTTCATGGAGTTCATCCATTCATCCAATCCCCGTTTCATTACTGAAATAATTTCATTCCCGTGCTGATAAACCGCGCTGCATATTTCCACAGCCGACGCCCCGCTAAGAATACATTTGACGATGCCTTCCCAATCGTGAATCCCTGTGCAGGATGCAATGGACAGATTCGGAAGTTTACTGTTGACAATAGGCGTCCAGCGCAACGTATCGCCAATATCCGTTTCGGAACTGAAAACATCGCCGGAGAAAATCTGCAACTTGTTTATATCAATATCCGGCTGATAGAATCGGCTGAATAAAACGATTCCATTTGCGCCTGCCGCTTGCAGATCAGATGATAATTGCAGGATGTGGCTGAAATATTTACTGACTTTTACGATAATCGGCAACGAAACCAGCGCTTTCACTTTTTTAGTGATCTTCAAATACATCTTTTCAAGGGAATTATCATAGCCCCTGCTTTCTGTGCACAGGGCAAAGATATTTAGCTCGATGGCATCGGCGCCTGCCATTTCTATTTGCCGGACAAAATTAATCCAATTGCCAGCTTTATGGCAAATGATACTGGCGATTACCGGAATGCGGCATTGTTCTTTCGTCTCTCGAATCAGTTTAAGATAATCGGCTATTTGTGCGCCTTTTTCAATATTCAGATTGGTATTGCCGCGAGAGTGAGAGAAAGTTCGTGTCGTGGTTCCCGTCTGTATTTCAATTTGCTCTTCGAAAATTGATTGCAGGATGACAGCTCCTGCGCCGGCTTTTTCGAGTTCTTTGTTCTTTTCCGGGGTCCCCGTCAATCCGGAACTCGCTATAATAATCGGATTAGAGAGGTTTAAGCCGGCAAATCTTGTTTCAAAAAATTTCATCATATAAAATTGAGTGAATGATTTCAACTGCAAAGCTATAAAATTTTCAGGAATAATTGTAATTTTTAAGAGATAATTTTTAATTTAACTAATGTTTCGCACCTCTTTGTAAGTTGTTGAACAAACGAATACAACAAGAGGAGTTAAATTGTATTTGTTTGTATATAAAAGAATTAATATTTCCATTTGTCGCAAAACATTTCGAAGGAGTTACTACACAGGTCAAAATCCGGAACGGATTGACGTCTTGCAACTTTTGTTGATGTTCAGAAATAATCTATGAATATATTTTTCATAAATTGACCTGAGTAGTAACCCGAAGGAATGTATCGCTCGGTAGTATAAACAGGTCTGCCCCCGCTAAGCGTAGCGTCTCGCTACGCTTGGTTAAAAGCAAGGCTCCTGCCTTGTTAATTTCAATATTCCCTTTTTTCATTCATATTTTGTTCAATTCTTATGCAAGCGTGGACGCTTGCGTTTAGTCCGACGTAGGCAGAGCCTA
>Ga0209629_10003023_pt1 | contig 11807 bp, 11 predicted proteins | sample TergutCu122P5_FD_187286 | JGI IMG/M metagenome (GOLD analysis project Ga0209629, IMG submission 187286) | Cubitermes ugandensis P5 segment gut microbial communities from Kakamega Forest, Kenya - Cu122 P5 (SPAdes) (version 2) | ecosystem: Host-associated > Arthropoda: Insects > Digestive system...
ACGATTGAAATAATTTCCGGCATCAGAAAAGCAAATACGAGAAAAAGCGTGTATAATCAATCACAAAGAGATATTGAAATCTTTTAAAACAGCAAAAAATACGATTTGTTATACGAAAGTTAAATATTTTCAATCAAATGTTATAATCAATGAAAAAAAATCATTTATCTTTGCAAAAAAAAATATTTACTTTTAATATCAGAATAATATGAAAAAAACGTGTCGCGGGAAGATTTTATTTTTAATTAATTCCTTATTACTTTTAACAGTTTTGTCCGGCTGCTCTTCATCAGAGTATAAAAAATTTGCCGGTGATGAAGCCAAACAAGTGGTTTCAATTTTGCAAAAGAGCAGCTGTCTGGATTGCCACTCAGCTACAGCCAAGTTGCCGTTTTACGGAAAGTTCCCGATTATCGGGTCAACCGTTAAATCGGATATAAAAAACGGTACCAACTATATTGATTTTACTTCATTGATTGATGCGCTAACTACAGGAAAGCCCGTCAGCGAAGTAGATGTCGCCAAGTTGGAAGAAGCGGCGCTTTCGGGAAGTATGCCGCCGAAAAAATATTACATGATGCCTATGCATTGGGGTACGAACCTGAACAGTGATGAGAAAAAAGTTTTGATAGACTGGGCAAAAAATGTTCGGAAAGCAAACTTTAAGTCGCCTACGGTTGCCGAAGAATTTGCCGGCGAACCGCTTCAGCCTTTGCGGATGTCAATTCCTACCGACCCTGCGAAAGTCGCTTTGGGATTTGCCCTGTATCATGACACCCGTTTATCGGGCGACAATACAATTTCCTGTGCGACTTGTCATGGATTGAATACGGGCGGAGTGGATAGATTGCAATTTTCCAAAGGGATTCGCGGACAATTGGGAGGCGTCAATGCGCCGACGGTTTATAATGCCGCGCTTAACTTTACTCAATTTTGGGACGGACGGGCTGCCGATTTGCAGGCGCAAGCAGCAGGACCTCCTCTGAATCCTGTTGAAATGGGAAGCGTTTCGTTCGATTCCATTGCTTCCGTTTTATCAAAAGATAAAGCATTTACCGAAGCATTCAAGAAAGTATATCCCGAAGGTATGTCGCAAGCCACTATTACCGACGCAATTGCCGAGTTTGAAAAAACATTGCTTACACCGAGCCGCTTTGATAAATACCTGCGGGGAGAGAAAAATGCGCTCACGGCTGAAGAGACAGAAGGTTATGCTGTTTTCAAAAAGAATAAATGCGCAACCTGTCATGTCGGCGAAAACATCGGAGGCAAATCGTATGAATATTTCGGCGTATCGGCAAACTATTTTGATTTCAGAGGAACCGGACTGACTGATGGCGACAACGGTCGTTATTCGGTTACGAAGAATGAATCCGATCGCCATAAATTCAAAACGCCTACTTTGCGGAATATCTTATTGACTACTCCTTACATGCACGACGGCACCGTTAAGACCGTTGACGAAGCCGTTAAAATCATGGGCGAATATCAGGGAGGCAAGAAATTATCCGATAAAGAAGTTGGTCAAATCGTTACTTTCCTGAAAACGCTTACCGGCGAATATAACGGAAAAACGCTTGAATAATTTATTCTGATTCTTAAAATAAGGATTCCTCATTCCGAATGCGTTAAAGCGGAATGAGGAATCTTTTTAATATTCGTCGCAGTTCGATCAAGGGACGGCGGTAAGTTGATATACTTACAGGGACAAAAAAATGTGTGTTTTCTTGACCCCAAGTTTCAATATTATTTGCTGTAAAAAAAATATTCGGTATCTTTGGAGTCAAAATAATTCATAAATTACATGAAAATTGTTTCACTTAACTTAAATGGAATACGATCGGCGATAAACAAAGGACTGTTTGACTGGCTCGAAAAAGAAAGCCCCGACTTGTTTTGCGTGCAGGAAACAAAAGCGCAACCGGAACAAATAGATACGATAACCCTGAAAAGTTTGGGTTATGAATACCAAATTATGCATTCGGCAGTGAAAAAAGGATATAGCGGCGTAGCCATTTTCAGTAAACTGAAGCCGGATTATTATTCTATGGGAATCGGTCGTCCAGATTTTGATAAGGAGGGTAGAGTAGTTCGCGCTGATTTTGGCGATCTTACGGTCGTTTGCGTTTACATTCCTTCGGGTACGATGGGTGATGTGCGTCAAGCTGTGAAAATGGAATTTCTGGAAGCCTTCACCGCTTACTTGCTTAAACTGCGTAAAGAACGTCCGAATTTAGTCATTTGTGGCGATTATAATATTTGCCACAAACCCATAGATATTAATAATCCCGAACGCCACACCACCGTCTCTGGCTTTTTGCCTGAAGAACGCGAATGGTTCGACCGTTTTATCGATTTGGGTTTTGTCGATTCTTTCCGCGAATTTAATCAAGAACCCAATCAATACAGTTGGTGGAGTTTCAGGGCAGGCTCGCGTGAAAGAAATGTCGGCTGGCGAATCGATTATCATATCGTTACCGAGCCTTTGAGGAAAAGATTAAAATCCGCAGGTATTCGTCAGGACGCCGCTTTTTCCGATCATGCACCTGTTGTAGTTGAATTGTAAAAGAAACGGTTATGCCTAACGAATATCGATCCGGTCGAACGTTCCGGTATTTTTTCATCATCACTGCTGCGATTATCACAATAGCTTCGCTGTGGGTTACCAATACATTGGTAAATAACCTGAAAGCGGAGGAGTATAAAAAAATTAAGACTTGGGCGGAATCGGTAGCTCTTCAAAATACTCAGCCTGAATTTGAAAATTTGAATAAAGATGAAGCCAAAGCTTTTTCTAATTACAGAGAACATCTTTTAAAAATAATAGTGGACAACACGACCATTCCGGTGATTATTGCCAATGAGGAAGGGGAAGTACAGGATTCCAGGAATATTTCCCTACCGGAAGATACCGTTTCTTATTTGAAAGATCAATTAAATAAATTTGCCAAAAAGCACCAAAGGATCACGCTCACCATTCCTTTAGAGGATGGTACAAACCTTTATCAATATGTATATTACGATGATTCTACCGTATTGAAGCGATTGCAGTTATTTCCGGTCATTCAATTAACGGTAGTCCTTATATTTATAGTTATTTCATTTTTAGCGCTGACCGGCGCTCAACGAGCGGAACAGAATCGCGTTTGGGTAGGTCTCTCGAAAGAAACGGCTCATCAGTTGGGAACTCCTATTTCTTCACTGATGGCGTGGGTAGAATATTTCAAAACCAAAGAAATTGACCCGAAACTGCTTAACGAAATGGACAAAGATGTTCAGCGGCTGAAAACCATTGCCGAACGCTTTTCCAAAATTGGCTCTAATGCAGAACCGGAATACATGGATTTGGCTTCCGCTATTGAAAATGCAGTTGAGTACATGGAAAAGCGTATTTCGTCTAAAGTAACAATTTCCACTGTTTTACCTGAAGAACCGGTAATTATCCTTATGAACGAATCGCTTTTCGGATGGACACTCGAAAACCTGATCAAAAACGGAGTGGACGCTATGGACGGACAGGGCGAAATCAAAATCAATGTTTTCCGGAAAGGAACGAAAGCGTTTATGGATATTTCCGATACGGGAAAAGGTATTCCCAAATCGCGGTTCGATACGATTTTTCATCCGGGTTATACGACTAAAAAGCGTGGATGGGGCTTGGGATTATCTTTGGTGAAGCGTATCATCGAATCCTACCAGAAAGGTAAAATTTACGTATATAAATCCGAATTGGGAAAAGGTACAACATTCAGGATGGAATTGAAAGCTGAGAAATGATTATTTCACGCAAAAAAACTATATGCTTCAAATCCAAGATACAATTGTCAGTTTAGATCTTTTGGACGAATGCTTTGTCTGCGACTTGTCCGTCTGTAAAGGGATATGTTGCGTAGAAGGCGATGCAGGAGCGCCCGTTGAAGAAAGCGAAATTGTCCGGTTGGAAAAAGCGCTTCCTGTGATTTGGGACGATTTATCGCCGGCAGCAAAAAAGGTTATCGAAAAACAGGGACTTGTTTATCGTGATGTCGAAGGGGAATATGTAACCTCAATCGTGGACGGAGCCGATTGCATTTTTACTTATTATGATGAAAACGGGTATTGTAAATGCGCCATTGAAAAAGCTTTTCATGAAGGGAAGATTGATTTCTGCAAGCCGGTTTCCTGTCATCTGTATCCTGTTCGTGTTGCTCGCTATCAGGGATTTCGGGCGGTGAACTATCATCGTTGGCGGCTTTGCGGAGCGGCGGTTGCTCTGGGCAAGAAGCAGGGAGTGAAAGTCTATCAATTTCTGAAAGAACCGCTTATCCGAAAGTTCGGCGAAGAATGGTATGAGATGTTATCGGTTGCTGCAAAGGAATTATCTGTTAAAAAATAAAAAATTTTTATGAGGCATACAACGTTTTTATGTTTTTTTTTATCTAATATAAATAGAATCAATATTAAAATGAAATACGTATGAAAATCAATCGAGCATTTATTAAAGGAACCAACTGGGCATTAGCCGGCTTGATAAGTATGCTGGGCTTTACCGGTTGTATAAAAGAAAATGAGCTGGAATACGGCGTTCCCAATGCGGATTACACTGTCAAAGGAACGGTCGTTGATAAAGCAACCGGAAAACCCATTAAAGGGATACAAGTAGTGCTAACCGCTCCTTATACTTACACAGGAATAGTACCCATGTATGGAATTATGCCAACCCCATATTCAAAGAAGGATTCTGTTATTACCAATACGAATGGCGAATTTAAAATCACGGAAAATCTTATTACAGACCCAAGTTTAAAAACACTTGTTTATGCAGAAGATATAGACGGCGAACAAAATGGTTTGTATAAATCGGATACATTGCAAGTTGATTTCAGTAATGCTGAAAAAACTAAAAAATCAAAAAATTGGTATGACGGAGAATTTACCGTAACTGTTGATGTGAAATTAGAAGAAATCAAAAACCAATGAACAAAAAACTTTCGCTTCGCAAATGGGCAGCGCTGGAACTTTTCCGTAAAATACGGAAAAACAAAATACGTTTGCACGAATTGAATACGCTTTTCTGGGAGTGCACGCTTCGCTGCAACCTTTCCTGCCGCCACTGCGGAAGCGATTGCAAAACGGTTGCCGGCTGTCCCGATATGCCTGTGGAAGATTTTATGCAAGTAATCGAACAGATTACGCCACACGTTAATTCGAATCATACCATGATTATTTTCACCGGTGGAGAAGCTTTGTTGAGAAACGATTTGGAAGCCTGCGGATTAGAGTTATACCGGCGGGGATTTCCATGGGGCTTGGTTTCCAACGGAATGTTGCTGAATCGAAACCGGTTGGATTCCTTATTGGCAGCTGGATTACATTCCATCACCATCAGCCTCGATGGTTTTGAGGAGGCGCACAACTGGTTGCGGCAACATCCGCAAAGTTATACCCGCGCCTTGAATGCCATCCGCATGTTGACCGAAGAAAAAGAAATTATCTGGGATATAGTCACTTGCGTTAATAAGAAAAATATTAACCAATTGGAGGAGTTTAAAGAATTTCTGATTACTACCGGCGTGAAGGACTGGCGTATTTTTACTATTTTTCCCGTTGGCAGAGCCGCTCAATTTTCCGAACTGCAACTTTCCGATGAAGAATTTACGTCGGTACTTGATTTTATCCGAGCGACCCGCAAAGAAAAACGCATTCGTCTGAATTACGGATGTGAAGGTTTTCTCGGTGAATATGAAATGGAAGTTCGCGACCATTTTTACGAATGTTATGCGGGAGTAAATGTAGCATCCGTGTTAGCCGACGGCTCTATTTCCGCCTGTCCGAGCATACGGGCGAATTTTAATCAGGGAAATATTTACAAAGACAATTTTATGGATGTCTGGAATAATCGTTTTCAACCGTTTCGCAATCGCGAATGGGCGCGTAAAGGTCTCTGCGCCGATTGTTCCATGTTCCGTTACTGCGAAGGAAACGGTATGCACCTGCACGATGACGACGGAAATCTTTTAGTTTGCCACTATAAGAGGATAGTTTAAGGTCAATAGATGTTTGTTGCTATCCTGATTAATTCCTTTTTTACTTCCGCATCCATTGGAGGATTAGGTATAATGTATTCAATTTCTTCACTGTAGTTAATATCCTTGTGAAATGCCAATTGTTCTCTAAACAGTTTTTCTGAAAAAAGTGTTCCATATATTTTTTTTGCCTCATCAACGATTTCTGTTATTGTATAAAAATTCTTGAAAATAAAATATAAATCCACATAATCTTTCCACTTTGCCCGCCTACCTAAAGCAAAAGCTTTCATTGCAGCAAGCGATAATAATGGCGGTAACGGTATAATATTATCCAACTTTCGCAAGTGTTCAACCGGATAGGGATAATTGAAAAAGGTTAGTTTGACATCGTTTAAATTAAAATGGATTTGATCATGATCTTCAAATATAAGATTCTTCTTATAGGGCGTTTGCATTATTTTTTGTCTTATTTTTATTTTATTTAGCCGCGAAAATGTAAACAAATCATAATCAATAGAACGGCGATGTCCCACGTATAATGCAATAGCAGTACCGCCTACCAAATAAAAGCTTCGTTTAAATTGCGCAATAAATGGTAATAATTCTTGTTGACTGTCTGAAAATATTTCAGGGTGCATAACGATTAAACAATAATGAAAAATAATTCAATGCTAACTCTTGGTAATTATTTTTTCGCCTTTCACTTATATTAATATCATCAAAAAATATCTTTGCTACGTTTTTAATACCCATAATATCAAATAACCTCTTAACTGCATTCATATCGCCATAATTCAAAACAGTTTCAACTAAAAAATTGTCGGAAATAGTATCTAATTTACTATCCTGAGTGTACCAGAAAAGATTTTTATGCTCAATAACATATTGTTTTAATTCTTCGCTCATATTTGCATACGGATTTCATTGCCACAAATATATGAATTAATTTTTTATATTGCAAACTAAAAAAGATTTCTTCTCATAAATTTCCATTACATTTGTATTCGGATTCAATGAATTTATATTGCTTAACCCAATAACAACTTATTGAATTTGTTAAACTTAATCTTTATTTGTACAAATGGAAAATAGAAATAACAAGACACTCAAAAAAGGATTGGGAACGGTTCCTGTTTATTTCACAGCGGCTACCACCATTCTTGGCGCCATATTATTCTTGCGCTTTGGCGCTGCCGTCGGGACGCTCGGATTTTTCGGCGCTATCTCTCTGGTAATTCTGGGACACCTGATAACTGTTCCCACTGCGCTTGCCCTGTCGGAAATTGCTACCAACACGCGAGTGGAAGGCGGTGGGGAATATTTTATCATTTCCCGTTCTTTTGGACTGAAAATTGGTTCCACCATCGGAATTGCGCTCTATTTTTCACAGGCTATCAGCGTCGCATTTTATATTATCGCATTTACGGAAGCATTCGAGCCGTTGTTTAATTGGACGCTTACAAATTGGGGATTGGTTTTACCTCGTCAGGCTATTAGCGTTCCAGCTCTGGGCATATTGGCATTTGTAGTGTTGAAACAAGGTTCGGGTTCAGGTTTGAAAATGTTATATATTATAACTCTGATACTTGCTGTGGCGTTGCTGCTTTTCTTTCTGGGAAAACCTATTGATCCGGGCGATGACCTGACGAAAATACCCGGAAATAATTTCGGATTTTTCAACGGAAGCAGTTTTTTCGTCATGTTTGCTATCTGTTTTCCCGCCTTTACGGGAATGACGGCAGGCGTCGGACTAAGCGGCGACTTGCGCGACCCGGGCAAGTCCATTCCGCTTGGAACTATGCTTGGAACATTAACGGGATTAATTGTTTATTTGCTGGTAGTATGGAAATTATCAATATCCGCTTCGCAATCCGATTTATTAAGCGAACAGCTTATCATGTCGCGAATAGCCATCGGAGGAAGCTATGTCATTCCGATAGGACTCGCCGCTGCAACCTTTTCATCAGCCATCGGTTCGATGCTGGTAGCGCCACGCACGCTTCAGGCGATAGCAAGCGATAGAACTTTTCCTTTGCGGCGCACCAATTTCTTTCTTTCAAAAGGAAAAGGTGAAACCCGCGAACCGGTCAATGCCGCCTTAGCGACGGTTATTATTGCTTTGTTTTTTGTCCTGTTGGGCGACGTAAATGCTGTGGCTGAAATTATTTCCATGTTTTTCCTGATTACTTACGGCTCTTTGTGTCTCATATCCTTTCTCAACCATTTCGGATCGCCGCCGTCCTACCGTCCGCGTTTCAAATCGAAATGGTATTTTTCGCTGGGTGGATTTCTGCTTTCGGTATGGGTTATGTTTAAAATAAACCCGCTTTATACCCTTTTAGCGTCTGTCATCATTATTATTACTTACCTTATCATCGAAAATTCCAACAAAAACCGGAAAGGTTTGGTGAATATTTTTAAGGGAGCGATTTTCCAGTTGAACCGGCATTTGCAGATTTTCATGCAAAAGCGCCGGCTGCACATGGAAACCGAAGAATGGCGACCTGCGGCTATATGTATTTCGTCTAATTCGCTCAAACGTGAGAAAGCGCTTAACCTGATGCGCTGGATAAGCTATCAGCATGGATTCGGAACTTATTTCCATTTTATTGAAGGATACTACAACAAAGAAACACATATCCAATCGATAGAAATATTGAAAGATCTTATCGACAGTTTGAAAGATCGTGCAAGTACGCTGTATATCGATACGATGATTTCACCTTCCTATACTTCGGCTATTGCCCAAGTAATTCAGTCGCCGTCGATTTCGGGAATGGAAAACAATATGATTGTGTTCGAATACGATAAAACTTGTCCCGACGAATTGAACCGGATACTCGATAATACTGAACTTGTTCGCGCGGGCAATTTTGATATATGTATATTTGCCAACGGTATAGCTCCAATCCGGTATCGCAACGGAATCCATGTTTGGATCAGAAGCACCGATGAAAAAAATACCAATCTGATGATTTTGCTTGGATACATCATCATGGCGCATCCCGACTGGAAGAAAAGTTATATTAAAATATTCGATATCTGTAGCGAAGAGCGAAGCAAAGACGTTAAAAAGGAATTGACGGAATTGATTGCCACAGGGCGATTACCTATCACTTTGAATAACATCGAAATAATTATTCTTTCCGAGAATCAGACTGCCGGTGAAGTTGTTGCCTTGCAATCTCAAAACGCAGGACTGACTATTATTGGCTTCAGCGAAGATGTAATTCAGCAAGGTAATCTTGACTATTTTACCCAATTCGATACTATTGGCGATGTCTTATTTGTTAATGCAATGCAATCGAAAAAGATAAATTAAAAAAATATCAAACAAAATATATACCTTTGCTGCATGAAAAAAAGGATTGTCTTGGCAATGGTTTTGTTTTCTTTTGCAAACGGTTTTTATTCTTTTGCACAGGAAACGGTTCTTCCCGATTCGCTCCCGAAGAAAGGGGATAAAGTCGTGATGCCCGTATTGCCTGATTCCTTAAAACTTCAGCAGAATATGCCGCCGGATTTGTTAAGGCGTCCGGAAGTTCAAGGAACAGAGCCGTTATTGAAGCAACAGCCCGTCGATGATAATGCCAAATCAAATTTGAAAGATTCGCTGAACGAATTGTTTCCTGAATTACATCCCAAATTCAAACCTTATATATTTTTCGATTTAGGGGCTTCGAGATGGAGTGTGCCGGTAATTGGTGATGTAACGACTTTTTCTCCGGCGCTTAATTTTCAAGCGGCAAAAAATCTGACTATTTTTGGAGGCGTTAATTTCTCTCAATACCATAACTTGGCTTGGGTTCAAAATGTTTTTAATCCCGGCTTGCCGGCGAAGTCGAATATTACCGCCGACGCCTATCTGGGAGCTTCCTATCGGCTGTTCGATATGATTATTTTGCATGGAAGCTACCAACGCTCTTTATATAACCAACTTCCGGGAAATATGATGATGTTTGCTCCCGGACAGAATGTAGTCGTTACCGGCGCATCTTTTGATTTATATCATGGACTGGGAGTTACAGTTGATCATGTTTGGGAATTTGACAGGTACGGACACAAGCGGCAAGGATTCCGTTATTCCCCCTATCTTGATATACAAAAGTTTATCAAATTTCTTAAAGATAATTAATCGAATGATATATACCATACAGCCTCCTCAGTCTGTTCATGCTGAAATCCGATTGCCGGCATCCAAGAGCATCAGTAACCGGATATTAATTATTAATGCTTTAAGCAGAAGTAAATATCCTATTGAAAATTTGTCTGAAAGCGACGACACGCAAGTTTTGGCAAATGCGCTTCTTTCGCTTCAACAGGGAAATACCGCTTTCGATGTGGGAGCTGCGGGAACTTCCATGCGCTTTCTGACTGCTTTTCTTGCTCAAAGCGAAGGCGTTTGGACAATCACCGGAACGGAACGGATGAAGAATCGCCCAATACAAATCTTGGTCGATTCTCTGCGCGAAACCGGAGGAAATATTGATTATCTCGAAAAAGAAGGATTTCCACCACTCCGGATTTATGGTAGAAAACTAACCGGCGGGACGGTACGGTTGAACGGCGGCGTGAGTTCGCAATATCTTTCGGCGCTGATGATGATTGCTCCTGCTATGCAACAGGGCTTGGATATTCACTTGGAAGGAAATATTGTTTCCCGTCCTTACATCGAAATGACGATTCGGTTGATGCAAACCTTTGGCGTTCAAGTTTTATGGAACGGACAACATATCCGGATTGAACCGCAAGCTTATCAACCGGTTCCTTTTATTGTGGAAAACGACTGGTCGGCAGCTTCTTATTGGTACGAAATCGTAGCATTGGCAGGAAAATCCGCCAGCGTGGAATTGCCGGGGTTGGAAAAAGACAGCATACAGGGCGATGCAAAAGTGGCGCAGTTGTTTGAAGAATTGCGGGTCAAGCCCGCAATGACAGGGCGCATGACTTATGATTTCACCAACGAACCCGATTTGGCGCAAACGCTTGCCGTAAGTTGTTGCTTATTGGATATTCCTTTCCGCTTCACGGGATTACAAAGCCTCCGGATAAAAGAAACCGACCGCATTTCGGCGCTGCAAACCGAATTGAAGAAATTAGGCTATGCAGTGAAAACAAGCGAAGCCGGAATGGAATGGACTGGCGAACGTTGCGAACCGGAAACAGACCCCGTGATTTCCACGTATGAAGACCACCGTATGGCGATGGCTTTTGCTCCGGTTTGTCTGAAAACAGGGAAGATTCGCATCAAAGACCCCGCAGTCGTTTCCAAATCCTATCCCGGATTTTGGAAGGATTTGGAAAAAGCGGGATTTAAGATTGTTGTTTCGGATTAATTGATATTACCTCGTCATTGCGAACAGAGCGGATACCTTCAACAGTAATACCCCCCAGATACACGCTGTTAGCAACTTCCATAAACGTAAATTTTGCACGATGGCTTTTTTGATTATAAATAGATTGCAAATCAGATATTGTTTCTTTAATGCAAATACGCTATCTTTGCATATATTTTACAATAGCAATTCAATGTTTACGAATCTTTATTTGCTATACTCAAGAATGTCACGCAGTGACAATACTTTATTAACCGTAGGTGCAACCTGCGGTCTGAAAAGTCTATATCCCCACCTAAAGTCCCGCAGGGACGATACTTAAATAATATTCACTTAAAAAACCAAATACACTATGAGTTACGTTCAAATTTTTATTCATGCAGTTGTTCGCACTTACAAAAGTGAAAACACATTACCCACAGATGAACGAATTAAATTCCTATATCGAGATATGTATGGAATT
>Ga0209629_10003025_pt1 | contig 11803 bp, 5 predicted proteins | sample TergutCu122P5_FD_187286 | JGI IMG/M metagenome (GOLD analysis project Ga0209629, IMG submission 187286) | Cubitermes ugandensis P5 segment gut microbial communities from Kakamega Forest, Kenya - Cu122 P5 (SPAdes) (version 2) | ecosystem: Host-associated > Arthropoda: Insects > Digestive system >...
GAAGAACTTTCGGATAGATTGCAATTCATTATTACTACAGCTCGTTTCCCGTCACTTTTTCTTTTGAATACAGAATAAAGTAAGTTCGCACCTTCAACATTTGCTCCAATGCTGCTTCGATATTCGGCTGTCCAGAGATAATCGGAATATCTGCGCCTCAGTGAATCGACTTTCATTCCGTAAGCCATAAGTCTCGGAAAATCACTGAGGCGTCCATGAAAATTATGAGGTTCATAACTTATTGAATAGCGATTTTTCAAACACATATTAACTTTGTTGAAATCGCCATTATCAATGATCGCACATGCAATAGGCAAATCGGGATCAATATACCTTTGTCCGGCATCGTGATATAAATCGGCTCTCGTATAGGTTGCATAATAAAGAGATTCTTCGTCGTAAGGACCTTCGCCTGCCATCAAGAATCCCGGACTGTATTTTTGCGTCATTTTATAAAATACTTCATCCAAAATGTTAGCTCCCTGATGAATAAATCCGGGTACCTTATGATTATGGTTGGGATTATAGCATAAAAACATGGAACCATGATTCATATTTTCATCGAATACCATGCCTGCAGCGCCAAGATCCAAACATTTCTTAAATTCATCTTGCAATAGCAACCGGCAGGAATCGTCAGCCATACACAATACGCATAGCGGACGGTTGTTAAACCTTAGGAGCTGGGTGTAGGTATCGTAACTGTATCCTCCCCGAATGCGCGGCGTACCATCTTCCTCCCAAGCGATGTATTTTTTGTATTTATCATAAGCTGGAGAAGTATATTCGATCCAAATAAATTTAGTGAACAGGATAATATTTACTCCCATTGCCTGACATTCTTCGATAGCTTTCTTAAACTCTTCTTTTGTACCTAAATGCGGATCGACATCATGAATAGGTAAACCTCTGTCTTGTCCTCCATAAGTCCATCCTGTCAGTTGAATTGCATTAACGCCATATCTTTTAGCTTCTTTGGCATAATTAACCAAATCGTTGAAACGGAATGCTACATTCGTTTCGGAACTATTGATTTGCAATTGCTGCCATGTATTCACCTGCTGTATCCACTCTGCGCGATAAGGAGGTTTATACCAGCTGGAGCGCCATGCCTTGTAGATATCGGCTCCATATTCCCATGACCCTTTATAAGGTTTTACGACTACCGGCGCCAAGTCAACAGTAGTTTTTGGATATACATAAATATTTCTTGCCGCTACCAGCTTATAATCTAAATTGAATCGATCGATATGATTCTTTTTTGCATCGGCTAATCCTAAAGTAGCCGTGAAGACTTTGGTCGGCAATGCTTTACATATAATCTGAATAAATTCGCTAAATGCCCTGTCCTTGCTGCTGATGTAAAGTCCCTGTTTCTGATTTTCCAGCAACACGAACGCTAATTCCGGCAACCGGCTTTCTTCCTGTGTAAAATTATTGTTCGGATATATTTCTCTCGCACGGAGTGAAGAATAATAATTATCTCTCATTAATAATTTCCCTTTGGGGTCAGGAATAGAAATACTTCCAATATTTGGAAAATGGAGCTTTTTGATAATATATTTACTATTGTTAATTATCTGTCCTGAAAATATTAGTCCTTCGCTTTGCGAGAATTGAACGACTTCCTTAAATTGTATGTCGATTTTTTTATCTGCATTCGGCAACTTTATTCCATTCCAAACCAACACAAGACTATCCTGGTATTCATTGCTGACCGGCTTGTCCTGTTTCAGTCCATAAACTAATATATTATCCCCCTGTTCGCCTTGTAACACCATTTCGAAAGAGATTCCGCTTCCGGTTGGTATAATATTCCATTCTGTGAGTTTATTTTGAAGCGTTTCCAAAGCGCCGTTGTCAAGATTAACAGTAGCTTTTATTTCCTTATTTTCAAATAGATGATAAGGTTGAGCCGGTATGGATATTGTAAAAAACAATATGAGAATCGATAATACTATTTTTTTCATTGACTTGTTCTTTAATTAATTTTCAATTGCTATTAATAAGGAGAGTTCCGCAACATTAGTTTTTTCCGAATAAATTCCGACATTGGGATTTTCAGGTGTGGCAATGCTTACGGAAGCGCCGTTTACGAAAGATATTTTCACCGGTTCGGAAGCATTGGCTCCCATATTGGCTATGACTGCACAGCGTTTTCCGGTTTTTCTGCTTTGATAAACCGTATATTGTATATTATTGCCTGTCACCTGAACGGCATTCGGATTAATCATATCGGCATCCCAAATATAATTCCGAAAGATTGACCGGAAATGTTCAATAGATTTCGCATAGTTAACGATATTGGGAATTTCGGAAAGAGAGCCATATTCCCACAAATTATCATAACATACATTGTATTTGTATAATACGCAGGAGTTAATATCTTCCCTTGCATTTCGGATATTTATGGGAGCAACGATAATCTTTGCCGGATTAATATATCGCAGCATTGGCGAGGCTACTACCGAAGTAAGAACCCTGAAATCAAGAAAAGCCGATTGTTGGTCATAAAGATATTGTCCTCCAACAAGAAAGCGTGGATTGATTTGCCTTGCATTCTTCCGGAATTTTTCATTCATTTCAATTATTGCAGGAGCCAAGAATGCCGGCTTGGGATGATGATTGGGATTATGACAGAAAGATTGTTCTCCGATTGGAATTTCAGGTATGTCGTTGCAAAGTAATCCATCGGCTGTTGTTTTGTATGCAAAAGCGAATGAACTTTTCACATAATTCTGTACTGTCAACGCTGCAGGACATAATGTGCTTCTGTCATTATCATAATACATGCCATACGGACTTGCAATAAACATATCTTTTAGATGCGATTGATAGAAAGGAGCATGCGGATTTGCATGAGTGAAATTACATTCGAGCATTACTTTACATCCGATTTTTTGGCATTGCTTGATGGCGTCTTTCAAACCTGGCATTACGGTAATAAATGAAGTATCTCCTGTGGAATACCAACCGTTGACCAACAAACAGGATATTCCGGAAAGAATGCTTTCCCTGGCGATAGAAATGAGTTGACCGGCATTAGAAACGTTAACTCTTCTCCATGTCGCCGGATTGTTAATAGAAGGATCTGCCGCTTGTTCTATCATATTCTTTTTATAAAAGTCAGCGCCTTCAAATTTATTTCCCTGATAAAAGCGTAAAACAATGGTATTTAGCGTAGTATGACTTTCAGGTTGCGCATACAATACACGGTTTACTTTAAATTGCATTCTTACTAATTCTCCATCCATTTTGTCCGAAGGATACCATGTATCTTGCGCATCACAACCGGGTATTAACTCCAAAGAACCTATCATAAATTCTTTGGCGATGCAATCCGGAGTAGAGACATACATACCTCCCGTGTTATTGCAAAACAATAAAAAACCCTCTATAGGCAAGCTAACTAATTTAGTGGGATAACGCACGCCCCAATAGCCGGGTTCGTTTCTGAAATTTGGATATAGATTTTTTATGTAACTGTTGGTATTATTTTCTATATAGAATTTTTGGGATTTGTCGGGAATAGCGACTTCGCCTAAATAGGGCCATGCAATGTATTCTACAACATAATTACTTCGGTTATTGACCTCGCCGGAAAATTTTATTCCCGTATTTTCTAAGGTTGCTGTCCCTGTAAATGAAATATTTAGATTTTCTTTATAAACCGATTTCAAATCATTCCATTTGAAAGTAACAGAATTAGCGTTTTTAGTAACTGCCGGCGCTTTCTGGTCCTTGCCGTTTGCGTTGTTATACCGGTATTCATCGGCATAAGGAACATTTTTTCCTTCAACAGGCACTAACATCTGAAATGATTGTCCTAATTCATGACGATAAACGACATTCCAGTTTGCTTTTTTGTAAGTCAGTTCTACCAATGATCCTGTTTTTGTATCAAAAACAGCCTTGATGTTTTCATTTTCCAATACGATATTGTTTTGTGCTGATAAACTACAATATTGCAAGAAAAAAAGAATGATTATCAACCCTTGTTTCATCCGATCTTATTGTTTTAATGGTAATATAGAATAATTATTAAATTTTCACTTCAATGCAAAATCGGTTTTGCACATTGCAAAGATAGAATGTTTTCTTTAAATATCAATTTATTTTATAATTATTAACAAAAAAACAGTTAGCTGGTAACAACTGCAAATATAGTAAATATTCCAATTACCTGTACCATTCAAATGCTCTGAAAGAGCGAAATCCGGTGTTTGAATAGTGATTACGCGCTTTCAGCGCTTGTGTTTTTGGTGATTCCTACCCCGTCGGGCGTTGCCCGACGCTATTGATTACCGCTCTTTCAGAGCTATTTTTGGTTGTTTTGTCTTCTCCGACGGGATCGCTCGATCCCGAAAAATGCATCGCTCGATCCCGAAAAATGTATCGCTCGATCCCGAATTCGGAATCGACCGATGCAAGAACAATATAGTCCGGTTGTTTAAACCAAACAGCCGGATTGTTTAAACGTTACAGGCGGGCATGAATCTTTAAGATGTTGTTTAAGTAAAATACTTGAACTTCTCATCTGATTTGAACTGAAATTTATTTGCAGTTCTGAAATTTGTTTGTAACTTTGTCCTGTTGCATATTTGTTATAACTTTTGGAATTAGTTTGAAATTTTACTGATTTTCAGTTAAATACGAAAACAAATATGTTGCTTTTTTTACCTTTTTGAAGGGATTATTTCAGGTACGAAACATTAGTAAATATTATTTCAATCCATTGAAAGTTATACACCCAAAAGATTTTTTCTTAGCTTTGAGTAGTGTCCCGCTACTCAAAGCGGAAAGTGTTGTGCTTGCGCTGTTGCTAACCCTTGTTGCTTACGCCGGTAACCGGAAAGACGTGAATATTCGGTTCGTGGGCATCAAGGAAGTAAAAGTGGACGATCCTTTCTGGAGCCCCAAATTCCGATTATGGAGTACAACCACAGCGAATGATGTTTTTGATAAATTTGAAGGAAAACACGAACATATCGAAGGAAATCACAACACCTTTTCTAATTTCGATCAAGTAGCTCGCGGCGATCGAGGAACGAATGGTCATTTAGGAGCGCCGTGGTTCGACGGACTGATATACGAATCCATCAGAGGAATATCGGATTTTCTTGCTCAATATCCTGATCCCCAGATGGAGGCGCGTATCGACGGATATATCGACCGCATCGAAGCTGCACAGAAAGCCGATCCGGACGGATATTTAGAGACTTATACCATTCTTAATGAACCGGATCACCCTTGGGGTGAAAACGGAGGCCTTCTGCGCTGGCAGCACGACGTTTACAACGCAGGTATGATGATAGAGGCAGGCGTACACTATTATCAGGCTACCGGAAAAACCAAATTGTTAGCGGTGGCTACCCGTTTCGCTAATTATATGACGGAATATATGGGCGCGTATCCTAAAAAAAATGTGGTTCCTGCACATTCTGGTCCCGAAGAAGCGATGATAAAACTTTACTGGCTCTACAAAAATGATAAGAAACTGAAAAAAAAGGTAGGCGTTCCCGTGCACGAACAGGATTACTGGAACCTGGCGACTTTCTGGATCGAAAACCGAGGCAACCACTGCGGATATCCGCTCTGGGGTGCATGGGGAAACAATGTGTCTGAAAAATGGATACGGGACAATAAATATTCCGCCCCAGAATTTGGCAATCATTCCCGTCCTTCGTTTGGAACTTATGCTCAGGATTCCATTCCCGTATTCCAACAGACTACTATTGAGGGACATGCCGTCAGGGCTACCCTGCTTGCAACGGGTATAGCTACTGCGGCGATCGAAAACCGGTCGCCCCAATATATCGAAACCGCTCAACGATTGTGGGATAATATGGTCGGCAAGCGCATGTTTGTTACGGGCGGTGTAGGCGCTGTGCATTTCGACGAGAAGTTTGGTCCCGACTACTATCTGCCAACCGATGCTTATTTAGAAACTTGCGCTGCTGTCGGCGTGGGATTTTTCAGCCGGCGAATGAACGAACTGACCGGAGATGCGAAATACATGGACGAACTTGAGTGTGCTTTGTATAACAATATTCTTGCAGGGATTTCTCTCGAAGGCAATCGTTACACCTACCAGAATCCGCTGAATGCGGACAGTTGTTCGAGATGGATTTGGCATTCGTGCCCTTGCTGCCCGCCAATGTTTCTGAAAATAATGTCGGTGGTTCCGGGATATATTTACGCTTACAAGCAGAATCAAATATACATCAATCTGTTCATTTCCAGCGAGAGTAATATCATTCTCGCTAGCCGTAATACAGTGAAGATAAAACAGGTAACCCAATATCCTTGGGATGGGAAAATATCGGTAAATATTAACCCTTCTGAAAATGCCGTTTTTACTCTCAGAATACGCATACCGGGATGGGCGTTGGGAAAGGAAAATACTTACGGACTGTATCAGTCTAATCTTAAACCGGAGATCAGACTCACTGTAAATGGGATTTCACAGGAGGTAATCATGGCAAACGGATATGCCGAAATAAACAGGGAATGGACTAAAGGCGATATAATAGAACTCGTTCTTCCAATGCAACCACGGATAATAACAGCCAATGAAAAAGTTGAGACCTTGAATGGATTGTCGGCAATAGCTTCAGGTCCGGTCATATATTGCCTCGAAGAGGCGGATAACAAAAACCTTAATGACTTGAAACTCGATGCCGGCGCTCCGTTTAATTATTCTTTTCACAAAGATTTACTAAATGGGATAAATGTAATAACGGGGAGTGGTATTACGGCTATTCCGTATTATGCAGTAGGAAATCGGCAAACAGGCAAATATAAAGTTTGGATACCGGCGACAGCGGATCAAAATCCCGTAACAATTGACGCTGCAACTGTTGAGAACAGGCTTAGCAAAAACATTTATGGCGCATGTATTGAAGATGTAAATCACGAAGTCTATGGCGGCTTGTTTGACCAGAAAATTTTCGGTGGAAGTTTTGAGGAGAATTACCAGAAAACGGCATTCGACGGAAAGGTAACGCAATCGGGAATGTGGGATATTTTTCACGAAAACAATACCGCACAGTTTTCACTTGATTCAGTAAACGCTTTTAACGGCAAATACGCTCAAAAAATAATCTATACCGGCGGTAACGGCAAGGCGGGTTTAATCAATGGCGGTTTAAATCGTTGGGGAATTGCCGTGCAAAGCGGGAAAACCTATCAGGGTAGAATTTATCTCCGTTCTCAAAATTTTGCAGGGAAGAAAGTATATGTTGCATTGCAAAGCGCCGATGGACAATCGATTTACGCCGTACAGGAACTGAAAAATACAGGAACTGACTGGGCGAAATTTCCTTTTGCATTAACCTCAAATACAACCGACAACAATGCACGTTTTGCCGTTTGGATTGAAAATAAGGGAACGGTCTGGCTCGACCAGGCGGTGCTGGAAAGTCCTGTCGCCGACCGTTTTCACAATCTGCCTTTCCGCGCCGACATTGGCAATGCCATGGTGGCGCAGGGCTTGACTTTCCTCCGTTATGGCGGCTCGATGGTGAATGCTGCCGAATACCGTTTCAAGAAAATGATTGGCGATCCCGACTTGCGTCCTCCCTATCGCGGATTCTGGTATCCTTATTCCACCAACGGATTTGGAATTGAAGAATTTTTGAAATTTTGCGAGGCGGCAGGCTTTGAAGCAGCTTTTGCAATCAATATTGAAGAAACCGCACAGGATGCAGCCGATATGGTAGAATATTTGAATGGTGATGTGTCAACGGAATGGGGAGCCAAGCGAGCTAAAAATGGTCATCCAGCTCCCTACCATGTGAAATATATCGAAATAGGCAACGAAGAAGTGTTACCTAACGGCGATGTGACGGCAGAATACACGCATTATATCGAGCGTTTCAACGACTTGTACAAGGCAATGAAAGCAAAAGACCCGAATTTGAAATTTATTAATTCGGCATGGTGGCGTCCAAAATCCGACAACGTTAAACGGGTTTTTGACGCGCTCAACGGCAAGGCGGATTATTGGGATTATCATCCTTGGACAGACGATCTTAATTCAAGTAAAACAATCGAAACAGAACTGCGCCAAATGCAAAATCTGTTTAAGCAATGGGATATAAATACAACGATGAAATGCGCCATTTTTGAGGAAAATGGTAATACGCACAACCTGCAACGCTCCATAGTCCACGCCACTGTGTTGAATGCTGTGCGCCGGATGGGTGATTTTGTGCTGACTTCCTGCGCTGCCAACGCCTTACAACCTTTTTTGCAAAATAGCAACGGCTGGGATCAGGGACAAATTTTCTTTACGCCTTCACAGGTTTGGGGACAACCCACTTTTTACGCTCAACAAATGGCGTCCGCAAATCACCTTCCGCAGCGAGTAAAGCAAACGCCAAGGGGTTTAACGCTGGATGTTACGGCAACTACTGATGAAAATAATCAAACCCTTGTGATTCATGTCGTAAATACTACTTCAGGTATTATTACTCAGCCATTTGTGTTGCAAAATTTTAATGCGGCAGGAAAAGCGCAAATTACCGTTTTGCAGGGGAATCCTAAGGACGAAAACACATCCGTGCAGCCCGAAAAAATTGTACCACAGCAATCGTATATTACCGTAACGAACAGTGGATTTACGCATACTTTTCCACCATATTCCTATACGATTATTCGCATTAGAAAATGATATTTTAGCTCGTTTTTACTCAGTAGAAAAGATGCTGTTATGTTCTCAACATTGTAATAATTAATTTTCGATAAAAACATTTGCTTTTTTTATTTGCCCAATTCAAAAAAAGATGGTACCTTTGCACCTCAATTCTTAAAGGGTAATTTAAGTAAGGAATTATAATACATTCTTTCACCCCCGGATATAACCTGTAAATTAAAAACAGATGTACGTAATCGTAGAAATTCAGGGTCAGCAATTCAAAGTTGAAAATGACCAGAAATTGTTTGTTCATCGCCTCGATGGCGAAGAAGGCGCTCAAGTGGAATTTGAAAAAGTTCTTTTAGCTGATAATGATGGCGCTGTAACAGTAGGCGCTCCGGTGATTGAAGGCGCTAAAGTAACAGCCGAAATCGTCAATCCTTTGGTGAAAGGAGATAAAGTATTGATTTTCCATAAAAAAAGGAGAAAAGGTTCCCGTAAATTAAACGGTCATCGCCAGCAATTTTCTCAAATTCAAATTAAAAGTATTCAAGTTTAACTCGTAAAAATCTTAGAAAATGGCACATAAAAAAGGAGTCGGAAGTTCAAAGAACGGACGCGAATCGCACAGCAAGCGATTAGGAGTTAAGGTTTTTGGCGGCGAAATATGCAAAGCAGGCAATATTCTCATTCGCCAGAGAGGTACCCAACATCATCCGGGCATTAATGTAGGTATGGGTAGCGATCACACCCTGTATGCGCTTATTGATGGTCGGGTTATGTTTAGAAAAAGAAAAGACGATCGCTCGTTCGTTTCTGTCGAACCTGTGGTTGCAGTCTCTTGAGGTCAAGTCCGCTTCCTTAATCGCTTCATTTCCCGGCAAATCAGATGCCATAACGACCACTTTTCCGCCTGTGGGAAGAACGTGTGTCTCGTTGTGATTTTCGTATCGGATTTAAGCGGAAATTGTAAACCAAAACCTGCTCCCTTTTCCTGCCTCGCTTTCGACATGAAGAACGCTGCCGTGTTTTTCGAGCAGTTCCTTACAGACAATCAATCCGAGTCCGCTGCCTTGTTCGTCGGCGGTTCCCCTTTGGGAATGTGCGCTGTCCAAGCGGAACAGGTTTTGAATCTGTTCTTCGCTCATGCCTGTACCGGTGTCGGAGACGCTAATTGAGAATTGAGAATTGAGAATTGAGAATGAGGAGGGTTCACCAAATGATTTAACATCCAACGTTACTGTGCCGCCTGCCGGCGTAAATTTGACGGCGTTGGTCAGCAGGTTGCGAACCACGGTGACAAGCATGTCGGCGTCTCCCGTAACAAGAACTGCATCGGGCATTTCGACGGCAAGCGTAACTCCTTTGCGGTTTGCCATATTTTGCAGGAGTGAAATATCCGTTTTCCGCAATTCGGCGGCAAGGTCGAATGGAGCGGGACGGTAGGGCATGCGACCGGTTTGCACCTGCGCCCAGTTGAGCAGGTTGTAGAGCAGATTCACCTGTCCGTCGGCTGATTTCAACAACTCCCTGTAATAGCGGTTCAATGTTTCCGTATTCCAGGCTCCTTCATGGTCGAGCAGCATTTGCAGGGCGTCGCGCTGGGCAATGGCGGGATTTTTCAGGTCGTGCGAGATGATGCTGAAAAAGCGGTCTTTCGTGGCGTTTGTCTCTTCGAGGGCACGGTTGCGGCGGGTGCGCAGGCGGAGCAAGTACCACAACAAAAACAGTATTGCCACAGAAACAATTACTCCTGCCGCCAACAGTCCCCGCTGCAGGTTTTGACTTTTAATGACAGCTTGCTGTCGGTCGATTTCGAGTTGTTTCTTTTCGGTTTCGTATTTGGTTTGCATTTCTTTCGCATTTTTCATAGTTGTTTCGGTATCCATTATACTTTTAATCGAATCTGCAATTTCTTTGTAATAACTGTATTTGCGAAAATCATGCCGGGCAATAGACAAAGATGAAAGCATTGAATTTAACATCAGCTTTTCGTCAATAATATCCTCTTTTTCAGCATATTTAAGAGCTTCATATACATATCTCTCCGATTTATCAAAATTTCCCTTTAAAAATTCGATATTGGCAAGGGTTCTGTACGTTCCACTGGTAGCGTATATATCGTCAAATTCCAAATCATATTCCAAAACTTTTTTATCGTACATTTCACTTTTGTCTAAATCAAATTTTTTTAAAGCGATAAAACCTAAAAAAGAATGAACGGAATTTAATGCTTTCTTGTTGTTGTGAAGCAGACAAATACGTTGAGTCTCTAAAAGGAAATTTTCCGCTTTTTCAAGTTGGTTATAATATATAAGAGTATGACCATAATTGATAAGAGCGTATGCTCTTCTAATGTCATCAGGTTGTTCATTCCAAATATCAACAGATACCTTTCCGTACTTGAGTGATTCGTCTTTCATTCCTATATATCTATACACAACTCCCATTACACCATAAAGTTGGGAAATTAATGGTTTATTATTTGATTTTTCAATAGCAGGCAATGCCTCCATATAATATTGAATGGCATTTTTATAATCACTTTTTGTGTTATAGGTGTTACCTATACTCATCAATATTTTTGCAATCTGTATCTCATTCTTTTCCTTTCTTGCTAATTCAAGAATTTGTCTATTAAGAACAAGTGAAGAATCCAACAAACCTTCAGTAATTAATACATTTGTAAAACCTTTGACAAAGAGATAACGCCCTTCGTTCCAGTTTAATTTTTCACTTAAAGCGCTTGTTTTGAGGTAATAATCTTTTGACTTACGGGCGTCAATTCCAAAATATATATCGCCAATTTCAGCGTACAGTCTTGCCAAATTAGTATCCTGTTTTGCAGTTGCCGCTATGCGAAGCATACTGTCTAATTTGGCGTTCCACTGCGGATTTCCCGAATCCGTTCGTAAACTAATCGTTGTATCTATTACAATCGCCTGTTTTTCATCCGGCTGTTTATCGCCTTTGCTGCAAGAAAAAGTACAGCCGAGCGCAAAAATCAGGGCGGCAAGAATTAATGGAGAATTGTTTGATTTCATAAGAGTATTTATTTAAATGAATATCAAGCGCTATTCTATCACCCAACGTTTTACCCCTCTTTCCGGTTGCGAAAATTCAACGCCTATTTTCACCACTTTGCGATGGTCGGCGGTATAGGGA
>Ga0209629_10003027_pt1 | contig 11802 bp, 8 predicted proteins | sample TergutCu122P5_FD_187286 | JGI IMG/M metagenome (GOLD analysis project Ga0209629, IMG submission 187286) | Cubitermes ugandensis P5 segment gut microbial communities from Kakamega Forest, Kenya - Cu122 P5 (SPAdes) (version 2) | ecosystem: Host-associated > Arthropoda: Insects > Digestive system >...
GGAGGGTGGAGGTTGTGGCTTCACTATCTCAAGGTCGCACAGCTGCTGCGCAGTGCGGCTTGTTTACACACAAATCAGTCCCGGTCATATTTGAACCACCTTGTAGTTCTCGACATTCAGATTTATAATGCTTGAAAAACGGACATAACATCGAAGTTCCATTCGCGGGTTCTCGCTGACACGAATGCATACTGCCTGGATTTGTTATAAAGGACAACAGTACCAAACTGCATGTGCCGAACTACGTCAGTGAGTTTCATCAAACGGCAATTTAAAAAAAAATTCGAAGGGTCTCTGTGAAATTTTAGAGTCTGTACAAAAATTTGTTTATGCTCTTTCAGAACGCTAAAAATTGTAAATTGAAATTACTTGCTGCCACACTAAATATCAGCTTCATTAACTGAATGTCACACCAGTTTTGCTAGCACATAGAAATTCGCGCGTTCGCCATGTTGGTCCCACAGAAAGTTATAAAAATGACGCGCAGACCAAAATAATATACGTCTGAAATTGGTAGTCCAGCAGAAGTTGAAGGGGCCAACGAAAGAGATAATGAGATATGTTAAATTGGATGAGCAATGTACAGTAACTCAGAGTAATACCGACATACTTGTTCATAAGAGTGAAAATATAATGAACCCCACTTCCGCGTCGCGTCTCCGGAAAGCGACACACTGTTATTTTTGTAAAAATGTTCAGTATTTATGCTAAAGTACCTCGGAATGAGAACACCGGATCTGACGGATTAGTGCTGTATGGAACAAGTGCACAGTAACAACTAACTCCGTCGTTTTAGGCGCGTTCGCATAGAAGCTAAAAACGCGTATTAGCTTTCACCATGTCCGTCCGTCTATCCGCAAGTATCAGCGCCTCTCCCACTGGACGTATTTCCGTGAAATTTGATATCGGGGACAATTACATCAAGCCAGGCAATGTAGGTGTCAATGTACTGAGACGCGTCCACGTAACCATTGTTGCCGCGGGAAAGCAATAAGTATTACATATCCTCAGTATGTGTCTGTAGCCTTAGGTATCCATCACGTGAAGTGCAGACGCCATATTGTCATCTGTGGCCTGTCTGGCTCCACCATATATTTCCACATTTATTGAACATAAAATGTGTGTTTTGGTTTATCTACAAGTTTTGTCTGAAACATTTCTCATCCTAGGAATAACTGAGCGAGATGTTAACATAAATGTACTCGTACATAGGTCTTCATGTAAGTACCCGTTATTTTTGTCAGATTTTAATGAAAATTAAGTTTCTTGACAGATTTTCGAAAAATACTCAAATATCAGATTTCATGAAAATCCGTCTAGTGGGAGCCGAGTTGTTCCACGCGGACAGACAGACAGAGAGACATGGCGAAGCTAATATTTGCTTTTCGCAACTTTGCGAATGCGCCTAAAAATCTGCCGATAAATTCCAAATTTGGTTAAAATCGGCAAAAAATGTCGGGCACTTTACATGAAACCTGTAGTACGTTCTAGTGTTGCCGGCGATATGAATTTGCCATAAAGCATTGTTGTGCAGTACTGAGTATATTTGTATTGTTAACAATGACATGTAGCTCGGCGATATACACAACAAATTGTTGCGATTCCATTGCAGAAGTGGTTACGCGAACGCGCCATAATGTTACGTCATACGTACATTGCCTATCTTGTTTGGGGCACCCAAAGGATTTGAGCCGATACTGCACCAGCAGTATCCATTGTACGCGCGCACGCCCGTCTATGTATATTTTGCGTACCGTTTTAGTGTGAGGCTTGTTGCAATGAAACCCGATCGCGAAGTCGCTAGCGAATACGGTCGGTCGCAGGTAAGTGGTATGTGATGTGATGTGATGTGATGTCATTGGTAGAGTCCAGTTGAAATGTGATGGCACACGGTGACGCACGGGAGGGGAAGTGAAGGGGAAACTGGCGAATGGAGTGGGTAGCCAGTACTCTTCACACTACCTCGGAACATGGTGTATCCAGCGTTACTACCGCTGATGCCCACACCTCGGCTGCCATTAGTCGACTGAACTGACGCCCCCGCCCATTTAAATGGACTCGTCCGTTTCGCCGAAAGACGAAATCTGGTTTCTGCGCGTGTGCCATCACATTTCAAACGTCGTCTACCTATCTACACCACGTAGGGTCTTAGATCGGGTAGGACGAAGACGTCAAGACCTTGGTGGTGCAGTTTTGCCAGCAGCAGCCGAAGGAATTCTTGGTCCTGGGGATCCATCGGTTGTATCAATGTGATGTGTGTCTTAACGCGCATGGAGATTGTTTTTAACGGCGTCAACTCCCTCACATGTCACAGACCCTGAACGGGTTTCGGCTGAACAGGCCTCGAATACACTTCGAAATCCCGGCTAAAATATTGTGTGCATTTCTCAGCTGTCCAATGTGTGCCGTATGCCTCGTGTATCTTTCATCCGTGAATTTTAACACCTCAGTGGTATAAATTGTGAAGCTCCCCTCTACCGAATAAGAAATTTCATCGAAATAGGTTCCAGAATTGTAGATATGGAAGATGAAGGCCAAGTGTCGTTTGTAATTAACACACTGATATTCAAGAGATCCCACGTTCTGTCCTCACCTTATAGTGCTTTCGTGGGTTAAGTATTTTCTGTTTCAACGAATACTCAGATATTACACTAGATTACGTCGCTACCACGGCTTCCACGTCCACCACAATTTACTAATCCCCCTTCCCCCCTCCGGTGTCATAATTGGCCCAGTTGAATAGGTGTCGTTGGATACGCTGAGAAAGAAGACTAAGAAAGGTGCAAATAAATGATCTGACGCCACCTCTCCACTATGCCTATATTTCGTACGCGCACACTGTGTTGTAAGAATGCGTAATACTCGAAGTATCCGAACCAAGGTCAGTCGCATAACCAGGCACATGGGCAACACGGTTCCGATTTGTTGTACGTGTTCTGTGTGTGTGGTAAATTACACGAGACAGCCTCGGTTAAATGAGGATACAAATAAACGGAGTTAATCTGAGCTCGGGTGAAAGATGAAGTGTGCGAAGAAATGGAGGTCGGGGGCGAGGTTCCGACCCGAACTGACCCGAGTAAAAGTCGTGTCGTCTTTGAGAATGAAGTAACGGCCATGGTACGCAGTTAGTAAAGCTGAGTTCCGTGACGTCACTTCACATTGTTTATAATCGCGTTTATTTGCGGAAGTGGGGCTTGGCTTTGGAAATAGATTGTGTGCGGGGGCGTGTGTAGTGAATTCTTTAATCGGGATTTGATATGTGAGGTTTTCATAGTGGTGAATATTAAGACTACGGTCCTCAGAGATAGACGCAACAGGTTCGTCCGAAACGTCGGCATGCCTGTTTACCAGACTACACAGCGTTACATCTTGGAAGGCGTAATTTTAATATTCTTCGTTTATTTAATGTTTTCAGTCGCGTAGTTCGTCAGTGGAATGATACGATAATTACTGTATAACGAATTGGAAAGGGGGTGCCCGCCCAACATTTCCACGAGGAACTGAGGAAAATTATGAAGTCCGTGTGAGGTTAGTCGATCTCCGTGCAGAGATTTGAATCCGATACTTTAAGGGCCGATTCACACTATACGTCACGTTTCCGTTCCGTCGCGGAACGTCACCGTTCAGTAAACTTTTCTCATGTGTAATTAAACTGACAGGAACGTCTCCGTCACGTCTCAGTTCCGTTCCGTCGCCGACCCCAAGCGAGAATGTTTGACGTGACGGCACGGGTCCGACGTGCTCGATTCTGATCATGTGAGCAGTAATTACGTTATCTCCACTTCGCTGCGAGTGTTTACTTACGATGAGGCCTGCCTGATTGTCTTCAGAAATGGATGAAAAATTAATAGAACTGGTGCGTAAATGTGACTAATTATATGAAATATCACATAAGAAGTATAGTGACAGTGTACGGAAAGAAAAATTGTGGGGACAAATAGGTGAAAGGTGATCACATACGCTTCTTTTTATCTCTCAGAGCAGCATTTTTCTCTTCTTCATCTAACACCAATGCTATTGCTGCTAATTGTCTTTTAGAAAACGAATGAGGCTGCATATTTGATGGAGATAAGCGCGGGCCTCCTATCACGTGCTATGCCGGAAGGTGACTGAACACGACGGACAGTGAACACAGATCAATCTGACGGAATGGAGAGGGAACGATGACGGAACGAAAACGTGACGTATAGTGTGAATCGGCCCTAATGCGAAGTGTAGTCGGTAACCTGTGGAAGGTGACATTTTATGCTGGCGGTTGTAGAAAGATGAATGTTTACTGTGTATCTTACTCAATATGGTTGTTACAAAAGCCTTACTTTGCTGGCGCTGTGTTTGCAGTATCCTGCAGATCGTATTAACCTAGTAACGGGTTTTGTTTTGCGTGCGAAAAGTGCACAACTGTACATGACAGTAAATAAGAAGATATTGAGATTGGCAGGTTACACAAGGCCGGCCTTTGATGTTTCTAAGGGTGAGTGTCCTGAAAAGTATGTCGCCTTCAATGCGAATTGTGGAGCTCTGTGGATGAAATTGTATGAGCTGTTCCTTAACTTAAAATGCGTCGTACCTAGCAATTTTGAAACACCACTTCTATGGTGTTTCGAATTGCTAGTTACGATTTATAAAAAAAAAAAAATTATTATCAGAATGACGAGGTTTCCAATTAATATGAATTTCTTATACAGGGTCGTTATTTTAGCGTCACACTGAGCACGGCAGTCTGAATCCGCCAGGACGTCCCGTGAGAACTGCGTTAGGACAGCGATAAAAGGAACTCACTGTACATCCCCCCCCCCCCAATAGGTTTTCCTTCCCAATTGCGAATATAAATTGATTCCACATTTTAATTTGCGTATGCTAAGGAATGAATTGGTAGCTTCTGCACATTTGCTGGACCACGACAGTAATGGCATTCAGAAGCAATTTTCTGGCTTGCAGGTTACCAATGATGTGCTGCTTTTTGTCACTTATTGTATTTGTATTTTGTATACGATGTTTTTGTTCTTGTCATTCTGCAAGTTGATTAGCTCCTCCTTAAGGTTGCCTGGTGTCCTTTCATCATCAAAGGGGAGAGGTCAGTAGGTCCTGGAATCTGTGCCAGAATACCTCATGGAGCCTATGAAGGATGGCACTGTAATTGAAGGCCAAATCAGAGCATGAGTTAAGGAGAAGTTATTGCCCAAATACATTTTTTGAGCAAAGACATGGATCTGTGATAGTGACAATGACAGTGATGGTAATTATTGCCAACTTTTCGCCTTGTAAAAAACAAGATTCATTTAACTTATTAGTAGCCATCAAACACAACAAATATAGGTCCTGATTACAGGATGTCTTCTATAAAATTCAACAGGATGACATGTTTCGGTCAACTTAGACCATCATCAGGTCTGTAAGAGCCAAAGCATATGACATAACATACGTTATATGCTTTAGCTCTTATGGACCTGATGATGGTCAAAGTTGACCGAAACATGTCGTCCTGTTGAATTTTATAGAAGACATCCTGTAATTAGGACCTATGTTTGTTGTGTTTGATGGCTACTAATAAGTTAAATTTTTAACACAACGGTATGGAAGGCATTAAAAAAATTAACTTAGTTACTGAGGATATATAATTAACATAATAGGTTTTCATGAATAAGAAGTGTTAGTGATTCATGTCTTATTCATTGGTCATGCATAGTACAAAACTTATCCATGTGTTGCTTCTCTGCTGCCTCAAAAATTTGCCCCTTGTTAAATTAACAACAAGCATAAGAATAGGTTTGCTGATAAAGGTTTTACTTGTTGGGACATATATTTAACAATTGATGGTGCCAGACTCTTAGAATTTATCAGAAAAAAAAAAAACTAAACCATTTTATGTCTAGTTAAGAGCATACGGAATGAATCTGATATTTTGACATGTATTTGAATGGGAATTCAGTGTGATGAGTTTTTGCCTACAAGCAGGAATATGGGAACCAGCTGTGCCCATTCAACAGGAGACTGCTATATGAACTCATTTTGCTGTGTAGTAATTGTATGCCTAGACACCAGGCACTCGATGCTTGTATGTAAACTCACCTCTGTAATGTCACCCAAAGGGTGCATTTTTTACCTTTCATTTTATTCACATAATCACATATTTCATTATTTAATTACTTTACTGTGGACTGGATTCATCTGGTTGAGAACACCCATGGCAGGCTTTTGTGAACATGGTAATGAATGTGAATTTTAAGATTCTTAAAGCTGTGTGTTTGATAATCAGGTCTTCTGGGTTATGATGTGTTTTGTTGGGTGAATGGTTCCTGATGTTTCAAAGGGACATAGTGCCTTTGTCTTCAAGGGTCAAGAGGCATTCTCTTGACTCCTGAGAATGGGGCATTTTGTCACTTTGAAATGTTGGGAAATGCCCAGTGACATGTCATATGGCCCAAAAGACCTGAATTCATAGTAAAGTTGCAGGAATATCTGGACTTGCTGAGGAATTATTAGGTTTTCAAGTAGGACTTTGCTGCATGGAGGTAATTAATGCTGTGTTTGTATGCAATTTTGAATCTCTTCAGTCATGTATTTAACTGAAAATCTGTAATGATCAGATAACATTACTACCAGTAGATAAGTTAGAAGTTACATCTGTGAAGTAGCATCATGAATAACATCTGTGGATGGCACATATTCCACCATCTGTATATTGCATAAGATATTTTTGAGGGTACATCTTACCTTGAGTGGGAGCCACATGGACGAAAAGCCTTGTGTGCCGAACAAGCTCTTACGTATAGCAGTCCTAGGAACTATTATTTTAGTGTTGGACAGTTGCATGTCTGAAGTCACACAATCGTAATGGTGTTCATATCTGTAAGTTACTTGTCACACACTGTCTCACAAAAAAGAAATTTTTAAGCAAAACTTAAAAATTTCTTTTTTGTGAGACAAGGTCACAAGAACAAGCCACATTCACCATCAAGTGTTAACAATAATGCAAACATTGTTATTTTACTCAAAAAGTAAAATAACAATGTTTGCATTATTGTTAACACTTGATGGTGAATGTGGCTTGTTCTTGTGACCTTGCTTTCACCTATATCCTGGTAGTAACATGGTCAGCCCTGGGCAGCTGTTTTACTGGTGCCTCATGGGCATTCTGATAGCAGCATATTTGTGTGGTGCAAAGTGGTTCCTGCTGAAGCATTAATCTGATATGCTGGAATATCTTACTAGCATATGAATGCTAGAGGTGTGTTGGACAGGGTCTAAAAAGTTTTGAATGATCATGTCATAATCTGTGTATGTGATGATGACACATCCTTGAAAAGTTTTGGACATGGACTGCCTTGGATTGCGGTATGTCAGGAGATACTGTACATTGTTGATGTAACAGAACTGTGATTAACATTTTATACCTACAGCAACATCACAGTATTGTTCAGTGTCATTAAATACCAGAGACTGAACATGACACAGAAGAAAGCTGGAAGGTGTTTTCTTCTAATGTCTTGATACATGTTGCCAGATTCTTTAATAACCTTTTATTTTATTCACAAACCAGGTAATATATTTTTGTTTTGTTTAAAGGAGTGGCAGATGGGGTTGGTGGCTGGCGGCATTATGGAATTGATCCAGGAGAGTTTTCAGCCTTCTTGATGCGAACATGTGAACGATTGGTGTGTAGTGGGAGGTTCATTACAGCAGAACCTGCAAGTCTTCTTGCACGAAGTTACTACGAGCTGCTTGAGAGCAAGCAACCAATTCTAGGTGCAGATGGTTTAATTTTATTTCTAAATGTATTTACAGTGTTCAGATCTATTTTTAACCCTTGGTGTTATAGGATGACTGTAATCATCACACATTATAATGCTGAGGAATCCGAATGATGACTGCAGTTGTCAGCCAGTAACATGCAAAGTAATGGGTGGAAATTTAAATGCTGGTTCTTTACACAGTACACTTGGTACTTATTTCAGGTGCCAGAGGCTTGATGTTATGCATGTTCCAGTTATTACTCATTGGTAACTGTATATTCCATATTCTAAGAGTTGAAAAAATTCAGCAGAAAATGGACTTAGCATGTTTTGTGAGAGTAAATTTGATTTATACACTACATTTTATTTTTGTTACCTTTTTATTTAATTTTATTTAATGAAGCTGGCTGTAGCTCAGATTGCACTATGTTGACTGTTATGATGACTGCTGAATTTGGGTGGAAGCTCTCATGCTGCAGTTCAGGTACCATCCTGGCTTTTGCCCCAAAGTGACTCAAAAGCAGGGTAGTCAGTTTTCTGGCCAAGATCACTTCTCATGTACATGCAGGCTGTTGTTATACCAGCCTGCTCAGCATGACTAGATCTACAAAAAGGGAAGGTGCCTTAAGAAACTTGCTTTTTCGATACTGTAAGTATATTGCAAAATAGCACCTTTTCAGATAATGGCACCACATGGGAATGGGCTGTCATGCCATCATATTAGAGAAACCTGTGGGGTACACTTACACAGAGCCTCAGCATGTTTTCCCCCCTTTATATATTGCATACCATGTTCTCACTCTGCCTACTCTTTTAGCCAAGGGGTGGAGGCAGCACATTCCTCTGAATCATCAGTAAACTTCTACCACAGTGCATGGCATCTCATTCCTGGAGATTAAAATGTTAAAGAATTACTGCCATGGAAACTTCAAACCTTGCATACAGGCATACAGAAAGAGCATTACTGTCATCATTGAATGACTGAGTACCCTTAGATTTGGAATGCAATTTTATGTACTTTTATTCCACCCAAGAATTTATTTTTACCCCCGAGTATGTACTGTGTGTGAAATATGTAAAAATGCCTCACATTTGTTGAAATATATTGTAATTAGGCATATGTGTTACAGGCAGCAGCACTGCTTGTGTTATTGTGCTGAATCGAGAAACAAATATGGTTTACACTGCAAATATTGGAGATAGTGGCTTTGTAATTGTACGCCATGGAGAGGTGGTTCATCGCTCTGAAGAGCAGCAGCATTACTTCAACACGCCGTTCCAGTTATCTCTGCCACCCCCTGGCCACAGTGGCTTGGTGCTTAGCGACAGGTAGATCACAGACTAAATACAGAATATATAACTAGCAGTCAAAACAACAAAATTTATTGCACTGTACAATATGTTACACAACTACATCTTTCGGCCCTTTTTTTAGGCCATCTTCAGGTTGTATCCACCTAGCCTTGAGAGTAATGTACCCTGATGACAAAGTATACTATTTTGATGATGAGATCTCAATCATCTTATAACTTTAGTCTTATTATGGCGGGTGTGTAGGCAGTTTAGTATGAATGGTTACAGGCTTAGGGTGTGAATTGGCAGGGATGGAATAATGTTTGTATCTTGTTTTCCTGTATCTATAGTCGTGAGTGGCTTTTCTTATGCTAAACAATCCTTGCGGTGTCTGCTGCGGGACTGGTGTGTATTTGGATTCCTCTGTAGATTTGCTCCACTCTGTGAGGATAAAAAAGAAGAATTTTGTGTGAGGTAGTGTGGGTGTGGCCTGATGTCAGTATATAGGGGGTTACGTGAAGTACTTACATGTGAGCGCATGTTGACTCTCTCCTGTTTCTGGCAGTGTCTGCAGGTGTGTATAAATGGTGGACTTATTTCTTGGTACATAAAGGTAGATCACAGTTTGGAAGACATTGCACGAGTGACTTTGTCGTCAGCTGTAACTTGCCATGCAGATGATCACATTTCTTTCCTTGTTGAACTAATCTCTTCACCTTTTGTGATTAGGTTTGAAGTGGCTTATTAGGCAGTTATAATTACTTAAATAAAAAGTATATGAAAGGCAAACTTAATTCATAATTTAAGCTGAGACCAGAGAGCCCAAGAAGTCATTGTAATTTGTAGCTTTAGAAAGTGCTTCTGCTGATGGCAGTTTAAATTATCTTTTTTGAAAGGTAATATGTTCACACTGTAACTCATTTTAAGTTCGATTCTGACACCCCCGGTTTTAATGCCTTTAATTTTGATTGAACAAGACAGGCAAAGTACATATGCTGTAACGTTTGGGTGTGTTCTTGCAACCATTGTTCCAGTAAAAAAAGCAATAAGTATTACTTATTCTGAAAGTGTACGTTTGTATCCTTAGGTACCAAGCATGAAATGGGCATGTACCAGATTGTCATCAATGGGCTGTCTGGCCGCACTGTATTTTTGCACATTATCTCATAAACGGCACTGTTTTCAGGGAAAAAAAAATTACAGAACATGAAATGTGGGTTTTGATTTTCTGTACAACTTTTGTCCAAATCATTTCTCATTCTAAGAAGAACAGAGCGAGAAATGATCAGTGTATTTTGGTCTTCATGTAAAGTACCAGTTAATCTTGTCTGATTTAAATGAAACTTGAACTTTCGTGACAGATTTTCAAAAAATAATCAAATATCAAATTTCATGAAAATTTGTCCAGTGGGCGCCGAGTTGTTTTATGTGGCCAGACAGATGGACAGACATGATGAAGCTAATAGTTGTGTTTCACAGTTTTGCAAATGCGCCTGAAATGTGTAATGTGTTTAATTTAAATGTTGCTTATTGTATTAATTTATTAGTCCTCTTGTAGACACACAGTTTTTTTTTATTCTGTTGCCCTCATTAAAAAAATTAAGTTTAGAAACTGTATGATATTGTATTCATGTACAAATATTAGTCAAAACCTCAGTGCAAGGGACCATTTAGGACACCTAGGCATAGGTGTGTAGGTAATGTTAAAATGGATCTTAAAACATATGGCTTGAGTATGTGGACCGAATTTATCTAGCGTAAGCCAGGACGCACTTTGTTAGTGTGTGTGAACATGGTAATGAACTTTCATGTTACATAAAAAGCAGGGAATTTCTTTACTAGTTCTTCATCTTCTCAAGAAGGACTGTTGTCTATGTAGATATGTAGTTGGTGTACAGTCGTTACTCTCAAATGGTGTGCCTTTGCCAAATGTGCTGTGATGCTCTGAATATGCAATTAAATATGCAGATCATTATTTGCAAATGAAAAGCCAATGAAGGTGTTCTTATACACCCAGTTAAGAAAGATGGTGGAGGCTGAGTGAAGAGTTTGCTAAGCTTGAGGTTGCAGCATTGTTATAAATTCTGGAAACCTCAGAATTTACCTAAGCTTTTTAATTGATATGAATTCAAAACTTCCTTAGTTTTATGCTTTATGATAATTTGATGTTTTTCAACAATAGGTGAGAGTATAAAAATAGGTGTATGCTTGTTATACATTCTAGTTCTCTCATTTAATTGCAGTGTGCTGCAAAAGAAACATGCAGACTATAAGCAACAAATGTTCGAGAACAGTTGTCCTAGAATGTTCTGAATTCTTATATCATAATGGTATTATAGGCCAGAATCAGCAGACACATCAAACTTCCAAGTGGAGGATGGTGATGTCATTCTTCTAGCAACAGATGGAGTGTTCGACAATGTCCCTGATCAGTTGCTGATCACAGAACTGATAAAGGTCCAAGGTGAACGTGATCCAATCAAGATTCAGGGAGTTGCTAATTCCATTGCTTTAATGGCAAGAAGTCTAGCATTTGATGGGAACTTCATGTCCCCATTTGCACAGAATGCCCGTGAGAATGGCATTGATGCTGTAGGTGAGTTGTCTCAGCTTGTGTTTTGATTTTGTTGTTGTTGTTGTTGTTGTTGCTGCTGCTGTTGTTATTGTTATTATTATTATTATTGTTATTATTATTATTATTATTATTATTATTATTATTATTATTATTATTATTATTATTATTACCATACTCCACTGTAGTGTCTTTTGTGCAGGT
>Ga0209629_10003028_pt1 | contig 11802 bp, 7 predicted proteins | sample TergutCu122P5_FD_187286 | JGI IMG/M metagenome (GOLD analysis project Ga0209629, IMG submission 187286) | Cubitermes ugandensis P5 segment gut microbial communities from Kakamega Forest, Kenya - Cu122 P5 (SPAdes) (version 2) | ecosystem: Host-associated > Arthropoda: Insects > Digestive system >...
TCCAACGTATTGGGGACAATCAATCCGATAGAACAAGTCATTAAACTGGGACATTCGAATAATATTCCGGTTTTGATAGATGCCGCTCAATCGGTACAACATATACCGATAGATGTGCAGGCATTGGACTGTGATTTTCTGGTTTTCTCCTCTCATAAGATGTACGGACCGACAGGCGTTGGCGTGTTATACGGCAAAGAAAACTGGTTGGACAAATTACCTCCCTATCAGGGCGGCGGGGAAATGATTGCCAATGTTACGTTTGAGAAAACGACTTATAACGAATTACCTTTCAAGTTTGAAGCGGGAACACCGGATTACGTAGGTTCTACAGCTTTAGGCGAAGCCATTCGATATATCGAGAAAATCGGTTTGGAGAACATTCGCCTTCAGGAAGATAATTTACTTCATTACGCAACGGAAAAGTTATTGCAAATCGAAGGATTGCGAATTTATGGAACAGCCAAGCAGAAAAGTCCGGTTATTTCATTTTTAGTGAACAGGATTCATCCGTTTGATATGGGAACATTGCTCGACCGTTTGGGAATTGCTGTCCGCACCGGACATCACTGCGCCCAACCGCTGATGGATACTTTGGGAATTGAAGGCACCCTCAGGGCTTCTTTCGCTTTTTACAATACGGAAGCGGAAATCGACACTTTGGTTGCAGCGATTGAGCGAGTGAAGAAAATGTTTGGCTGAGCTGAATGTTTCCTGATATATCAACGACCATTTTTCAGAATATCAATATAAATATGTACAATTAAGTTCATCCGTGAAAAAAATTTTATTTTTCTTTCTGCTGTTATTGACTTTTTCTTCAGTAAAATCCCAGACTGACGACAGTCTTCGAGTGAGTTTACTGACTGAAGCGCCGCTCTCTAAATATGTGTGGGCGATTTTCGGACATACTGCATTGCGCGTATCCGACCCTGTCCGGAAAATAGATACCATTCTCAACTGGGGTGAGTTCGATACCCGAAAACCCAATTTTCTTTTCCGTTTCGTAGAAGGAAAAACGGATTATTTTCTGGGCGCCACTCCTTATGATTATTTTATTTCATATTGTGCTGAGGAAGGAGCTTCAATAATTGAACAAACCTTGAATATTCCGGATAGCCAAAAGGATAGTTTGCTGAGATTTTTACAAACCAATCTTTTGCCTGAAAATGCAGAATATCGCTATAATTTTGTTTTCGATAACTGCACCACCCGTCCCCGCGATATAATCGAGCGGTTTTGCGGTGGAAAACTGATTTATCCTGAACAGAAGCAACCGGTTACGTTCCGGCAACTATTCCATCAATATACCCTGCCCTATCCGTGGTTGGAATTAGGCATCGATTGCGTTATCGGCAGCGGCGCCGATTCGTTGATTTCCTATCACAATGAATTATTTTTACCCGAAAAACTGATGGATGCTTTGAACCGTTCGGTGGTAAAACTTCCGGACGGCAGTGAGCAGCCGATTGTTCTTGATTCAAAAACAATCCTTCAGTCGCCCGATTCCCAATCATCTCAATTAAAATTTTGGGAGCATCCGTTGACGGTAGGATGGCTTATCTTTTTTATTTATTTAGCTTTAAGTATTACAATATATTATAAAAAATTCCACCGCCTTCGCCTCCGCCTTTGCCTTCGCAATTTACCTTTCGCCCTTCTGTTTTTCGTTGCCGGAGCAGGCGGCTGCATTGTTTTTATGCTAAATTTTTTCTCGGTACATCCTTGCGTTCAGGCGAATTGGAACATACTTTGGTTGCATCCTTTGCATTTTGTGGCAGTTGCCGGTTTCTTTTTTCGTAAACCTTATCGTTGGATTCGTTGGTATCATGCCGTAAATTTTGTACTTTTGTCAGGTTTTTTGTTGGGATGGCATTGGATTCCGCAAGAACTGAACAAGGCTTGCATTCCGCTCATTCTCTGTTTGTGGATGGTTTCAGGACTACAAGTTGTAATTTTAAATCAAAAAAGAAAATGAAAAAATGGTTAGCTTCTTTGATTGCTATTTTAGTAATATCAAATTTATATGCACAGCAATTGACCGACCCACCCAAGTTGGTGATCAGTATTGTTGTGGATCAATTGAAAGGCGATTATTTACAGTATTTCAGTCCAACTTTTGGAGAAAGAGGATTTAAACGGCTGTTGAACGAAGGATTGGTTTATCACCGCATAGATTTCGGATTTCCAAATGTAGGAATGGCGGCTTCAATCGCAACCATTTCCACCGGCGCTTATCCTTACAGTCACGGAATTGTTTCGGATAAGAACTATGATTTTGAAACCCGCCGCGAAGTTTCGGCTATTCACGACGATACTTATTTGGGAAACTATACGGCAGAACGCTATTCTCCTTTATCGCTTATGAGTTCAACGGTAAGCGACGAATTGAAAATAGCTTCCGGAGGAAAATCAGATGTTTTTGCGATTGCTCCGGAACCGGAAGAAGCCATTTTGTCGGTCGGAAAATATGCCGATGCAGCCTTCTGGTTGGACAATGCCAATGGCAAATGGGCGACTACTACCTATTATAAAAATGTTCCCTGGTATGTGGACAAATTCAATTCTTCTTTCGCTATCGGAAATAATCCCGATAAAGTCTGGACGCCTGCCTTGCCGTCTTATAACGGATTTCCATACACGCAAAATACAACGCCATTCAGATATTCCATTTCCAAAGGAGATTATGATAAATTTTTGAAATTCAAACAATCGCCCTTTATTAATACGGAAATTACCGATTTAGCGTCTAATTTTTTTGAATATGCAGATTTCGGCAAGCGAATCTATCCCGATTTTTTGGCTGTCACGTATTATGCCGGAAATTATAAATACGGCGCCAATTATGATGATTGCGGATGGGAAATTCAGGATATTTATTATCGCTTGGATAAAGAAATTGAAAGACTGTTGGATTTAGCGGACAAGAAAGTGGGATTAAAGAATGTGCTCGTTATCCTTTCTTCAGACGGATATTATGATTCAGCCGCCAAACTTCCGGAAGGTTTTAAGCCGCAGGGCGAATTTTATCCGAACCGTTGTACTTCATTACTCAATATGTATTTAATGGCTATTTATGGCTCTGGTAATTGGGTGCAAGGCTATTACAACGAACAAATCTATTTGAATAAAAAATTGATTGAAAATCAAAACATTAATTGGAATGAGATTCTGCATAAGGCAGCAGAATTTATCGCTCGCTTCAGCGGCGTGCAAGAAGTTACAACTGCCCAGCAGTGGTTCGTTGATGATGCGGGACGCTCTGTTGAGTTCCGGCGTGGAATGAATAAAAAATTAAGCGGAGATATATTTATTGAACTTCAGCCCGGCTGGACGGTTGTTAATGAAAATCAAAACAATAAAACGGACTATAAGCGGGAAAAAGCCGTATTGCCACCGTTAATCCTGTTTGGAGGAAATGTTCGTAAAGAACATATTTACCGCCCTGTTCGAGCAACGGAAATTGCACCGACCGTTGCATTCATTCTGCGAATCCGTTCACCGAATGCAGCGGCGGACGCTCCATTACCAGAGTTTTTAAAATAAATTTAGTGTTGATATGCAGGATAGCATTAGTCTTTAAATATAGCATATTAAACTTAAATTTTCTGAGAAAATGAAAAATTGTTCAGCAATAATAGGGTAAAATCTTCCCTTTGATGTTATCTTTGTGCGCAAAATCAAAGCATGGCGCCAGTAGAAATTATAAAGAAATATTATCAGGAAGGGACTGAACTCTACGAAATGTTGCTTGACCATAGCTTTTCTGTAGCGGATAAGTCGTTATGTATTGCGCAAATACATCCTGAAATGGGCTTGGATAGCGCTTTTATTTACGAAGCGGCAATGTTGCATGATATTGGTATTTTTAAAACCAACTCTGCCGATATTCATTGTTATGGCGAACTTCCCTACATTTGTCACGGATATTTAGGCAGCGAGATACTAAACGAGGAAGGCTATCCCCGTCATGCGCTGGTTTGTGAACGGCATACAGGCGCCGGCTTGACTCTGGAGAATATCATCAAGAACAATCTTCCTGTTCCAAAACGGGATATGGTTCCCGAAAGCATGGAAGAACAACTGATTTGTTTCGCCGATAAATTTTACTCGAAAACGCGCCCTCAAAAGGAAAAGTCTATCGATAAAATTCGGAAAAATCTTTCCAAACATGGGGAAGATTCGGTGCGAAAATTTGATAATTGGTGTAAATTGTTTTTAGGTTAAATACGGCTACTCAATGACAAAAACTCCCTTTAAACTGTTGGCAATTGTTATTTTGACGCTTTTTGCAGTACAAAAAGCAAGAGCGCAGGAAGACGCCCTCAAAATAAAGGGAATAACTATATCCGATTCAACCGGAATAGATAAAGTATCAAGCGACACAATTAGCACAAGCAAATTAGCAAACGATTCAATTTCTGCTAAACCCGATTCAATTAAGAATAAAGACTCTCTCGATGCACCGGTTTATTGGACGGCAAAAGATTCCATGATTATGGTCATGGATAGCGGAAATATTCTTTCGTTGTATGGAAGCGCCAATATCAAATACAAAGATATGACGCTGAATGCCGAACATATTGAAATGGACGCCGACAGCAGCCGATTATATGCTCATTTCGGAGTGGATTCGGTGGACACCAAATTTGGCTATCCGGTTTTTAAAAGCGGCGAACAGCAAATGGAAATGGAAGAACTCTGGTATAATTTCAAAACAAAAAAAATGTACACCATCAATGCCATTACCCAGCAAGGCGAAGGATATGTTACAGCAGGGGTTGCAAAAAAAATGCCGGACGACTCCTTTTTTATGCAAGATGGAATATACACCACTTGCGATAATCATGAACATCCGCATTTTTGTTTTGTTTTGACACGAGCTAAATTACGTCCGGGGAAAAATGTCGTAACGGGACCCGTCTATTTGAAGGTAGAAGATGTCCCTCTGCCGTTTGCGCTTCCATTCGGGTTCTTTCCTGCGTCATCTAAAAATTATGCTTCCGGAATTTTGATGCCTACCTATGCGGATGAAATGGCTCGCGGTTTTTCTTTGCGAGACGGCGGTTATTATTTTGCTTTTAATGATTACATCGATTTGGCGCTCAGGGGGCAAATTTATACAAAAGGCTCATGGGGCGTTTCTGCTACTTCGAGTTACAAAAAGATGTATAAATATTCCGGACGTTTTGATGCCTCTTATTTAGTTACCATCATGGGAGATAAGGATTCGAAAGGGTTGCCTAATTCCGATTACAGTAAATCAAGCGATATGAAACTTACTTGGAACCACACGCAAGACCCCAAATCCAATCCATACGGCACATTTACGGCGAATGTGCAATTTTCAACTTCCGCCTATAATCGTAATGACTTCACTACATCGAATTATAATCCAACTGAAAATACTAAGGCGTCTTCGGTCAGCTATCAGTATCACTCGCCGACGCTACCGCTTTCGATTAACACATCGGCTTCCATCAATCAACGGTCTCAGGATTCTACCCTTTCAGTTTCTTTTCCGGATATGACTATTTCTGTCACAAGTATTTATCCATTTAAACGGAAAGAGCAGATCGGCGATCAACGCTGGTACGAAAAAATTTATCTAAGCTATTCCGGAGTGATTAAAAACAGTATCAACAACGTGAAGGAAAGTCAATTTTTCGATAAGAGCTTAGTCAAAGATTGGAAGAACGGGATAAAACATACCATTCCGGTTTCGGCTTCATTCAATCTGATGAAATATATAACGATAAGCGCTTCTTTCAATTACAATGAAAACTGGTATTCCAACCACCCTACATTTGCTTATGATTATAGTATGTCAAAGGTAGTCCCGGTAGATACCGTTTATGGATTTTTCAGGGCTTATAATTACACCGGAAGCATCAGTATGAATACGAAATTGTATGGAATGTACAAACCATGGTCGCTGTTTGGAAAATGGACCAAAGGCGTTCAAATTCGTCATGTATTGACTCCTTCCGTCAGTTTTAGCGGAGCGCCCGATTTTTCAGACCCCAAATTTGGAATGTACCAACTGATTAATACATCGAAAGACTTTACGCATCCAAATTTCATGCGGCAATCGCTTTATTCAGGTAATTTATTTTCAGGTCCTGGTCAGGGACAAACCGGCGCTACAACTTTTTCGTTAGATAATAATTTGGAAGCGAAAGTTCCGATTGCCGGAACTGATTCAGCCAGGAAAATAAGTATTATCGACCAATTGGGATTGAGTATGAGTTATAATTTTCTTGCTGATTCATTGAATTGGTCAAATTTAAACGCTAATCTCCGGATTAAATTATTTAAATCAAATATAAATATAGGCGGTCAATTTGATACCTATCTTTATGGCGATAATGGACGCCCTATCAACAAACTAAGAATAGCAAACGGGAAAGGTATCGGACGTTTTAGAGGGACTAATTTTTCGTATGCCAAATCATTTAATAATGAAACTATTCAACAATTGAAAAAATTATTCACAAAAGGCGGAGAGGACTCCGACTCTTCAAAAAAAGGCGGGAACTCTTCCCTAACAAATAGAGAAGGAGCCGATGAAACGGAAGGCGCTGATGAAAATACCGATACCGGAGGAGAAAGCCCACCGGCTCAAAAATCGCTGCTAAATTCTGCAAAAAAAAGCGAGGGTAATTACGATTCCGATGGCTATCTGCTTTCGGAAATCAAATGGAATTTATCAGTTAATTATTCCATCGGTTTTGGTTATGACGATTATCAACATTTTAATCATATTACACGCGAATATCCCTATAAAATCAGCCAGACTTTAGGTTTTAACGGGGACATTTCGCCTACCCAAGCATGGAAAGTAACATTCAATGCAAGTTATGACTTTGCTTTCCACCGCATTGTGAATATGTATTGTTCCATTACCCGCCAAATGCACTGCTGGTCGATGAGCGCTTCGGTCGTACCATTTGGACCTGCTCAGAATTATATGTTCTCCATAGCAGTCAATTCTTCGCTGTTGCAAGATGTTAAATATCAACAAAGCAGCAACTCTCGAGACGCTCTTAATTGGGGAAACTAAAGAGTTAAGAGTTAAACATTAAACACTAATATCTTATGGATGTAAAAATTGAACAATCATGGAAAGAGCGGTTGACTTCCGAATTTGAGAAACCTTATTTCCGCACATTAACCGACTTTGTCAGGCAGGAATATGCCGTCCGGCAGATTTATCCCAAAGGAAGCCTGATATTCAATGCCTTTGATAAAACGCCTTTTGACAAGGTAAAAGTGGTCATTTTAGGGCAAGATCCTTATCACGAACCCGGGCAGGCTCACGGATTGTGTTTTTCTGTAAGTGAAGGCATTGCACTTCCGCCTTCGCTTCAAAATATTTATAAGGAATTAGCAGATGATTTAGGCGTTCCGCCCAAAACTTCCGGAAATTTGGAACGGTGGGCTGAGCAGGGTGTTTTATTGCTGAACGCAACGCTGACCGTCCGCGCACACCAAGCGGGTTCACATCAGCAAAAGGGATGGGAAGAATTTACGGATGCAGTCATTCACCATGTTGCCGAAGAAAAAGAGCATGTCGTGTTTATTCTCTGGGGATCGTATGCGCAACAAAAAGGAGCGTTCATCGACTCTTTCAAACACAAGGTGTTGAAATCGGCGCATCCTTCTCCGCTTTCAGCCTATCGCGGTTTTTTCGGAAGCAAGCCTTTCAGCAAAACCAATCAATATCTTATTCAAACACGGCAAACTCCAATTGAGTGGTGATTCAAAAATTATGATAATTGCAAACAACATGTTGTTCTCTTTGTTGCCAAAATTACATGCAAAATCGAGTAGGTAGGAGGATTACCCCCCGCCCTCTCACACCACCGTGCGTACTTTCGTATGCCTCGCAGAAAAACATATATCTATCAAACGTTTACTACAATTATTACATTGCCATAAAGAGTTACACTAAAGAAAAGAAAAAAAGTTGGTGAAATGTTTACAGGTAATAATTTTATTACCTATCTTTGTAGAATAAATTCAAACAATAAGATATGCCTACAATTTTTGTTTTTTTCGGTCTTCGATTTATGTTTTTCGCAAACGACCATGAACCAATTCATGTCCATGTAGTAAAAGACGATGCTGAAGCTAAATTTTCAGTATTACCGGAAATAAAACTGATATACAATCACGGATTAAAGGCTTCTGAATTAAAAAAAGCTAAGAGTTTAATAACAGAAAATGCTGATATAATTATTGAAAGATGGAATGAGTTTTTTAACGATAAATAATAAAATATTGATTATGAAAGTAATAACTAAAAATGAAATAAAAAATGTATGGCTTACCGATGATGCCATCCATGTTGAAACTTCTGATGGACGAAATGCAAAAGAACTTTTTGGAGAATTTCCACGTTTGCGATTTGCTACCCCTGAACAACGTAAGGATTATGTATTAAACTATTTTGGAATACGCTGGGAAACATTGGATGAAGATTTAAGTTATGATGGTTTCTTTTATGATAAAACGCCTAAAAAGACACTTGGGGACACTTTAAAAAAATTGTACGGCATCAATATAAGCGCCATTTCTCGGCGGGCAGGATTACCTCAAAGTTTGATGGCATCGTATGTAAGTGGAATAAAAAAACCTTCTCCTGAGCGAAAAAAAGAAATTGAGGGTGTTTTACATCAATTAGGACAAGAACTTTTAGCTGTGGAATTATAGTTTTGAATTGACAACAAACTATTACAGCTATGAGCCCGCCCTAAACGGAAAGTTCAACGAAACACAGCAAACAGCAGAATATTTCGCGAATAGAACTTGGCAGATATTCGACAGGCATTGATGTCTTGGGAAATGTAGCGAGAGCCGGGTATGATCCGGCGACCTCATGATTATGAATCATGCGCTCTAACCAGCTGAGCTATCTCGCCTTGTTTTTAGCGGCGCAAAGGTAATAATTTTTTTCAAATAATCCAATTAATTAAGGTTGTATTTTTATAAATAATTGCTATCAAATTATTTATAAAATGTGTTCAGAATGGAAAATCTTGTAAAACTTGTGCATAATTTATCAATAAAAGGCAAACTTATCAGAAAAGATAGACCTATTCCTGAATCTCCTCCAAAACCTTCACCGCTTTTTCGACTGTGTCAATTGACTGTATGGCAAGCGAACGGCGGTTGTTCTTCTCCGAGAACTGGGTTCGCTTGTAATTCTTTTGGACGTAACGGAGGAGTTTGTCAAACGCTTCGCTTTGATAATAAGCCGAATCGGTTTGGGAAACGAGATATACCAACATCTTTCCGGCTTTGAGGACAATCTTTTCAATTCCAAGTTTCCGTGCAATGCGCCGCAAGCGTACAATCCGAATCAGTTCTTCGCCTTTTTCGGGAATCTTCCCGAAGCGGTCTTGCAATTTAATGCGGAATTGTTCAATATCCCGTTCATCTTCCATCGCATCCAATTCTCGGTAGAGCAGGATTCGTTCCGAATCATTGGGTATGTACGAAGCTGGAAAATGTACTTCCAAATCACTTTCCACATTGGTATCGCTTACATAAAATTCTCCCGTATCTACATTATTATCATCCTTATATAATTCCGAAAATTCTTCGTTCTTCAGTTCTTGAACGGCTTCATTCAGTATTTTCTGATAAGTTTCGTAACCCAAATCGGCGATGAAACCGCTTTGTTCCGCTCCCAACATATTACCGGCTCCACGAATATCCAAGTCCTGCAAGGCGACATGAATGCCGCTTCCCAATTCGGAGAAGTTTTCAATGGCTTGTAAACGCCGGCGGGATTCGGGATTCAACAAATGTAGCGGAGGACAAAGCAAATAGCAAAATGCTTTTCGGTTGCTGCGTCCTACCCGTCCCCGCAACTGATGCAAGTCGCTCAGTCCGAATTTGTGCGCATTGTTTATAATAATGGTATTGGCATTGGGAATATCGATGCCGTTTTCGACAATCGAAGTCGCCAGCAAAACATCGTATTCGTAATTGATAAAACCGGTAATAATTTGCTCCAGTATCACCGGCTCCATTTGTCCGTGTCCGATGGCAATCCGGGCATCGGGAACTTCGCGCCGCACCAAATCTTCCATTTCTTTCATACCCGAAATATGGTTATTGACAAAGAAAACCTGTCCGTTACGGCTCATTTCGAAATTAATCGCTTCGCGGATAATATCCCCGCCGAAACGGTGCACTTCCGTATGAATCGGATAACGGTTGGGCGGAGGCGTTGAAATGTTCGACAAGTCACGAGCGCCCATCAGACTGAATTGCAGCGTGCGCGGAATCGGAGTAGCCGTCAGCGTCAACGTATCGACATTGGTTTTCAGTTGTTTCAATTTCTCTTTTACGCCTACGCCAAATTTTTGTTCCTCGTCGATGACCAATAATCCTAAATCCTTAAAAACAACTTCTTTGCCGATTAATTTATGCGTCCCGATAAGAATATCTATTTTACCGGTTTCTAAATTATCAAGAATTTCTTTCGTCTTCTTAGCCGTTCGCGCCCGCGAAAGATATTCGACCGTGACAGGCATATCAGCCAACCGTTCCTTGAAAGTATTGAAATGCTGGTAAGCCAATAAAGTGGTCGGAACCAAGACAGCGGTTTGCTTTCCATCAACTGCCGCCTTGAAAGCTGCGCGGATGGCGACTTCCGTTTTCCCGAAACCCACATCGCCGCAAACCAAGCGATCCATCGGACGGGAATCTTCCATGTCCTGTTTCACAGCGGTCGTAGCTTTCAACTGGTCGGGCGTATCTTCATAAATGAAAGAAGCTTCTAATTCTTTTTGCAAATAAGTATCGGGCGAAAAAGCAAAACCGCGTTCATCCCGCCTTTTGGAATACAGCAAAATCAAATCTTTCGCAATATCCTTGACTTTTTTCTTGGTTTTTTCTTTCAGATTTTCCCAAGCGCCCGAACCCAATTTGTTCAATCGAGGCGGTTCGTTGTCTTTTCCCTTGTATTTCGATATTTTATGTAAGGAATGAATACTGACAAAAATAATATCATCGTTCAAAAAAGTCAGTTTAATGACTTCCTGCATTTTACCGTTGTTTTCAACACGGAATAATCCGCCGAACCGTCCGATGCCGTGGTCGATATGAACGATATAATCGCCATGCTGGAATTGCTGAAGTTCTTTTAGCGACAAAGCGATTTTTCCCGACCTCGCTCGTTCCGATTTCAGGTTGTATTTATGAAAGCGGTCGAACAACTGATGGTCGGTAAACATACAAATCTTCAGGGTTTTGTCGATAAAGCCTTCGTGAATAGTGGTGAGGATAGGAGTAAAAACAACGGCATCGCCGCGGTCTTCAAAGATGGAACGAATCCGTGCAATCTGTTTTTCATTATCGCTCAGTATATATATATGGTATCCTTCCGCAGTTTTTTCCTTGAAAGAAGCGGCAACTAAATCGAAGTTTTTGTGATAGGAAAGTTGGAGTTCGGTGGAGAAAGTTATTTCTACGTCCTCCCCCTTTCCCCCTCCAGAGGGGGAAAAGTGAATTTTTCTATACTTTCCCGCCAACTCCCGAAAGACCGGTTCCGGCGTCAGCAACTGCCGTATTTCGTCGAGCGATTGAAAAGTTTCTTCGTTCGTAAGAATCGGTTCTTCGTTCCAAATGCCTTTCAAACGTTCATATAACCATTTTTCGTTTTGAAATACCAAATGAGTAGAATCGTTTAAGTAAGAAAGAATCGTAGTTTCGCGGTCGCCCGACTGTCCGGAAATAATGGAAATGGTTTCTAATTTCTGTATAGATAACTGATTTTCTATATCGAAA
>Ga0209629_10003029_pt1 | contig 11801 bp, 7 predicted proteins | sample TergutCu122P5_FD_187286 | JGI IMG/M metagenome (GOLD analysis project Ga0209629, IMG submission 187286) | Cubitermes ugandensis P5 segment gut microbial communities from Kakamega Forest, Kenya - Cu122 P5 (SPAdes) (version 2) | ecosystem: Host-associated > Arthropoda: Insects > Digestive system >...
GGATGACCTTAAGGACAGGAGAGGATATTCTCATTTGAAGGAGGAGGCTCTGGATCGCACTATGTGGAGGCATCGTTTTGGAGAAGGCTTTGGACCTGTTGTCAGACAGAATACTGAATGAATGAATGAATATGTACATACAACTCCTGCTTCTGCCACAGGTGTAAGGTAATGAAAAGAACAAACTACATGAAACAAAATTCTCAACCCAACCTACTACGACACTAATCCTTGTGTACCACCAAATTTCACAGACCTGACTGTCCAGCAGTTGCCAGCAGCATATGACCTTATTTGTATATTCTTGTCCAATGGATGATGCCATAAAAAAAGTTCAATGTCTAATATCAGTTACTGGTAATGTTCAACTGTAACATAATCTCAACTTCTGAAAAACAATGCACTTCAAAATCCATCACACCAAGTATCATCAACAGACATAAAACCGAATGCTATCATCATCAGACACACAACACATACTCAACCTCTGAACAATACCTACCGGTGGAATTGGTCCATCAACACTACAGCTGCTACTATCTGCTCCATCACCTTCCAAATCAGTGGCTTTCCGCTTTATTGTAATCCTGTTTCCGCTACCAGCATACATAACAGAATACAGTGAAGAACCATTTGAAACGGTGCGAATGGCTTGAAGATCATTTGCTGATAATCCATTACTGGTGTCAGAAGGACCCAGTGCTGCTGACGCTAAAGCAGTTTGAGTCTGTGTTGACGTACTTGTATACACACACGGTAAAATGCTATATGCCGACTTTGACAGACCACCTGTACTTTTGTATTCATCTTTAAATCCAGCACCTTCTTGAATAAGATCCATAAGGCTCGAAGTACCAGCTGCATTATTGCCATTACTAGCAGCAGTTGCAGCTGACACTAACAGACTCCTATAAATGGAAGTGCTGGTTACATACTCGCACAGTTTTTTGTAACACTGTAGCAAAATTCGTAACTGAACATTCTCAACATATTTATCATAATTTTTACACCAACTACACGAAGGTTTAAGCTTTTTCCTTCCTCCTTTACACGATCTACACACATGATGCTGACAGTTGGTCTCGGTTGGAGTGTATGGTTCTATAAGCAAATTCCCACAAACAGTGCAAGACAGAGACTGTCTCAGATACGGTACCAAGCGATATAAATCCGTCCACGAAGAAGTATCTTCTATGTCGGCTTGCAATACTAGCCTACACGTCGACACATAAAGACTGGTGGCATTCATAATTAAATTTCAGATTACTGTGGAGGAAAGGGTTTAAACATAACGCAACATCCAAAACCTACTAACAATAACCCCACACTACAGAATTTATGCTATTACGCAGTACCACCAACATAACAATTTCATTGAGAGTCGTTGCAGTATTCAAAAACTTGTAACAATCATAAACACAAACACGTTCGTTTGATATGTATACACGAGGTCTCATAATGCTAAAATAATTTACGAAGTTCTATCAGTATCAATTAGGCAAAAGGAGATGCCGCACGTTGGCTATTCTGTTTAGCAGAATGTCACGGGTCAGACGACAATGTTAATTCGCACCTACACATAGTGTTCAATTTGCAGCGACTGCAAAAACGCGTTCGGACAGAATAAAACTTCCAGTAATTGGGTTCATGTTCACCTGTAATTAGAATAAACTGCGATTTTATCTGCGGCACTGTTAAGTTATTTTATTTTAAAGCACTGCATTGCAATTAGCACATCGTACCGACCGGCACAGACTAGGTAACCTCCACCCACTTTCACACTACCTGGACAATTTTTTGTGTTTGTCCACACATGCATTACTCTAATCACATATGAGATGCGCCAGTAAAAGAATAATATTATCAGAAAGCGTTAGATTGAATTACACGTTTAAAAATTACAACGCTTATTTAAGAGTGGTTTTTCATGAAAGTTATGTAATGTGGCTCAAACAAGGTAGTGCTTACAGAATGTTATGATTCCAGGATACGACATTTCTCTTCCATCAGAATACCTTTATTTAAATACCTTGTCCTCAATTGCAGAAGTTACATTTTGTAGCGGGGACATTTCGGTCAAGAAGGTTTTTTTTTTCCCCTTCTTCTTCTTCTTCTTCTTCTTCTTCTTCTTCTTCTTCTTCTTCTTCACATTTGCCGTTCTCACGGGCAGCTCCACAATGTTGTTGGCAACTCTGTAGCTACCACGCCTCGCTTTGGAGGGACAACGTTTAGGCACTTATTCCCGGCTCTACCATGTGCGTTTTTCCTTGAAATGGGAAGACGCCCATGGTGACCATAGTCTGGGTAGTTGGTAGAAATTAGGTTTAATGCCCCCCCGGCACCTCAGATTCACCTTTCATTTCACCATCATTCTCATCGGGATAACGTAACCGCGCCTACTGGGCGTCCCAACCTCAGAAGTCGGTTACACTTCAGCCACAACCCGGGGGGGAGGGACCACGAAGTCTGAGAGGACAGGTTGTGGCATTGGGTGGGAGGGAAGTTTAGGCACCTACTACGCGAGCGCTCAAAACGCGGCAGTTGAGACGCCCCACAAAACGCTTGGCAACGTCATCTGAACTTTCACTGAGGAAAAATGTAAAAACGCGCGTTCGAATCTAGACGAGCGCTTCTGACGCCTTCAGTTTGGCGTTAGCCCAGCGTCAAGCGATTCCAACGTGGTAGGTGTTGTCAACGCAGGCGCTCGTAACGTTGTGTAATCTACATTCAGGCGTTCCATTCGGCTGTCCCAGCGCGGCGTTCAAGTTTTTGTGCACGATGTCCGATTGAGAAAAACTTATATGCGAGGTCGAGGAACGCCCACCTTTATAAAATGTTCAGTTGAAGGCATATTCGAACAGAGAATTGAAGGCAACATGTTGGGCAGAAATCGGGGGGTACACTGCACATTAGGGGGCACGCCGGGGACTAGAGCACAGTTTCTTCCTTCATCAAAAACGAGAGAGGTTAGTAAATTTTTCTTAGGTAGGTTTTTCTTTATCTAAGACGAAATTTTTTGAACTTATAGAGGTAAGTGTGCTGAAAAACGTGGTTCATAGCAGTTTTTTGTGATTTTCTCAAAAAAAACTCTAACAATTTTGTTCCTTTTTTTTGTAAATAATGTTTGCTTCACTAGGTACATATCAAACGCCCTAGCCGCCATATCTTGGAAAACTCGATGAACAAAGATACAGAACAAAGCTCTTGCAGATGAACGAAAGCCACAGAAATATTTTCAGGTATTTTGAAGAAAATGTCGGAGACAATACGAATGGGGGAGAGAATGGGAAATAGGGAAAGATATTGCGCCAATACAATGAAATATTTTTATGCTTCAGAACTGTTTTATTCGCATTAAAATGCAAGAAAATCCAGTGGTGACAGTAATGTGGTATTCAGTAGATTTTTCTAATTTGTGCCCATCCTCACTCTCTTATTTTGCCATGGAAGAGCTCCTGGTCCATTGCAATATTCACAAAACATTTCCCTCACTTCTATTCCTTGTGAGCGTCCCCCTACACTGGCCGAATGTTGTACACCTTGTAATTCACATGACAGAGTATCTTAAAAAACAAACCCATCCCTCTTCCTAACAAAATTGTGCAAAACACAGCAACACTGTACTATGAAGGACACAAAGTTTGGATGCACAAGAATGACTGAATGTAGAACATGCCATTTGTTGCCCAAAATTCCAAAGGTACACTCCACAATGCGTCTGGTTCTGGCATGCCTGTAGTTGTATGTCCTCTTTTCATGAGATAGATTTTTGGAAGGATATGTTCGCAGTAAATTCTTTGACAGGCCAAAAGCCTCATCTCCAACCAGGACATGAGGAACTGGAGTACCTTCTTTTGAGTCATCCGAGGGTAGGGGCTTGTCACCAGGCAAATCCAGTTGCCCGGCAGTGAAACGCTTCCAGAAATTTGACTTTTTAAATACATAAGAGTCTCCTTCACGTCCATATGAACCAACATCTATAGCTGTAAAATAGTAGTTTGCATCAACCACAGCCATCAAAACAATTGAGAAACACTTCTTGAAGTTTAAATAGTCAGATCCAGTATTGGGCAGGCACTGCATTCTGATGTGTTTTCTGTCCACACTTCCCACACAGTTAGGAAAATTGGTAAATCTGTAGAATTCAGCAGATTTTTTTCAACCACATTTCCTTGTTTGGTTTTGGCATTTCAAGAGGCTGCAAGACATTCCAAATGACTGCGCATGTTTACTGCACTGTACCCAGAATAGTTTTCCATGAGACCTTGAAATCAAATTCCAAATCTCCAAAATTCATCCCTGAGGCCAAGTACCTGAAAAAAAGTCGAAAAGTTGAATCGTTTGTTTCAGCAAAGGAACTGATGAAGAAGTGGAAAGCTATCCGGGACAACTTTGTGAGGTGCCATAGACAAATGACTCAAACAGAAACAGGGAAGGCTGCCAACAATAAAAAACTCTATATGTTCTACCATCAACTCCAGTTCCTGCTCCCGCATGTCAAAGGAAATACTAGTACTTCCTCCAACATTATTGCTCCAGCAGGAACTCAGAATGATGCAGAGGGCTCGCAGGACACTCTGGACCAGACTGCTAATAGTACTGCAGAGGACAGCCAAATTGTCATTGATGCTACAGCAAGCCCTATGACAGGGACTCCATTGCTTCGTCAGCTAAGGAGTTGACATCAATTTTGACAGAAAGCCTCGATATTCAGAAAGAGCATGCCTACCAAAAAAAGAACAACAGGCAGATGTATATGGCCATCAGGCATTCTTGATGTCGTTTGTACCTGCATTGAACAGTATGCCCCTTCATGTCGCCATGGAAGCTAGATTAAAAATAGCTGAAGTTGTCAGTGCATCTCTCCAGAGGTCATGTACGAACCTCAGTACCTCCATTGGACATCATAGTACCTCAGCTGGGTGGTCCACTTCTGGGTGCTCAACACCTGCTCCATCAACACCATTCAGCACGGATTCCAACTCTGAGGATTTCAACATAACAGACTACATCCTGTTACAGAATGCAGTTCAAAACAACTGATTTTTCATTTTTATGATGTAAAATAAATTACATAAACAGAAAATAAATGGGAAACTATTACTTTATTTCTTATTTATTTATTTATTTATTTTGGTTCAATGGATCTCGACTTGCAAGATATGATGAAAAGTCAAACACGAATTTTTGGGTGTATGTTATTGTTATTTCCATTGATGCTGCATGACTGAATCTTTTACTTGATGGATCTTGTCATAAGGAACAACTGTACTAAAGTCAGAAAAGTAAAAGTCCGCTTCTAAAGTCGGATAACTCCATGTCGAACATGGAATGCTCTATGCAGCAACACTGAACACAGTAAGCACCTATAAAATCGTATATAATGGTCAATTTCGACTTACCTCAAACATATTACGAGTCTCTCAGCAGGACGAATACTCTGCCTCATGATGGTGTCCTGTTTCACAATAGTTTCGCATATTAAACCAAGCAATTCGTCGAAAGAAGTAACTGACATCCTGTAGTACTGGAAGAATTTCTCCGGATATATTCTGTGGTTGTTGAAGGAAGTATGAAAATTACCTATCGAAAGACGATGTGATAGTGTAGGATGAGTCCACCATCGCCTCTTTCGACTAGTTTTTTTAGTTCTTTCTACATCCTCCAACAATAAAAGCCCCGCAACACATCCGATCTGAAGAGTGTTCATTTTTTGAAACCTAGCAGACTACTAAAACGCGCTGTTCAAAAGCACGTGTAGAAGAACCGACGCGGTTGGGACGCTCTATCAGCGTGCGGTTGGAACGCTACGGTGTAGATAATAAATAAAAGCGCTTAACAGCTAGCGTTTCAAACGCCGCGTTTTGAGCGCTCGAGTAGAATCAGCCTAACGCCACTTAGTTTGGCGCGTTACTGTCCTTTTTAAAGATATGTGCTGCCTATTTCTGGTTAAAAGAGCGGTGATTAAGTACAAACGTTTCAGAGGAACGTGCCGTTTCTATCGTCAGGGTATAAGTGAGGAAGGTGTGCGCCGAGGTTCCGACACACCGATAACTCTCTATTAACCCCTATGCCATCACGTCGTATACGACAACCTAATCTAAATAACTCACAGATCAAACTAATTCTTTACCGGTAAAGTATAACGTACAGGACCAATAGCAATTCTATGTCACCATGCATTAGACAGTGGTTCATCTGTAGCAACCTGTTTTAAAGATTCGCTGCGTAAATTAAACAATTTTTTAAGCATAATATTTACTGCCATCTACTGGCTGCACGAACATGAAATCTCTGCATTTTCCCACAGAGTGGATTCACGTTTATCGCATCACTCTCACAACGAATCTTTATTTTATTAAGAAGCATTAATCGGGCGGTCATTATAATGAAACAACAATTTCTTTGCTGAGGAAGGAACTGAATCTTTCAATAAAATTCACATGAATATAAGACTTTAATGCACGCCCTCTCAACAATTAGCTCGCGGGTAAAACATTGCCCGCGGCGACATTTGAAATGAGAAAAAGTTTTTTATTTCTTTCCTGGACAAAGACGAGATAGAACGCCAAAGCAATTTTAGAAATTATGGGCTGTTTATTTATGAAGACATTACATTACATTGCTGATTACATTACATTGGTAATTACCTTCATTAAAATGTGCTAAACAAAGGCAACTCCATAACCTACGTTGTGAATTGCATTTTCATTATTTCTACCTACTGTTACTATTATACTTTATTGCACATTGTTTACAGACAAATACACAGATAAAATTATATGCACTCGTATAATTATACATATGCTTATTCATTCTTCATTTTTTACAGCGAATATAATTTTCTAGCAAGCAGACCAAATTTGGTCGAAGTTGTCAGCACCACATAAACGGTTGAGCAAGCTTGCTTTAGTAGGTGAAGGGCACTATTCTCGCTCCCTCCTATACACCAGCAGATCAGGAAATAAATAATAATTTTACTTGTTTTTTACAGTATGAAATTTGATTTTCCTTTCTAAGAAAAGGGCCCAGATTGGAGGTGTAGGGGACTAGGACCTGAGGATAATATTAGGGAAAAGAAAACAGGGAGTAACAGGAGGACGAAAAAGTCGTATAATTGGGAGGTTAATAATTTATGCTCCTCACCGAACCAGATCGTGGGCCATTATTACGGTGAGCAAATCGAATCAAACCGACAGAAAAAAAAGCACACACACAAATAAAAGCCAGGCGATATAAGAAAATCATACGAACACGTTTTTTTTCCGACGAACACCACTTACAAGACAGACGATTCGGCGATTACTGCAATTGCCATCTTCATGGTGGAGATTGAAAGAAAACTGAAAAAAAGTCCAACGAGTAGATTATCAAATAACAGTAACGATGTCTCCACAAAAAAGTGAAATTCCATGACGACATGTCGAAGAGTGCGGGAATTTTTAACCTCGGCTCTGACTGCAGAAGAATGGACCTGGAACTCCCCCTGCAGTTAAGGGGTTCGTCGCGTAAACAGATGGGTCCCAGACTCCGGTGTGGGCCGGGCCGGAATCTACAGGCAGTCTGGGAAGACGGCCCAGTAGCTCTCTAGGAAAATAAGCTACAGTTTTCCGGGCCGAGATATGGGCCTATGTTGTCCTGGTCTGTGCTTATAAAATTCAAATGAATGTTAGACCAGAGAAATACGTTAGTTCTCCTACGTTAGTATTTGTTCTGATAATCAGGCGATTTTGGAAGCTCTTCAGGCTGCCAGAACAACGTCCTCATTAGTACAACAGTGCCAAAAGGCCTTAGAACGACATTTCCATCCAACATTCTGTGGGACTCTTTTGGATCCACGGACATACTGGGGTACGCTGAAATGAAATTGCCGAAGGGTTCGCAAGGGAAACAACTGTTCACCAGTTTGTTGGGCCGGAACCGGCCTTGGGGGGGTCTCTAGGCAGAATAAAAGAAGAAAGATAAAACGCTGGATTGACAACCAGCATGTGGTTGTGTGGTGGTGTCTTACCAGTACTCACCCAGGCTCGAACACTGATCTCGGGCCCTAGACCTGCTACTAAGACTAGTCTACTGTCCTTTAAGAAGATGCAATCCAGGGTTGTTACTACCCTCCTTACTGGACATAAAACACTGAGAAGACATTTCTACATAATGGGCTGTCCAGTCCCTTACGCAGGAAGTGAGGAGCAGAGGAGGAAACCTCAGCTCACGTTTTGTGTGGGTGTGAAGTCTTGGCGACACTCACGTATACCTATCTGGGTTCCTACTTCCCGGACCCTGAGGATGTTAGAAGTCTACGTGTAGGGGTGATATGAAACTTTATTAAAGGAAATCGTTCCCATGACTCGGAAATCAGTTTAAGGCGCACTAAGGGCCTGTCAAAAAGCCTAAGTGCATCTGGACTGAAAGGGATCGAAATCTTTTCCTATTCCATTCTATTCTATTCTCACCGCAGCTATAGACAAAGATAGGTGATCAGTTTCACGCTTGACTCATTGGGCAGGACCCCCGAACTCACTGCGCAGGAAGCTTGGTGAGTTGAGTCTCTCTCAACGCTGTGGAGCGAATGTTTTGTCTGCTCCGGTCGTTCAGCGCTTGATAGTCTCTATACTAACTCAGATATCCAGACTCCTTTTGGAGTGCCAGAAGACGGACAAGGGTATTTCTTCTCTGCAGTATATTACCCCTTACTTAGCCTGATCTGCCCAAGTCCTATGTTTGCAACACACATACAGGCCTATTCCTGCGTCATAAATCATGTCGTATCTTGTCACTCTACATGATCGCCAACCACACGTCACTCTCTTCTGTATGAGTACATTATGTTACGACACAAGTGTGGCAGTATTATCATTAATCATCGTCATCTGCATCACTACAGAATACATCCATCGGCTTCTCCGGCACCAATCAAAAGCATTAGGCGAAAGGACACAAGCATATGTATTAGAATATATATGGACTGTCGTCGGTGACACATTACTCTACCTTCATTCACAACATTCCAGTTCTCATTTCTGTGGGTAACAGAAAACAGTGTTGAAAATAAATGTTTTGTACCGAGTTTTAAGAAATTATTGGGCGATTAGCTCTTGAAGTGCAGTGGTTAAAATACGTAACAGCTAACATAACATTTAAAAAGTTTTCAGTTTCCCCACAGAGTTTCTGATGTTTGTGTGTACGATAGGGTATGATTCTCACAAGCTGCCGTTATTTCTCAAAACAGCATTAACCAACCGGTCTTCATACTGGAGGCTGTACAGTTTACAGTGAGGTAGGAACTTAATATATTATTATGATTTACATGGAATTCGTGTTTTAAAGCGTTAAGAGACTAATCGACTAAAGGAGAATTAAAATTGTCCTATGCTTAATGAAGCACTAAAAAGAGCAAGGCCTACAACAAGACCCGTCTTTCGCGGGTCTGTGCAGCATGTTTGGTTCGTTGGCGAAAGAATTATTGTGACTACCCTCGTGTATTGCCGTGTGGTTTCAGTGCTTATTCACAGTCATAATTATGCAGAAATACACGAGAAGGCGTACATGCGTCTGTCCTACACTAATTAGCTACGTAGATCTCGTAGAATACGGAATAATTTCAAATTTTAATTCTCATAACATTTAAAAATAACTGTTGCTCTCATGTTTAAGTTGTGTGGAAAGAGTGATGCGTATGGATGAAGAGTTTTAAGGATCAAAAGAAAAGTGATACCTCTGTGAGAGAAAATGAAGGTACTGGATGAAATGGTCAGAAGAATGGGAATTGCTGCGGTCGGGAGACTTTATATTGTAAAAGGTTAGATGATTCATTTCGTCATGAAAAATGATGAGAAAATCAGCGGAAACAAATTTAGCATTCCGTAGAGGGCGACAGTTTGTCGTGGCTCCATAAAATGAGATGTACAAGGATATACAGAAGAACATAAAGTAAGGGACGATCACTTTTCCGTGCAGTAAGTCTTCAGCTTCTTCCTTTGCTATGCACATCTATCCTGCGATCACCGTGAAAACTTACGGCCAGGAAAACCAACATTATTCCAGCAAGGCCAACACAAATTAATGACTGATTTGCATAGTATCATATTTCTTATAGCTGCGGGCCCTCTCAATCATTTTGTCCATACGCTCTTAAGTTCACGCACAGCAGTTTTACTTTCCGCGGGGTTTTCAGAAACGTAACTCAAACAACGGCGAGGGTTTTCCGTTTAGTGGAGTTGAGGTACGACCTCCATTTGAGTGCTACATGGAAATTAATGATTAACTACAAGGCCCGGTCACTTTATCTCCTAAGGAAGAGTCATCGGTATTCATTTGTCACGAGGCTGGGTGAGTCGCACAACGCCTCGACCGGGAGTTGAACGCCTATTCTCCCGTTATCCAGTTCACAGCCTGGTCACTAACAAGAATGGGCTACCCAGCTCACGACTATAGAATATAACCACTATTTAAATAATTAATTTATCAATATAATCAACTAATCGATAGGAAATTGGCTTCATAGATCCTTCCTGGAATGTCTTGCACGTTACTTGAAGAATCATATATCTTTAGAATATATTTATTTTCCGCCAACTGCATATCTCTTGGTATACATTTATATTATTACTACTCCGACATATTTCGGCTAATAATAATGTCCATCCGCAGGAAGGCTGTTTACACATGGTGCTAAATCGTATGTCGTCGATTAACATCAAGTGCTCTATGGTGTAAACAGTCTCCCAAAGGATGGTTATAAGTATTAACCGAAATGCGTTGGAGAAGTAATAATATACATGTATACCAACAGATATGCATTTAGTTGAAAGTATATATGGTATATTCTTACGTATATCTATTGCACAGAAGACGTAAAATATCCAATCATATAGCTTTTATGTCAAGATGTCTTACAGTAGAATGTCGTTAAATAAAATTTAAAGCTGCCGTATGTAAACTAACACGAAGAGAAACTGCCTTGATATTCCACTTTTGCAAGGTCCCTATCCCCGAAAACAGCTGTAGCAACTATATTTTACCGTCAAAAGCACTTGACACTCAGTGAAAGAAGATCTCTCCTTCGTTCAGGCGACATATACGCCTATTTGCATGAAACCCCCTACAGGCTATTACGCTGTGTGGGATTTTTAAGTTTCCACTTGAATTTCGAGACCCATCTGGTGCGAGATGACATCTTGAGATCTTACCGATATTACAGAAGGTAAGGAGTGTAGATCAGATTCGCAAGCTCAGCGTCTGTGGACTACTGACGCTAGCATTATCCAGGCAGGATTACACTAACCTTTACAAGCGGCTAAGGGGAGCATAAAGTCTCCTATACGATCGGTACTGTGGCCTTTCCCAGGCAGTAAGCGGTCCGAACGTGAAAATGAACACTGATTTCTCCATGTAGGTTAAAATAATCGAGCGTGGCACCTTACATATGCTGTACCAGTACACCTTGATTTCAGTATCTCAGCCGAGTCTTCTTGGCTTAAAAATTCAGTATCTTAACCACAACCACAATGAAAGCATCGATGCCGCCATTTATTCTAGAGCACATGATTCGACTTTCAATGGGATAGCAGCGCACCTGACCTTCCTAATGTTTCTTCAACATTCTAGGCGAAATACACAACAGTATGTCGATACATAATACATAGAATACATATGATATATATATACATATAAATATATATATATATATAATTATTAGGGCATCATTCGACGCTGCCCAGAAGGTGACGGCAATAAAACTGTATTAAGGATATAAAAGACGGAATACATTCACATTTCATATCAAAGTCACATTAACATGC
>Ga0209629_10003030_pt1 | contig 11797 bp, 6 predicted proteins | sample TergutCu122P5_FD_187286 | JGI IMG/M metagenome (GOLD analysis project Ga0209629, IMG submission 187286) | Cubitermes ugandensis P5 segment gut microbial communities from Kakamega Forest, Kenya - Cu122 P5 (SPAdes) (version 2) | ecosystem: Host-associated > Arthropoda: Insects > Digestive system >...
AGAAAGGAAGCATAGCGAACGGGTCGCGGCGAACGCCGGCTTTCAAGCCGATAGCGGCTGCCGTAACTTCCGATCCGACGATGGAGCCCATGAATACGCCATGATTCCAATCTCTTGCTTCGTGAACAAGCGGAACGGTGTTCGGACGGCGACCGCCGAAAAGGAATGCTGAAACAGGAACGCCCGCAGGATTTTCCCATTGCTTATCTATAACCGGACATTGTGATGCCGGAGCCGTAAAGCGTGCGTTCGGATGCGCGCAAGGTTCGCCCGATGCCGGATCGTGTGCTTTGCCTTTCCAGTTGATAGTTCCGGCAGGACAATCCGTGCCGATGCCTTCCCACCACACATCTCCGTCGGGAGTCAAACCAACATTGGTAAAAATCGTATTTGCGCGGCAACTCAACATCGCATTGGGATTCGTTTCCATTGAGGTGAAAGGAGCTACGCCGAAGAAACCGTATTCGGGATTGATGGCATACAATTGTCCGTCAGCGCCAAATTTCATCCATGCAATATCGTCTCCTACACATTCCACCTTCCATCCCGGAATCGTAGGAACGAGCATTGCCAGATTGGTTTTTCCGCAAGCGCTTGGGAATGCGGCAGTGATATATTTCTTTTCTCCTTTGGGATTGGTGATGCCGAGAATCAGCATGTGTTCAGCAAGCCAGCCTTGATCTTTTGCCATTGTTGAGGCAATACGCAATGCAAGACATTTCTTACCCAACAAGGCGTTTCCTCCATAACCCGAACCATACGACCATATCTCATAAGTTTCAGGGAAGTGAGTAATAAATTTCTTTTCGATGGGAGCGCAGGGCCATTTGACATCTTTCTGTCCGGAAGCCAAAGGAGCGCCAACCGAATGAACGCAAGGTACAAAATAGCCATTATCTCCTAATACATCGAGAACTTTTTGTCCCATGCGGGTCATGATACGCATATTTACAACTACGTAAGGCGAATCGGTGATTTCAACGCCGATATGAGCAATATTCGAACCCAGCGGACCCATGCTGAAAGGAATCACATACATCGTGCGGCCTTTCATACAGCCTTTGTACAATTCGCGCATTGTTTTTCTCATTTCTTCAGGATCAGACCAATTGTTGGTAGGTCCTGCTTCATCCTTTGTCTTCGAACAGATAAAGGTACGATCTTCCACGCGGGCTACGTCGCTTGGGTCTGATTGAAAATAGTAGGAGTTGGGACGTTTAGCTTCATTCAGTTTCACGCCCATTCCACTTGCTACCATTCCGTCTAAAAGGCGCTGATTTTCAGCTTCTGAACCGTCGCACCAATACACACTTTCAGGCTGGCACCAATCTGCCCATTCTTTTACCCACTGTTTTAATTTCTGATTATTTGTCATTGCTGTAATTTATTAATAATTAAATACATATATTTCATTTTTCCGACTATCTTCCTACAATATGCTTTAGGAATTATTCTGCAAAGTTAATTAAAAAGTTTAATTAATACAATCACAAAAAATACAATTAAGAAAAGTTTGAACTATTTATCTTATTGTAAGTATTGTGAAGCATCCTCTAATCATTTTATTTTGCCTCAACATAGAAATAATCAATTTTTTCCGTACTTTTGTACGCACTTTAGTCAAAATTATACTGCTATGTTTGAAAAAAAGATTTATATCCAAAGGAGAGCGCAACTGAAAAAGTTGTTGCAATCGGGCATCGTTTTGCTATTGGGAAACGGAGAAGCGCCGGTTAATTATGCAGGAAATGATTATTCTTTCCGGCAAGACAGTTCCTTTAGTTATTACGTAGGACTTCATACGCCTGATTTTATTTATGTTTTGGATATTGACCAGGATAAAGAATATTTGTTGGGCGATGAATTGTCCATCGACGATATTATCTGGATGGGAAATCTTCCGTTGTTGAAAGACCGTGCAGCAAAAGTGGGAATAGAAGCCGTGCTTCCGTCTGTTCAATTATCAACTTTGATTTCCGGCAACAGAAAAATTCATTACCTGAAGCCATACCGATACCGTAATTTATTATTTTTAAGTGAATTATTAAATAAGAAGCCGGATGAAATAACCGCCGGCTTTTCGATTGAACTGACCAAAGCAGTTATCAGTATGCGGTTGATCAAATCGCCAGAAGAACTGAAAGAACTGGAAGAGGCCGGTCGAACAGGTTACGCGATGCACATTGTCGCTATGAAGATGTGTCAGCCGGGCGTTTCGGAACAGGAAATTGCCGGTACCATTGAAGGTTTGGCGATTGCGCAAGGGCCACGCGTTTCTTTTCCTACCATTTTATCGATGAACGGACAAACGCTTCACAACCACGACCATAGTGGAATACTCGAATCCGGACGACTGATGTTGTGCGATGCCGGGGCGGAAAATTATAGTCTCTATGCATCTGATTTTACTCGTACAACGGCTGTGGGAGGAAAATATTCCAAGAAGCAAAAAGACATTCATCATATTGTATTAAAAGCGCTGAATGAATCCATTGCCATGGTTAAACCCGGAATTACCTACCAGAGCGTTCACCGGAATGCCTACAAAATTGTGTTTGAAGGCTTGCGCGATTTGGGATTGATGAAAGGCGATACCGAAGAGGCTTTGGAAGCGGGCGCTCCGGCTTTGTTCATGCCTCACGGTTTGGGACATGCCTTGGGATTGGATGTTCACGATATGGAAAATCTGGGAGAAACATTTGTCGGCTACGACGATGAAATCAAGAGAGATACGCGCTTCGGTTACAGTAGCCTCCGTTTCGGCAAACGCTTGGAAGCGGGGCACGTAATAACAGTCGAACCGGGCATTTACTTTATTCCTCAGTTGATTGAAAAATGGAAAGCGGAAAAAATCAATTCAGAATTTATTTATTTCGACAAATTAAAAGATTATTATTCGTTCGGTGGAATCCGGTTAGAAGACGATATTGTAATCACTACGGATGGCTGCCGGTTAGTTTATGAAAAACGTTTACCCGTAACAACCGAAGAAATAAAACAAGCAGTAACGGGAGATAACGTATGAGAATTACAGTTTCGGTTACCAGCGACCTTGCTACAGACCAGCGGGTGCATAAAGTTTGTACCACCTTGATGCAAAACGGCTATGAAGTAAAACTCATTGGACGCGTACTCCCAGACAGTAATCCGGTTAAACGACTTTACCAAACGAAACGGATGTCATTAATGTTTTATCGCACGATGTTTTTTTATGTGGAATATAATATCCGCCTGTTTTTTTATCTTTTGTTTGATAAAACGGATATTTTTCTTTCTAATGATACCGACACCCTGCTCGCCAATTATCTTGCATCGGTTATCCGCAAGAAACCGCTGGTATTTGATGCTCATGAAATGTTTCCGGAAATACCTGAGGTAACTAACCGAAAATGGGTGAAAAAAGTCTGGACAAAGATTGAAGACTTCATATTTCCCCGCTTAAAAAATGCCTATACGGTTTGCAATTCAATTGCAGCATATTACAACGAAAAATACAAAATCGATATGCAGGTTGTACGAAACATTCCGTTGAAAAAGGCAATTCCTGTGCGTCTTTTTCCCCGAATCTCATCGCCAATAGAAGCAAAAGGAAATAAAGTGATTCTGTATCAGGGAGCTGTAAATGTAGGGCGAGGCATCGAATGGATGATAGACGCAATGCCTTATCTCGATGGCTTTGTTTTTTACGTAATTGGCGACGGGGATAAATTAACGGAATTAAAGGAAAAAGTAAAAAAAATGCGCTTAACTGATAAAGTGATCTTTACGGGACAAATTCCTTTTGAAAAACTTCCGGAATATACTGTTCGTGCTGATATTGGAATTAATTTGCTTGAAAACTGGGGATTGAGTTATTATTACTCGCTTCCCAACCGGATTTTTGATTACATTCAGGAAGGAGTTCCCGTCTTAGCGAGCGATTTTCCTGAAATTCGAAAAATTATAACCCGATATAATGTAGGAACGCTTATCAGTAATTTTGCACCTCAGTATTTAGCTTCAGTCATTAAACGTATGGCGCTAAGGGGAAAAAATCGCTCAGCCTTTTCTATTGCCAACGCAGAACTTTGTTGGGAAAACGAAGCGCCGGTTTTACTGCAAGTAGTGAAGGAAGCTATTGTATAGGAATACAAATACTTAAAATACGGCTTTTCTCGCTCACGCTTTTAAATTGCGGCACAAAATTAAAAAGATTAAAATGAACAACCCCCAAAAAGTTAACATTATTTTTGTTTCATGTTTTTTTTATTTATATTTGCATTCTCAATGTGAAAATAATTAAAAAAAATGAAAGAAAAAGCCGTATTATCTTTTCTTTTGATGACATTCGCAATATCACTGTTTGCTCAAAATAAAGGAGTGACAGGCCGTGTTATTTCAAAAAATGATAAAGAACCTGTCATTGGAGCGTCGGTAGTTGTAAAAGAAAATGAATCTATAGGAGTAGCAACGGATTCGGAGGGAAAGTTTTCTTTATCAGTTCCTCCCGGAGCCAAAACATTGATTGTTTCGTATTTGGGGATGCAAACCCAGTCGTTGCCAATTAAACCGGAGATGTTAATCGAGCTTGAAGAAGATGCGCAAGTTTTAAATGAAGTGGTTGTTACCGGTATGCAGAATGTTGATAAACGGCTTTTTACCGGCGCTACTACTAAGATTAACGCCGCTGATGCAAAATTAGACGGAATCGCCGACATCAGCCGGTCGCTTGAAGGTCGTGCTGCCGGCGTTTCCGTTCAAAATGTTTCCGGTACGTTTGGCGCTGCTCCTAAAATCAGGATTCGCGGCGCTACCTCTATCTATGGTAATTCCAAGCCCCTTTGGGTAGTCGATGGCGTGGTTTTGGAAGATGCTATTGAAATATCGAGCGACGATTTGTCGTCCGGTAATGCGGAGACCTTGATTTCTTCCGCAATTGCAGGGATAAACGCCGATGACATCGAAAGCATCCAGATTTTGAAAGACGGTTCTGCTACTTCTATCTACGGCGCCCGGGCAATGGCTGGGGTTGTCGTTGTCACAACCAAAAAAGGACAAGCCGGAGTGAGCCGCATCAGTTATACGGGTGAGTTTACTTCGCGTCTGAAACCTTCGTATAATGATTTTAACATTACCAACTCTCAGGAACAAATGGGAATATACAAGGAAATGGAACAAAAGGGCTGGTTGGAATTTACCCGTTTGGCGCTCTCTTCCAATTCTGGAGTGTATGGTAAAATGTATGACGAAATTGATACCTATCTGGGGAATGGGCAGTATGCGCTTCAAAATACTGAAAGCGCTAAGAACAGTTTTCTGAGACGATACGAATTTCTCAATACCGATTGGTTCGATATATTGTTCAGTAATAATGTTATGCAGAATCATTCCGTAAGCTTGTCTTCCGGAACGGAAAAGTCCAAATTTTATCTTTCCATGTCGGCAATGGAGGATCCGGGTTGGGCAAAATCGACATCGATTCAACGCTATACTTTAAATGCCAACGGTTCTTATAATCTTTATAATAATCTTATTCTCAGTATGCAGGGATCCGGTTCATACAGAGCGCAAAAAGCGCCCGGAACCCTTGCCCTTGATACCGATCCCGTTTCCGGAGAGGTGAAACGCGGATTTGATATTAATCCCTACAGTTATGCTTTGAACACTTCCCGTGCGTTAGATCCTAACGAATTTTACAGAAGAAATTATGCTCCGTTTAATATTTTGCATGAATTGGATAACAACTATATTGATTTAAGCGTAGTGGATGTGAAATATCAAGGTGATTTGACATGGAAAATAAAAAAAGGATGGGATGTTAAAGTTTTGGGAGCTATCCGCTATCAAACATCCAAGCAGGAAACCAATGTTAAAGACAACTCCAATCAGGCTTTGGCTTATCGCGCCGGAATTGATCCGGAGAATGCAACCATTCGCGATGTGAACCCCTATTTATATACCAATCCGGACGATCCTTCCGCATTGCCGGAAACGGTTTTGCCTAAAGGCGGAATTTATACTTATAAGGGTAATACGTTGAAAAGTCTTGATTTTCGGGCACAAACAACTTATGCTTCTGCCATTAATGATGATCACATCATTAATTTCTTAGGCGCAGCCGAAACAAATGCAACCGACCGTTCGGAAACATGGTTCCGCGGTTGGGGCTATCAATATGATAACGGGGGAGTTCCTTTTTATGATTATATGGTATTTAAACAAGGAAAAGAGCAAAATACGCAATACTACACCCGAACGGGAACGACTTATCGGCTGGCTGCATTCATCGCTAATGGCACCTATTCTTATAAAGGAAAATATACTTTGAATGGAACCGTGCGTTATGAAGGCACCAATAAATTGGGAAAATCGCGGGCTGCCCGCTGGCTGCCTACGTGGAATGTAGCCGCTGCATGGAATGCCCATGAGGAGAGTTGGTTTAAAAATCCTGTGCTTTCCCATGCGACATTGAAAGGTTCTTATTCTCTGACTGCCGATAGAGGACCAGATTGGGTGACAAATGCTTTGCCCGTTTTTAAAGCGGAAACTCCTTGGAGACCCTTTGCTTCGGTGATGGAATCCGGTATTTCTTTGGTTGAAATAGCTAACAAGGATTTAACTTATGAGAAAAAACATGAATTAAATATAGGTATTGATGTAGGATTTCTAAAAGACAGAATTGTTCTTATATCGGATTATTATGTGCGTAACAATTATGATCTGATTGGAGAAATTTTTACAACCGGAGAAGGAGGAGGAGCAGGCGGCATTGTAACGCGCGAAAACGAAAAATCAGGACATGGGACTGCTGGCGGCATTTTGAAATACGCCAATGTAGCTTCTATGAAATCAAGCGGCTTTGAATTAACACTTTCCACACGTAACATCGCTGAAAAAAATTTTCATTGGAATACCGACTTTATTTTTACCAAACAAACCAATAAAATTACCGACTTGAAAAATCAGCCTCGAGTGATGGATTTAATTTATGGCACTGGATACGCCAGAGAAGGCTATCCTGTCCGATCTTTGTTTTCGATTCCATTTGCCGGATTAACGAATGAAGGACTCCCTACTTTTACCAATGAAAAGGGTGAGAAAACCATCAGCAGCATTTATTTTCAGGAAAACAAAAAATTGGACTACCTGAAATATGAAGGTCCTATTGATCCAACCATTACGGGTTCTTTGGGTAATGATTTCACATATAAAGGATTCAAATTATCTGTTTTTGTTACCTATTCTTTTGGCAATGTTACGCGTTTGGATCCGCTATATAAAGTTACTTATTCGGATTTATCTTCTATGCCCAAAGAATTTAAGAATCGCTGGGTGGTGCCGGGAGATGAAAAAATTACGAATGTGCCGGTTATTGCCAGCCTCCGTCAATATAACAATGTCTCGGATCTTGCGTATGGATATAATGCCTATAATTATTCGGATGTCAGGGTTGCCAAAGGCGATTTCATCCGGATGAAAGAAATTGCATTATCGTATGATTTTCCTGCAAAGTGGTTAACGCCCATTCATTTCAGTAACGCTTCATTGAAACTTCAGGCAACGAATCTGTTCTTGCTTTATGCAGATAAGAAATTGAATGGGCAAGACCCTGAATTTTTTAATTCGGGCGGAGTAGCAACTCCAATGCCCAAGCAATTTACATTGTCTGTCCGCTTTAGTTTGTAATTATAATAATTTTGAAGAAATGAATAAGACTAAGTATATATTGTTATTTTTCACACTATGGACAATCTTCATGTTCTCTTGTGATGATTATTTGAATGTGCAACCAGATAACAGGGTAATGATCGATACTCCGGACAAGGTTCAACAACTGCTTATCAACTCCTATCCGGTTGCGAACTATGACGTGGTGGCAGAGTTAAGCGCCGATAATTTTATTGACAATAACGCTCCCAATGCAGTAGGCTTGTATTATAGTTTAACTCCATGGGATCGGATGGACGACGATATTTTTGCATGGAACGATATAAGGGAGGCTTCTGACCAGCAGGATTCGCCTTATGATATATGGCAGCAGTATTATCAAACAATTGCTTCTGCAAATGCAGCGCTTCAAGCTATCGATGAAATCATTCAAAAAGGCGTCACCGATGAAACCCTGAATAAAGTTTTGCTCCCATGCAAAGGAGAAGCGCTGATGCTCCGCGCTTATTCCCACTTTATGCTGGTTAATATTTTTTCTAAAGCCTATAAAGACGCAGGAAAAAGCCAGTCGGATTTGGGCGTTTTATATAGTACAAAACCGGTCGATGTGGTTAAAATCGAATCGAAAAGGAATAGTGTAACTGAAGTTTATGATTTAATTGCAAAAGATATCGAAGAAGGAATCGGTCTGATTAGAAATGATCTGTATAAAGTGCCAAAATATCACTTCAATGTGAATGCAGCGCACGCTTTTGCCGCTCAGTTCTATTTGTTTAAACGCGATTATTCCAAAGTGATCGAGCATGCCAATGCGGTTCTTGGCGCAAATCCTTCCACCATGTTGAGAGATTGGATGACTATCTATAATAATGGCGACCAACAGGCGTATGCTTATATGAATACCGACGAAGCTGCCAATCTTCTTATTTTACCTACCAACTCATGGTTTTTCCGGCGTTTTATCAATTCACGATATGGTTATAACGGAACTGCCAGAAACGGTTCCATTGATGATAGCGGACCTACTTGGGGGGGTAGAGCGCCTTTTGCAAATGGCTGGATGTGGACTTTCAAAGCTGATTACGGTGCATTCATTGCAAAAGTGATAGAGCAATTTGAATATACCGATCGGGTGGCGGGAATAGGATATGGTCATATTGTAAGAACCGAATATACTACCGATGCCTTATTACTCGATCGGGCTGAAGCCTATATTTTCATGAATCAGATAGATAATGCGGTAGCAGATCTTCAGGCATGGAATAAAAGCCATAAGGGAACGAGTATTTTAACGAAAAATGTAATTACCAACTTTTATACTTCCAACCGTCCTAATTTTTCTTATACGTTTCATACGCAGGAATTAAGTCCAAACTTTATAGTTACTGCAGAGCAGAAACCTTATGTTGACTGTGTTTTGCATTTTCGCCGCTTGGAACGGATTTTTGAAGGACACCGCTGGTTTGATATTAAACGTTACGGCATCGAATTGACGCATAATATTGATCATAGCGGAACTAAGGTAACGTTAACTTACGATGACGACCGGCGTGCCATTCAAATACCTTCGGATGTTATTGGGGCGGGAGTAGAACCGAATCCTCGGCTCGCTCCGGTAATAAAGGAACAGATGTATCAGTTGGATTATAAGCCTGATGATAGTAATTAGTGGTTAATGATTAGTGATTAATGGTTATGAAAAGTTATATAAAAATAGTAGTTTGCGGATTGTTGTTGTTTTCCGTTTATTCTTGTGCTAAAAAAGACGATTTCACAGAATCCATATTTGCCGATGTACCGGCATTAGATTCTACTTCGGAAACCTTTCCTTTTGATAAGTGGTTGTATGATAACTATACGGTTCCGTATAATCTGGATTTTCGTTACAAAATGCAGGATGTTGCCTCCGATATTTCTTACAACTTAGTGCCGACTGCTTTGGATAAAGCCGGCGACATAGCCGTTTTGGTAAAATATTTGTGGTTCGACGTTTATTCAAAGGAGGTATCGGACGATTTTCTGAAATATTATGGTCCGCGCATCATCCACTTGATAGGCAGCCCTGCTTATAATCCGATTTTACAGACAATTATTCTGGGTACGGCGGAAGGAGGAATCAAGATAACCCTTTACCGGTGTAATGAATTTGTTGTAACCAATATCGACATGATGAACGAATTTTATTTCAAGACGATGCATCATGAATTTATGCACATTCTTCAACAGCAAAAAACGCCGCCTAAAGAATTTGAGGGATTCACAGCCGGGTACTATGATCCTACCGGCTGGCAATTCCGAACCAATTCGGAAGCGGCATCTATCGGTTGCGTATCTCCTTATGCAAGTAGCGAGCCGCGCGAAGATTGGGTGGAAGTTATCGCTAATTATATCGTTCGATCGGATGCTTGGTGGAATGCACTATTAGCTTTGGCTGCCAAGCCGGGAATTGATGGAACCGGACAGGTTGTCCCTGAAAATTTGGCAGGAGATGTAATTATCAAAGCTAAATTGGAAATGTGCCGAAAATGGTTGAAAGACGCTTGGGGAATCGATTTGCAAGCCTTGCACGACGAAGTGCAGGAGCGTCAAACGCATGTGGGGGAAGTATTAAGTCAAAAATATTGGTAATAAAAATAGTATGATACAAATGAAAAATAAAATTCAAAATATTCTGTTTGCAGGTTTAATACTTATTTTGCCTTCCTGTTTGATGGAAGAAAAAAATCTGTTTCCCGAATCCGCCGCTTTGCGTTTGAATCATGCAATAGACTCAGCCAGAACAGCTTTTTTAAATCCGATTTATAATAATGGATGGGTAATGGAATATTTCCCGACAAATAATACGGAGGGATATACTTTCCTGATGAGTTTCGGCAGTAATTCTTTCGCCACCATTGCAGCAAAAAATAAATATATGCCCGTTTATACAACGGATGAAAGCGCTTTCGACGTCATTGGCGACAATGGTCCCGTGCTTACTTTTAATACTTATAACAAAGTATTTCATTTGTTTTCGGATCCCAAAGACCCTCAAGGAGGCAGTGGTTTAGATGGCATTGGATTATTGGGAGATTATGAATTTATTATTATGAATGTCACTGATAACTTGATTACCCTTAAAGGTAAGAAAAGAGGTACCGCCATTCTAATGCATCCCTTGGCACAGGGACAGGATTGGCAAGGCTATTTTTCTATCCTTGACCGGATGGATTCAACGCTTTTCAATCCGAAACTTCCGGTTACATTAACGCTGACAAACAGTAAAGAAGGCGACCCTTATTATTTAACGAATGGAGTTACCCATATCTTTACAGCGAAAACGCAAAGTCAGATAGACTCATTGGCTCAAGGCAAAAATATTCCTTTTATTATTACAGATTATGGAATACGTTTTGCTCAGCCGGACAGTCTGGGCAATGATTTGGTTCAAACATTCCGGTTAAGCGATGATAAAAGTAAATTGGTTTGTACGGATGAAAATGTTCAAGCCGAAATAATTTCCAAAGAAGATTTGCCGTCCATTTTTCTTAATTCACACGCTGCTTTTTGGGCATTTGATCCCGCGGCTTTAAGCGATAGGGTTGCAAGCGTTTATAACCGCATTGTCAATTCCTGTATCAGCGTCTATCAGGCTGAAAGAGTAACAGTCGGAATTGGCTACTCCATTCCTCGCAATACCTGCGAGTTACGACTTGTATTTGTTAGAAATGCAGGAAAGCAAACGCTGACCGGAAATTTAAGCTTGGCTGCTTCAGCTATTGAAGGCTCAACCGGCATTTCTTTCCAAGCTACCGGAGCCGGCGATAACAATGGGCTTACTTTCTATTCACGAATCGACGGATATAAAGATATGGCGGATTTGTTATCCCAGCGTTTTCTTCTCAGCACGGATGTTTTGATTAATCCATCCAATATGAAATTCATGCAGGTTGGAGGAACTGATGTGTGGTTCCTTACAACTTGTAAATAATATAATTATTAAATTATTACAAGATGAGAAAATTATTACTTATTATGTTAATGGGCGTTATGGGTGTGTACGTATCCATGGCGCAAACTGCTCGACCGGTGCCTGTTTCCGGTAGCAAAACCAAGCCAATACATCAGTCATTGGCAACCCAACAAGTGAAAGCGCCTAAAATGAAAGTAG
>Ga0209629_10003031_pt1 | contig 11796 bp, 6 predicted proteins | sample TergutCu122P5_FD_187286 | JGI IMG/M metagenome (GOLD analysis project Ga0209629, IMG submission 187286) | Cubitermes ugandensis P5 segment gut microbial communities from Kakamega Forest, Kenya - Cu122 P5 (SPAdes) (version 2) | ecosystem: Host-associated > Arthropoda: Insects > Digestive system >...
CATGTAGTAGCAACTTGGAAACTGGGGAACCATCTCAGCATTCGCTTGTAGACACAGGGAAACCAAGAAAAACCTGTGTCGAGGTGGCCGGTCGCAGGACCTTCCGGATACTGACTTCTAGCCAGCCGTCCGGCATCTAAAGCAAGAATATTCCGGCATCTAAAGCAAGAATATCCTTGCTCACGTAAATATAGAATGTCCGGATGATAGGTACACAAAATTAAATATTTATATCTCAGAACTAGCTACTAATACACACCATTAGCATATATAATATTGCAGTGCATGTTTTGACCTCAATTAAACTGACTGCCGCTCGTTTCGTGGACGCAGGAAGCTTCTTAATTAGATATTCTAAGGGTCGAATGAAAAAAGCGTAGTATCAATTAAAGAAGCTACTCCATTATTTTGAACTAAACATTATTCTTTTAATTTAGAAAATAAGTAAACTTCGAAGTAGCCATTAGAGGAATGCATCCACAGATCTCCTGGGAACTCTTCGCGGATCCTTTGGAATCTTGAGAAACGTTGTTCCATGGCGATGAAAGATATTTCAATTTTTAAGAATATCACAATTTGCAATACATTTTAATTTTATAAAATACTGATATTATAGGATCCGTAAACCCACCAGCTTTACCCGTGCACGCCGTGAAAGCAAACGTGGACGGGGGGCGTGAAGGTTAAATCCACTCATTTGTAATCTCGGTATTAGATGGAAGTGAATGGCAAGCTTCATACTCCTGAAATAGTTACGTCAAAGAACGCCGTCAGTTGTCAGATAAAATAAAAACCTGAAACTAACCTAAAATTTGTTTCTAAAACTACGTCTAAAGGATAGAAAGTTCTACAGGCCTGTGTATGTTCCAGCGGCTCTATTTACTATGGCATGTAAACCTGAATATGCCTGAGAAACAGATATTAATGAAGGGATCCACTGAAACTTAGGATATGTGAATAAAGCAATGAGTATATCGTTTTACAGTACCTAAATCAAATGTATATAATACGTGATAAAGAAGGAAATGCTCGTGTGGTTTAATAACTCTAGATTCGCTCTCCCGTTGACTCAATCCCAAAGTCGTAAGGTTCATACATTTACACAATGACTGCTCGAAAAATGTTTCGCTGAGTTAAATACTTAGCGAGCGACAGTCGCGATGCGCATGCGCGCAGAAAGGTGTTTGGGCTTTGTGCGAGATTCAGGTTTCAACAGCAATGTAATGAGGGAGTCAGGTGACACAGTGTACCTGGGCTAGCAGTTCGAGCTCTTTGGTTGGCACTAGTTTCCTTTGAAACTCAGAAACCACAAACAAAGTGACACCACGTCACATCCCACAGGACCAGAATATTTATGTAGGTCTTCACGTAAAATGCACGGTATTAACGCACTATTATAACCAACAATTGTTAGTACTTCGTTAAAATTTATTATTACCCACAAATTTAAAGTGTAATGAAAACAAAATCATTGGTTATTGAGTTATTATACGCGAACAGACAGATGGAAAGGCAGGAAATGGACGGGACAACAATTTCCATTACGAATTTCTTTTTGCCAGCGCGCAAGAATTAACACTTCGCGAGTTTCGAGGCGTCACGCATAGTGCGAATTTTCTAGTCTTGTGGGATGTGAGCTTGAGTCGCTGACTTTTCCCGACGTTTCGAAAGAACTTATTTCTTTGAGCGAGGGTCAACTAGGCCAAGACACAATCTTCCTTCTCCTCTTGACCCTTGATAACGACGGAATCCGCTACTTTGTTAATCTAATATACATACACCTAACAGCAATGTCTTTATTTCAACACCATAGGGCGTTGAAGACTGACACTCTCCTATTTTTAAATTTGTTCACCGTCTTAATTTAAAAAACACAACGTTTCGGCAGTCGGAACTGCTTCCGTCTTCAGGAAAAGAAGCAAGTAACCCGGTGGACTACGTAGATGAAGCTATTCTCAGTCACTGGGCACCACAGAAACACTCAACTTCCTAACATATGTGCCTGTGAAGGAAGATCAGATTTTAGAGACAGAAACGAATTCGACATACGGAAAATATAAGAAAGCGGTCTACATGTTATGTTTATAAAATCCCATCAGCAAACCCAGAACTGAAATTTCGCCCATCTGGTATCCTTTGATCAGCAAAGAATTGTCTAAAAATAATTTTGAACCCATGAAGATTGGCTATTTTTTTTACAGATGGCGTCAGTTTTGTTAGGAATATTAAATGCTTGTGTTCTGGTTCTGTGTGTTGTATATGTGGTATGTCTGAGTTCATTGCTGTTTTATGGTTTTGATGTGTGGAGTATTCGAGGCTTTATTTTCAATTCTTGTGGTTGTTTTTAACTTTTCTATAGCTATTTTCCTTTTACTGCTCGTGAGCTTGCTCTGTTCTCAGGTGCATATCTTAATAGTTACTCTTTCTATGGTAACACATGGACTAAATAGTCCATGTGAAAATCTCGTGTTTTTTAGTAAAATAAAACATAATTTGTTCTTTTTCCCTAACTAAGTTTTCTTCAGTGAACGCCTTCAACTCTACTATCCCTTTTATGAAAAACCTGTACGACTGCAGACCTTGACAAAGAATACCGCTTAAATATGCAAGAAGCCGACAATATCTCAAATATTTGTGGAGATATCTTCCTCTTTTTAATACATGATGGGTAGAACACAGGTTAATCATCTTTATTGTCGCACACTTACTCTGAAAACGAACTAGGTCATTCGATAAAGTATGTTTATCTGTGAAATTATGTTTGGACAACGTCTGGATATTCAGTCAACTGAAATCCATCCGCACAGATCACTTCATTCACTACACTGTAAACAAACGGCCATCGAATGTGACACTTCTTCTATTAATATGCAGCAACAAACAGACAGCTGTAAGTCGGCTAAATAGACATAGGCAATAGAAAGGGATAAGACCTCAGAACGGTAAAAGAGCTAAACTTCCTGTTAGCGGTCACTTAACGGAAAAGAAAGAGCCAGTTACAGCGGAGTCTGTTCTACCTCAGTTTAATGGCCAAAAACTGAAATTTGGGGCTGAGCCAAAGATTTATCTTGCTGTTAATTTATTTTTACTTACGTAAGGCTCTTAAATATCTTCAGTAATGTTGTCTCAAATTATATCTCAAACTGAAAAGGCTTCCTTACATCCGTTTAGCGTCCCTTAAATTTACAGTGCGATTATCACACTGTAAATTTAAATTTAAGGGACGCTCAGCAAACCAACATTTTATCACAGCGACAAAACAAAGGCTCAGCCACTGGATCACGGCTTAAACAGTGGAATCTTCTTGAGAAAGGTGTAATAGTATCATTGTATAGGAAGAGGCAGTCAGACATAGCAAAGTATTACTCAGATAATGGTGATGATGTATTGGAATAACAACCAACATTTACAGAAAGAACTGCAACTTGAACACATGTTCCGAGCAATGGAAGCTTTTCAGTGACTCACCTAAGGTCAGTCTAAAGGCACTCTTACTCCACAATGGAAATAAGTTTCCTTCTATCACAATGGATTATGCAGTTCACATGAAAAAAAAAAGTAAGAGAACCTTCAGGTTTTGCTGCAAAAAAAAGATAAGCTATAAAGAACACCAGAGGAATATATGTGCTGACCTAACAGTTACAGCAATGCTGACTGTGCTGAAAGGCGGATACACTAAATTCTGCTGCTTTTAATTTGTATGGGACAGCCGAGCGAGGGGCTGCCTCTATCGAATAAAAAAATGGCCACTCCGTTCAGAAACAACACCAAGTCAGAAGAATGTGGCATATCCTGCTTTAATGGATAAGTCAAAAATCTATTTGCTTCCATTGTATATCCATGTAGGTTTGAAAAATATCTGTGAAAGCGATGGATAAAGAAAGCGAAGATTTCGACTATTTAAGACAAAAATTTCCCAAAATAAGTAGGGCCAAGAAGGAATTTTCTTTGGTCCACAAATTACACAATACTCGAAGACCAAGACTTTAGTACAAAATTAAATTCTACAGAAATAAGAGCCTGGAAGGCATATGAAAACGTCTGCAGAAATTTTGTAAGCACTGAACATGAGAAAAATTGCACTGAAAATTGTGCATGAACTAATTTCACCATACAGTGCTTTGGAGTGTAGCTCGTAATCGAAACTTCATTTTCTGCATTCCGGTTTGGATTTTTCCCCCTGAAAACAAAGGAGCTGTCTCCGATGAACCTGGCGAAAGGTTCTATCAGGATATTTCCGAATATGAAAAGACGTACAGTGGAAAATGGAGTCTAAATATGTTGTTTTTAATGCAAGACATCCCGATGTGTTACTAATGACAATAAAGATACAGAAATACCGTCAAAACACAACAGATTTACTATACTCTACCACTTTCGGGCTACATGTTTCGACTCCTTAGAGTCATCATCAGGCCCTCTAATGAACTGACCCAAGAGTATCTAATAGTCTTGGGTCAGTTCATTAGAGGGCCTGATGATCACTAGGGAGTCGAAACATGTAGCCCGAAAGTGGCAGAGTATAGTAAATCTGTTGTGTTTTGACGGTATTTGTATATTCTTATTGTCTAAATATGTTGGCTGACCACTGCTGGAGTCTTATGAGGGAGACACTAACTGGTGAAAATAAGAGGCGAAAGAAGAGGAAGTGAGTGTTTAATCGATTTTTTCTAGTTGGGATACTGTATATAGAGGTACTGTTCATTACTTGATATGGTATATTGTAATTAGGAACCAATTCCAAACATAGTATTTTAATTTAATCCTCTCTCCTTTAACAATGGTGGGCAACAGGGCAATTCGATTGTCATATTTGGATTCAGCAAAGTCAAAACTAAAAGAATTACCCAGAATTTTAACAGAGAGCGCAATTTTTTCTTGAAGAGTGAATCGATTTAAGTTTTCACCTAATCACACTGAATATTCAAATTAAGTTTCTAAACAACGTATCCCATATAGTTGTATAGAACTTCGAAATAAAGGGTATACATAAAAATCCCTGGACACTGCAGGTTAAATGTCACATGTTTTAAGTGTTTCAATGAAACCGTAATGTTCGCAGACGACTTATTGCCACACACCTAATTGTATGTTTAATAAAATTATGTATCCTCTATATACGAGAAGAAGAACTAATCCGACGTTAGTGCCGGAATAGCGCAGTCGTTATAGAGACTCGCTACGAAATTGACGGTCCTGCAATCGAATCCCGGTGGGGGTGAGATATTCCGCATCCGCCCAGACGGGCTCTGGGGCCTATTCAGCTTCCTGCACAATGCATAGCGGATCTCTTCTCCGGGGATAAAGCGACCAGGGCCTGGGGTTAACCACCGACCGCTTCTGGCGCCGAGGTTAAAGAAACAGAAGAGTTCTACTTCTACTCTTCCTCTGGAACTTCATGGCTTGCTCTAGATTAAAATTTACCTTTACTGTTAGCGTGTTTGTAATGTACGTAATGAGAGAGAAATGAATTACAGACTCTCAATTATATGCTTTAACCATGAAAACCTTTGTACACGTATGTCTCAAACAAACTCAGAATCAAAACGCGTATACTACTTTTCAATATCTAAATACTACTTTTCTGTTTCCTTGTGATCTAAACCACAAAATATCACGAAGGGGAAATGGAATTTCTGGGAATGCCAAGTGATCGAGTAACAATTCCTGAGAATATAAACGCGATTTGCAATAAACGTTTCCCAGGTGCAGAGAAACCTCGGAATATAAATAACACTTCATCTATATTTGCAATAGTGCTAAATTTCAATAACTGTGCCGGCTTTGCAGTGCAATCATAAACGTTTATGTGGATTTACAGACTGTGGACTTACAGCAGTATCTAAAGCTAAAGCGAAATTTTCATAAACCGTCCATACATTATGTAAAATAATATATAGCTTTCGAAGAAACTGCTATATGAAGTCATAGCAGCATTATGTGGGCTAATTGAAATTAAAATAAGAAAGAGAAAGTTATTTCGTTAATTTAAAGGCGCTGGTAACTGATAGAACATAATGCATCGGGGGTTGATGACTGAAATATGAGTATGAAGGATTGGGGGAATGAAATCGACAAGAGAAAACCGAGGTACTGAGAGGAAGACCTGTTCCGGTGCCACCTCATTCACCATAAATATGACATAAACTGCTTTGGGCTCAAAGCCGGACCTAAAGGAATAAAATATTCTAATCCATAAACGTGCTAAAACAGAATACATAAACAGAAGAGATGATATATTGTCTGAATACGACATGTCGCGATCAGTAGACCTTTCATCGTCTCGTTATCCTAAAGATCCCAGGATAATTCACTCGGCGTGCTGATAAAGCTACAGGCTGGAAGATCCGGGGTTCGAATACCGGAAAAAGTAAAGATTTTTGTTTATTCAAGAATCTCCAGAATGCTCTGGGACCCCCAGCCAGTTATTACATACGTACCGGTTGGGGGGGTCCCGGGGATAAAGCGGCTAGGTGCGATGTTGACCAATCACACCGAGGTAAAGAATGTGTCGAGCTGTATTAATATTCCCCATATATGCGTTCGTGGCGTAGACATGGATAACGTTGCCCTAATTTTACCGAGTTATCCGGAAAAGAACGCCTCTCTTACATTACACCTCTTGTGATTCTGCGACTGAGATGACCGTGGGGAGTTGTTTAAAAGTGTTTCCCACCTACACCCGAGGACGGAAAAGGGTCCATGTCCCAAGAACCTCTATTCTCTTCGGATACCAATGGTGGGCAAAATCCCAAAACTCATTAACAACGAAAGCTGTTAATCCCTCATACTAAATTCACCTCAGAAGCAACAGTCTCGATACTGGACAGTTATAAATTACAGCAGGCTGTTCCACGAAGTTAGACTCGGGACGGTATAGCCGGACACTTCTACTATCCAATAAAGCATAGGCTATTATTAGGATATTATTCAATAAGAAAAGTTCCCTAGCCTTTAACTTCTGTGTTATTCACACTGTTTCTTAGGTAGGAAGCACAATTGTTGTAGGGTTAACATAACGTGTAACAGTTCGCGCAAGAGTCAGTCAGTCAATTGAGATTCAAAGGAGAAGTTAATGTGCAGTGGCGACATTGGAAACTTGCTTCCACGAATTTCTTTCTGTGATTTGTCTTTTACACGTCAAATATTCTTCCCCCACAGTTCTTCACCAACTGACTGTACGGTGTATAGTGATGGTGCAATGAGAGTTCAGCATATCAGAAAATGGTGCAGAGGGATCGAAAACTAACTTACATCCATCGTGATGATCGAACTGGTCTACCAAGTATACCAGGGATATATATACAAAGGCAAAAGGGATGGAGGAACTGATTCCGGAGCGTCGGGGAATCACAATTCGAAATTCGTCTGCCGCATTGGAGCTGTACACCGAACCTGTACAAAACGCTGTCCACGAAGAACTGGAATACCGCAAAATACGTGCATGCCGAATGCACAGATAACTGTCGGGAAGACCAAAAGGATCGAGTTTTCGAGACTGTCTTTCTAAACTTCAACTTTTACAAAAGTAGGAAAACGTTTCTGGAATTCTTGTTACGTGTGGGTAGACATGGTTACGCCATCTGACCCTCAAACACGCTGAAAGACAATAGAAACACCCAAGTTCTCAAATGGATAAATAATTCAAAGTGCCTAATTCTGCCGGGAACGTTAAAGTATTCTGGGATAACGAAGGAGTCAACAACGGTGAATTTTACTCGAGGCATAACAATCGACACGGACGCCCATTACAGCACGCAGCGAGGTCTGCGAGAGGCTATTCGAAGGAAAAGACTCGGACATTTGCAGCGAGTTATGATTTCGTGGTATTGTAAGTAATAAATCACATTACAAATATTTTACAAGCCACATTCCACGTAAGGCCTTGCACCAATTACATAATTACGATACCTATTCAAAACACGCTTTTATTTTCGTATCTTAGCTGATGCAGTGAAATTCGGTATTCTGAAGAAGGATACAGCAGATTCCATGGACCTGCTGACAACTGTGCAAGAGACCACAGGACATTGCATTTCTGAAGTACATAATCTTAAAATTCAGCTTAGAATATAAAATATTTTTTTACTCTACAAATTCATTCTACATAAAAAGTATTTTCTTCCATCACTATAGTCGAGCCGAAGTGTGAATTAACACGAAAAAATGTATGGTTTACTAATAACATTACCTTAATTTAAGGCAATGAATGTAAGCGCATAAAAATCATTTGTCGCTGGTTGGTAGTCAGTTACATGAATGGCATGTCATAATCAACGGATAATTTTGTATCTGTTACACTAAATTGTGCATACAATTACAGTTTATTCTCTAATTAATACGTCCATTGTAATGTAATATATCTGAAGACAAACTCACCCTATATCTCCCTCGGGCTGAGTTGGGATAATTTCCACCATCGCCATAGCCACGTTGCGGGAACTGTGAAAACAAAAGCAACAACAAACAATGGTGTTATGGTTAGTACTAACAACTTTCTTTTTAAAACAGCCGTACACAGAATATGGAGCAATGGCAGAGAAACGTAAATATACGACACGAAAAACGCATTAATTACACAGAGATGCTTTTCGTACATAAGGTTTGTAACTATGAGAAGAAACATGCAAGGGACAAAAATCATCTGTATGTCATAAAACTATCTGTAATAGACGAACAAATGCATGAAGCCGAGCAGAGTCTGCTCTGTTTAAAGGTAAATAAACACTGTAATATGCAGGATTTAATTGTGTACAAAGATAAAATGCAAATATTTATCTACCTAGAATTACACTAAAATTAATCTCTGCGAATGCGACAGCTCAGACTTGAAGGCGTTATTAGTATTTACATTTTACTTGCTGTCATTAACAGTAACTTCGGAAAATTAACATTAAAGTGAGAAGATAAAGTGACCCCTAGCATTGGTTCAAGTATCATTCATAACAATATAATCTCTTTATCTGTTCGCATAACGTTATTGATAAATATTAAAGCCTAAAAACGGTTTCGTATTTTAAAATCTTAACTTACAGTTCTTTCTTCCTTTACCCATTACATTAGTCTTTCAGTTTTCCGACCAAAACGTTTTATCCATTTCTCGTTTCACACGCGTGGACAAAGCCTCGACTGTCTCATTATACCCCAGATTGGAAGTCATACAATTTTTGTTTAGTTAAACATATGAATCTCTTTACGTATGTAATATTTTCCATCCTCCTGTTACTCTTACTTATTCGGTGTAGTTATTCATCTCAGCAAACTGTTCATAAACACACACAATCAGGGCTGATAGACAGAAAGACAGTGCTCAGTTGGGAGTTTCGAAAGACAAATATGCTCTCCTTCTGTTAAAATTTGTTAATGCACAGCTTTCGTTGTACGGTTATCTATGCGTTGGTCTCTGGACGCCCACAAACAGTCAGCACAAAAGAATGAAGAAAACAGAAAGTGTGTGTGAAGTTAAAAGCGGCATAAATTAAAAGAAAGTCAGAATTTTCAAGTCAAACCTAGGAGGATATATAGTCCCTATGCTCTCTTAACCGAAGTCACGGGTTACAGAAGAAAAAGTCGGAAAGGAGAGAACGAAGTGGACCAGGAAAATTATGTTCTCGTATAAACTAACACACACACACACACACACACACACACACACACACACACACACACACTAAAATTAGATTTGTAGAAGTACCTCCTTGTTAAAATTACTGCGCGGTTTCTTTATGTCCTAGGTTAGAAATAACAAGTCGTCTTCTGTAGAACCTGAGCATGAGAAACGCAGGAAGCATGGGTAGAATAATCGGAAAGGGAGAGAGGAGACGAATTTTTAGGTAAGAGAGAACACGAATTACAAGTAATGGATGATGGAAGCTAGAAATATTAAACAACGATGTTCGTAATGAAATTAAGTGATATGAATTAGGAGTTCATTTCCTACCTAGCAGAAAAAAAATTACGTCTCCATAAAGGGGCAAAGTTGTCCCTGTCTACGCCATGAAGGCAAACAGAAGTAAGGGTACAATCCACTCATTCTTAACCTGGGCAATAGATATAGGCGAAAGATCAACTTCACGACCTGGCCGCTCCAACCCCGACAGAATACCCGGTACCCCGTGAATTGAGGGCTAGATGGGCCACAGAAGCAATCTTGACCGTTATTAGACAGCCGGGTTGTCCAGGCCGTAGCCAGGCTCTGCAACGACTATGCGAAAATAGAGCAACACGCCTCCGTTTCTTTCCATGGCGCAAGAGTCCCTATTAGCCAAGGGCCTCCTGATTATCGGGATGTCACGATCACCTTCAGAAACACAACACGCGTTAGGACTCCTCTGGACGAGTGATCAGCCCGACGTAGAGAACTCTACCTGTCAGTATATAACATTCACAAGAGACAGACATCCATAACCCCGCCGGTATTGTAACCTGAAAGCAAGCGGTCGCAGACCCACACCTTAGACTGTGCGGTTACTGCGATCAGCATTACGCTTCCATAACAAGAAGAAAAATTAGTGGCGTTTACGGAAATAATTGTCGTTTATTCTGTGAACACATTAAACAATGAGGGAAATGGAAAGTTTCTTTAATATCCGTAATGAATATCCGTTAATGAAAATCAATTTTGAGCTTCCGACAACTAAACTTCACTTGGTACTTTCACGTAAGTTTCTTTGTGACTACCAGACATCGCAAAGAGCTGTCACCAGACATAAAAAAATTATTCATCTGCAATTTTAGTAACAATAAACTCAAATATTTTTGAACGGGGCCCTCTCTTCCAGCCCCCCGATAAACGAGTGTACAGCATTGATGGAACGGTAACTGTGGCAAGATAAGGTAGATTTATTCTAAGAGAAACCCACTGCAGTACCACTTTGCACACTAAATATCAAGAATATACAGTTGTTAACTGAAACCAACTTCCGCATTTTGAATCAAAAGGAGTAGCGCCCTGTGGACAGCCAACTTCTTTAATTTAAACGCCCATTTACTGGGTCACATGCAGAACTACATTTGAATAACAAGTTTGCAGAGTATCTGATGAGTGCTGGATGGTCCCCTAATGGAAGAAAGGAAAAGCTAGCCGGGAATGACGACCGACAGGTAAAATGAAACAAATCAGGAAGAAACTACACCAATTTCACCTACCTGAACTGCCCTGAAATTGACACCAATATTTCGGGGTTTCTTCAAATGAAATGCATCACGTCCACTGCAGGAACTACATACGATAAGTATGTGCCGAGATAAAGAGCCGTGGGAACCACGACGCCAACAAGAAGTGAACTTCATTATACTCGTATAATGTTACTAAACCTATTAGTTTCCGAGACTTAGTCCCACATGTTGCGACCCGAATATATCGAGCGTATTCGCTGCATGGACATATTTCTAATCCCTCAAATCACGATGCTTAAAGGAAGTCCGGTGAATATTGACACCTGCATTGCAAATTTTAAATAAACCTTGCCTTTAAGTATTGTACGCCTTTTATTAATGAAGTACATTATACCAGCTCTAAACGAAGAATGAATTATTCCAAAGTAGACATAAAAATTCTATTCAGGAAGAAATTAAGAGCAGATTGAAGTTAGGGAATGCTTGTTATTATTCGGTACACAATCTTTTGTCGTCCAGTTTGCTATCCAAAAAGTTAAAGATCAAGATATATAGAACTATAATATTGTCCGTTTTTCTGTAAGGGTGTGAAACTTGGTCGCTGACATTGAGGGAGGAACGTAGGCTGAGGGTGTTTGAGAATAGCGTATTGAGGAGAGTATTTGGGCCTAAGAGGGA
>Ga0209629_10003032_pt1 | contig 11792 bp, 4 predicted proteins | sample TergutCu122P5_FD_187286 | JGI IMG/M metagenome (GOLD analysis project Ga0209629, IMG submission 187286) | Cubitermes ugandensis P5 segment gut microbial communities from Kakamega Forest, Kenya - Cu122 P5 (SPAdes) (version 2) | ecosystem: Host-associated > Arthropoda: Insects > Digestive system >...
TGCGGTGTGACTGATTGTAATGAATGGAGGACAGAGAAACGGCACGAATGCGCAAATATGGGGAAAGTAAAACAACTCGAATTATGATGGCAACTGTACCGCGCGTCACTTCCGGTTTGGGACTTAGAAAATTTCAGGCCGATGGATTTTTGTTGCCACGAGTGTACCAAAAAATATCTTTCAAAATCACAGGAGGAACCATGTGTCAGGAAACATTATATTGTAGTTACAGTGATGACACACCCTTGGGTGAGTAAAGTAAACCGCATTTTATATTAACAGCTGATGGTTTAATGGACAGAATAAACATAAATGGTATTGAATGTTCCCTCAGACATTTCGCTACACTCAAATATTTAAATCATTCAGGTATACAGATTAGTTCAGAAGTTATAATGAATTTTAGGGAAGCTGTTTTTACAGTTCTCAGAGAAGTAAGTTCACATTCATGTTTCACCAACAGACAGTAGGACATGATCATGACATAAAGACAGCTAATAAATCCTTTGAAAATGTGGCAAAGTTCAAATACATATTTGGAAATGACACTAACACATCAAGGTTGCATGCATGAAGAAATTACGTGTAAAATGAAATCAGAGAATTCTTGCTACCATTTAGTTCAGAATCTTTTTTTCCCCCCTGTTTCCTATCTATGAACATAAAGAATGATAGTTCTTCCTGTTGTTATGTGTAAGTGCAAAACTTGGTTACGCACGTTAAGGTAGGAACACAGGTTGTCTGTTTGAGAAAAGGATGCTTTTGAAGATAACTGGGCCAAAGTGGGAGGAATAACAGGAGGCTGGCAAAAAGTGCCCAAAAAAGGAGTTTCCTGATTTGTACTCCTAGCCAAATATTATTAGTTGATATGCAAAACTAGAGAAATGCACGTATGATTTTGACTGGGAAAACGGAATCCTGGAAGAGGCTGCTCTGGAGACCTAGGTTAATACAGTGATGGATCTTAAATAAGTAGGATGAAAGGGCACAGACTGGTTTTATGTGCATGATTTCAAGCTTCTGCCATGTTGGAAATGAGATCTTCGCTCTTCTGGGATGTTACACCGTATAGATCTCCAGTTATTTACTGCTCTCCCGCACAGCACCCCCTAGACAACTAGACTTCCTCCCTCTCCTTCCACCTCCTTCATGCTACACTAACCCTACTGCAAGCATCACATTCTCTGAGACCCAATCACCATCCACACCATTCACTATATAACTGCATACCTGGACTGCTTGACCCTTCAAGTTGGGACTGAGAAGGTTGTCCTGAAACAGTGGTAAATGACTACCAATCTATGCTGCGTACCATCCCAAAACAGTTAAGAACTCTGATTTTATCTGGTTCAGAACAGGGACAAGTGGTGGAATGTGAACATGGCAACTGTCAGGTTCCATAGAATGCACAGAATTTCTTGATTAGCACAGTAACTCTTAGCTTCTCAAGGAGTGCTCTGCTCTATGAAGTTAATCAGTGAATGGGAGAAACAAACAGGATAGGCAAACATGTTAACACACTCTTTCTGTTCTGGAATGACAGCAATATGCACGTCTCATTGCATGTTATGTACACGATCTTTCACGCAGACCTCAAAAACATACCACGCAAGACAATACTAATTTACATCATATGTGGCCACACAGTACTACTCCTACAACCTGTAACAGCCTTCACTAATGCACATATTTATTTATTTATGCAGAAGGTTCGTGTTGGAGTGAATGCACTTTCCAGTAGATAAGATTGTCACTGGCCTTCACAGAATTACTCATGCTGAAACTAAGTTAACCACGAACCACAACTAAAAATTATTGTATTCAGCCCACCTGTGGTGGTGCCACCACTTCTTGTTTTTCGTCGAGTGCTAATGTCAATGTCGTGATGTATAATTCTGTTTGCTCCACCCCTGGTGCTGACGTTACTTCCTCCTATGGGAGACTGCCTGTTAGTAACAGCAGTCACTGTACTGGGTGGTGGTGAGCTTCGGGTGGACTTTAATCCCGAGCTAGAGGCTAGACCTGGGTTGGTTTGGCGGACAGATCGACGCTGCTGTTGTAGCTGATTCTGCTGCTGCTGCTGCTGAAGAGATGTTCCTACACTGATGCTACTATGCTTACTGACTGCACCCAATCGATGATTTGAACGTGCATTCCAAGTACTATTGCTACTGTTATTCCTGAAAAAGCCGCCAACAGTGGTGGTATATGCACTGAAAATACTAACCACGAGACGCTGAATGTTAAATTCCTTACACTTATTCCACAATGTTGTTTAAAAATGCCTACTAGACACTGCAAAATTTTACATAATATTATAATCATTACACTACCAATACAATTGTTCAATATTTCTGTGTTTATTACAATCCCTGAGTGAGTTTAAAGCTGTAAGTTACATCATAAAATAAAGATATATTAAAACTGCATAACTGTCTAGATCTTAAAACTGTCAATTTATTACACAGATCCACATTTGTAATTTGATTCTTAGAGCTGTGGTATTATTACAAGCAGTCAGAACACATAACATGACAAATTTAAGAACAGCATCCGACACACCATCCGCAGCACAGCACACAAAGAGGTAAGGAAATAACTCTGCGGATCTGACAGGGATATTACTGAAGATACTGAGATCCAAAACCACAGCACACAGAAAGTTTTAACAGCATGATATAGGAAACTATTAATAACCATTATTAAAAACACAGACACACACAAACTTTTAAAGGATTTGACAATTTAACTTCCCCAAGAAGCATACTAAATGTCAGAATTCCTGATTGAAGCGTATTCATAAGATCACAGAACTCTCTCTTCTGTGAAATTCCAACTCTTCACTGACAAAAGAAGCAGTGTACCTTATATTCAACACTACAGACTAAGCATCACTTATACAGCCATAACTTTAATAATATCTTTTATTTTAAAACAATTTCACAAAACCATATAAATCGTTTGTTTCCTGTTTGACTTTTGTGTGGGCAACTTCTGTGGAAGCCTCAGTAACACAAAACACATCAACGTTAAGAAATATATATGTCTTACTTTGTGAACTCTTCATCTCTAGAACGGCTGTTTGGTCTGCTTTTTGGTTGTGGAGGTGAACGTTCATCTGAGCCACCTCCAGGAGTTCCCCGACCCTTCACAGCTATTTCAATCAGTGGCTCATCATCTGAAGAATCTACATCTATCAATGTGCTGGATGCTGCTACGCCTGCTATAGAAATCAAACAAATCAGTGAGAAGGGATTTTATACGATCTGCCAGTTGTAATAAAAGGAGCAATAAGGTATGGAAATACACCAAAACAAATAAATTATGTTATCACAAATACTTGACTGTACACAGCAAAACTTCTTTATTTTGCTGCCTGATAATCCAAGCCTCCAAGAGTGTATGCACATCAAATGTGGTGGTATCTCCCGAACCCTTGTCTTCTGCTCCATCAACTACTGCACCTACAAACACTCCAGAAAACACAGAAGAGGACCCTACACCAGCAGACGAAAGAGATACCCAAATGGAATACTTTTCTGATTAGGAGCAGAGTCTAAGTATAAGAGCAGTAACAAAAAATCACCTCTGAGCACTGTTTAACAATTAAAAAAATTTGATAATATGGCTCCTGTCCAGCCCTGTGTCAGTCAGAGTAACAAAATTCTGCTGTGCTATATATGATACTACACCATACTATACTATACACCACAACACTTTTATCTTCTTCTTCTTCTTCTTCTAGGCGCTGAACTTCCTTTAATGGTTGAAAGTTTTGGCCTTCTCAATGACATCTTTCCATTTGCCTCGATCCTGGACGCAGGCTATCCAGTTTTTAATCTTTACTGGCAAATATCCTGTTTGATATTATCCTCCCATCTATACTAGGGTCTTCCTTGTGGTCTTTTGGTTAGGGGTTTCCATTTAAATATCTTCTTAACTGTTCTGGTATCTGGCATACAACACTTTTATCATTTTAATTAAACTTGTACTGACACATGTATGATTCCAAATCAAAAACATGGTAATAAATAAGAATGACAATCTACTTGTAATCCCCAACAGGACACACACTGCTTCAGCCAGCTATGAAAGTACATGTAATTAATAATGATCAAATGCATGAAAATAAGCCTTTTGTATCTCAGCCTACTTCTTACAAGAAAGAAATTCCAGTCTGAAGCTGAACGTGAAAAGTTGCAAAGTATACGTCACCAGACACAATCACATCTGACAGAACAGATGCAAGAAGGAACAGAATATTGCATTTTGACCTCTGCAATCCTATTCACTACATTTTTCTTACAGAAGAATATCCATAAAACTAAGATGAATCTATCAATAAAAAAGTTGATGAACCTAATTATCTAGAAACTTCAGTAGGGATTTTGCCTTAACAGATCAGCTAATGATCACACATTCTTCACTGAGCTGATATTAAGACAAAAAATTGGAGTATAGTGGTACAATACATCTGCCATTCAGCGGCTGCAACATGGTCTACGATGCATTAGTTCTCACTGAAATTAGTACAACCACAAACTTGAGGTTAAGTATTTAAATAAAACCTATGGCCATGCCATGGCTCAGGCTGTTAGTTACCAGCCTCTCCCCATAAAGGTCTGGGATCAATCCCAGGGCAGCCTATGTGGGTTTTGTGGTGGACAAAATTGCATTGGTTTTTCTCCAAGCAGCTGTGTTTTTTCCCATATCATTCTATCAATGCCCTGCCCCATACCCAAACTGCACTCATCTACAATCAACATCAGCAACTGCAATCACAATAAATAAAATACTAAATTTACATGAAACCTATCAGTCCATATGAACATGCCTGTCTGATGAAATTTCCTTTTCATGATGGTATTAAACAAGGAGATGCTTAATCACAGCTTATAAATTCTGCATCTGAACATGCCACTAGGAAGGTCCAGAAAAACCTGGATGGACTGGACCGAATGGGAAAGATCACTTATGGTCCACGTTGAAATGCTGCTTAAGACAGTATCTAAATACCATTAAGAGAGCACATAAATACCAGCACATAAATACCATACAGAAAAACAGAATCTCTATCAGATGCTAGCCAATCAGATGATGTAAGCAAACAAAGACAGAAGCTTATGTTCATTGATCATCAACAGATCAAAGGAAAAGACATAATATGAAAGACAGCTATTAAATGCTACAAATACATGGCAAGTTCGTGTAGTTGTAACAAATCAAAATTATTATTATTATCCCCCCCCCATTCCACCACATGTTCTCTCAGACTTTGTGGTCTCCCCCCCTGGCTGTGGCTGAAGTGTAACCGACTTCTGAGGTCGGGACGCCCAGTAGGCGTGGTTGTCCCGATGAGAATGATGGTGAAATGAGAGGTGTATCTGCGGTGCCAGGGGGGGCCTTAAACCTAATTTCTACCAACTACCCAGACCATGGTCACCATGGGCGTCTTCCCCTTTCGAGGAAAAACGCACATGGTAGAGCCGGGAATCGAACCCAGGACCTCATGGTTAGTAGTCAGGAGCTCTGACCACCAAACCAAAAGAAATTAAGAGATGAATACTTTCTACTACAGAATTTAGAATCTTTTGTAAATCAGTTTCCTATTTAAATCATGAAATAGAACAAGTCCACCACATGTAATTATTTAATCTGAAACAATTTCATCAACTAAAACATCGCAGTTCAGTAATGCTGAACACGTAACTTTCCAGATGACATCTCTATATAAAAAAAATAGTTATATAAAGCACATGTCAGTATGTGCCTACATTCCAACAGGAATTCTCCAAAAATTATCATGAAAGTAAAGGCCAAATGTTAACATGTTATTTACCTCTCCGATTCTTCAATGGAGCAGCTGTCCTGGAGCCCTTCTGGTCATGATGTTGAGGATTCCCCCCTACCCTCTTTGTAGGGGCATCTTCCAGGCCCATGCATGCTTTAATCAGTTCTGCTGCATTCTCTGAGCACTTTCTCTTATTTGGCCGCTGCTCCTCCACGGCAACTACACATGATGCAACACTGCTCTCAGACTCTTGTCGCTTTCTTTTACTTATACTTGTCGAACTATTTCCTCGGGACACATGTGTTCCTGAACTTGTAGGACTAGGTTTGGATGTATTGCGGGGAGAACCTGAATGATCTTCCTTTGAAGATGGACCTCCTGGGCTTGATTTTGGGGTGTGCTTCTGGTCAGGGCTATGAGTGTGACTAAGGCTTCTCTGGCTTGATCTGGTACTCCTGGTGCTTAGTGAACCACTTCGGCGCATTTCAGTATCTGATGGAATCTCAATTAACAACTGTTCTAACAATGACTTAGGTCCGGTTGAATGGTGTTGAGATTTACTGCTACGAGCTACATAGGTGTGATCATCATCTTCTTCTTCTTCTTCTTCGTCTTCTTCTTCTTCCTCCTCCTCTTCCTCATCATCATCATCATCTTCATTATCATCAACACCACCACCACCACCACCACCACCACCTGTACTACCACCCACACCTAAGCCCTCTAGAAAGTGTCCAGATGACATATCACTTCCACCACCACTGCCTATCTCTACACAGAGCGAGTCATCAACTTCCAATCTGCTCTCAAGTAAATCCTGCTTTCGTTTCCTTTTTCGCCTAACTTCATCTTTCCTGCTGGCAGCCCGTGACAAAGTGATACCAATTTCATCATCAAGCGCTGGAGGAGAAGGTGTATCTTCTCGGTGTTTTTCAGGGTTAGAGTAAGTATACAGAGGTGGTGTGATACGTATTGGTTGAGGATCTTCCAAAGTTGGTGAGCCAGGGCATTTATCTCTCTCTTCAACAGAGTGTCTATCTTCTGACAGGGGTAGAGTGTTTGGCTTCTTTGTTTCACCATCCGAAGCTATACTTGTAGGTAAGGTGGTACATGTTGTGGATGCAGCAGATGCAGGCAAAGACTGATTCGTATCAGCAGTAACCAAGTTACCCGATAAAGTCACAATATCTGAAGCAGAAGAAATCATAACAGCTGAACACGAAGAGCTTACTTTTGACATTACAACTTTAACAGGAGATGAAGACAAATTAGCATCAGAAGGAACTGTAACAAGTTTTATGGGAACTACTTTTGTTATTGAAGGTGTACTAGTATTACTGGATGAACCAGCTGATGACAATGAGGATATACCAACAGAGGTACTTGAATCTCTGTTGGCAGAAATCTGGGACTGTTGTTTATCATTACTGTTAACACTTTCTCTATTCATCACTGTATCTCTCTCAGCAGAGGATGACAAGTTTTCACTGGTATTACTACTATCCAATAAATGAACACTATTTCCACTCAATGACTTGCCATCTTTCTCTAGATCATCACTATTACATTTCCCATCACTAACAGATGATCCATGTCCATCCAATCGGTTCTTCTTTTGCATACCTGAAGCATTAACTACACAACCAACACTTTCTGTACTTCTATTATCTTCAATCTTATTCTCATCCAAAGAATTTGACTTTGAAGTGTTTCCTGCAGACAGTTCAATGCTTCCCATTGATGGGTTTATATCATCTGATGCCGTTACATCCGAATTTGCCGATGATGCTGATGTTACTGTTGAAGGCACTGCACCAACTTTTTTATTAGTGTCTGCAGATTGGCAACATTCACTGTCCTTCTCTTCCTTACGACATGGGCTTTCGCCTTGATTAGGAGACTTTTCTGAGAGTGCATCCATTGATTCAATACCAGAATCCTCTCCTTGGGTATTGCCCTGTTCTCCTGCCCCAACGCCAGATGGACTTTCAGCACCACCTCCACCCCCAACAGTTCCAGTTCCACCACTCTGGTTTTCAGACTGGTTTCCACCTGTAACTACAGTGTCACCAACTGTTGCCAAAAAATCACCAGAACCCACATTATTTTCCTTTTTCTCTGTTAATCTTGTCGTCACTTGGTCCAAACTGCTACAATGTTTCTTCCGTGGAGGTGCGCCATCCTCCAGCAATCTCTGCTTCACCTTGGCTTCTGATACATCCAAGTCTCCCACAGGAAGAGATGCAGGTGATGACGACTTGGATAGTGCATGACGTTCAACAGACTTGGTATGAGGCTCTGAACGTTTTGTAACATCAGAAGCTGCCGCTGCCATAGCAATGGCCTGAACCCTGGCAACAGTAACTACATTTCTTGAAGTTTTACAATGTTCTGCACTTTCCAGTTTCCTTTTAGTTATTGTACTATGATTTGGAAAATCTCTGTGCTGTGAGTGCTCCTGTTTCTTGGTAACACAGTTTTCTGTTATAACTGCTTTGTAGGCTTCAACTGATCGAGGAATCCTGTTCACATTTGCTGGGAGATTAACCTTGCTGCGGTGAACTGATGCCACATCATTTGACAGTCTGTTCAAACTTGATGTCCTATTTACTTGTGACCCTACCTTACTCTGCTGTAAATCCACTGCCCTTCTTGACATTCCTTTGTTCTTTTCTATGGTGTGGAGAGATGAAGAACTATGCTGCTTCCCAGCAGCTGTCCATGAGGAAGATGAAATGTCTGGGGTAGATGGAATAGGAGATGATGGCACAGAATGAGAAAGAGACTGCTGTTTAAGTGAACCACCTGTTGGTCCACCATGGATAGTAGTGTACGAATCCTGAGAATGTCCACTGTGAGAGTCCATTAATGTAGCTGTGTTGCTGGATCCTGTTTGGGAATTCCCTCCCACTGTAATGGGACGTGACTTTCCTTTCGCAGCTAATAATCCACCCTGAGAATCTGAAAGAATGTATTATTATTATTATTAGTAGTAGTAGTAGTAGTAGATCATCAAACAACTAACGTAAAAACGTAACTTTTTCATAAAGTTCGCTCCTATCTACACAAAATGTAGTAGTACCTTATGCTGGTAAGAAGAGCAAACTTTAAATTCATGCATTGTATATATGTATTTCAGAAGATACTCTGATTTCACATTTGTTTTTCCAGGAACAGTATAACAATGTAATGAGTTATGAACACCAAATGCTGAGAGTATAGACTGGTTTTTCATTTTCCACTGAATGCATTATGATTCAACTGTTACAATGTGACCAACAAATGCCCACACTTCTTTAGAATTACAATAAAGTTTCAATACGCAAACTCCACCATGTTTTGGGTCTTACTGGCCCATCATCAGGGAATGCACAGTTGTAAAAAACAATTGTCCAACCCTTGTATCATTCCCAGTATGCAGAATTGTGCCAAGTTCATTAATGTATGAGTACAGAGATGGACATGTGCATAGTAATTGGAGCAGCCAGTACGTTTGAGTGTGTTCACAGTATTGCAATAATTCTGCATACTAGGAATGACACAAGGATTGGATGATTGTTTTAAATAACTTTGGACTCCCTGATAATGGGGCAGCAAGGCCCGAAACATGTAGGAGTTTACATATTGCAACATTATTGTAATTCTAACAGAGTCTGCATATTGAAACATTATTGTAATTCTAACAAAGTGTGTGTATTTGTTGGCCACATTCTAACAGTACTGACTGTTTTGGTCTGGTGGGAAAAGATTCTGATGGATACCTACCTACAATCTTTTAAATTTTGTATAAGAATGTGAGGCACAGATTAGAAAATAGCTCAGCAAACAGTAGACATATCTGGTCCTGTTAATCACTAGACAATGTCTTGAAATGTCTACTGTTTGCTGAGATATCACTATCGGATTTTATGCCTTTTAAATGGTTCAGTATACAAAGAATATGGGTATAGGGCATAAAATATTAAGAGCACAATTTCAAAACTGCAATAATAATAATAATAATAATAATAATAATAATAATAATAATAATAATAATAATAATGATAATAATAATGTATGACTCTGTACAATGAGACATATGTAGTCAAATGAGATTTTCAACAAGAGATTTGCATCTGTAGTGAGGTACGCAAAACTGCACAGAACATGCCTGGAAAATGTGTGGAATCTCAGCTCCAAAATTTCCACTCTACTCAGCTGCATGATACCTGTTCATTCTGTAACTTTTATGATCTTACTCAACACATAATTCATTCATGAATCATTCCTTTCCACACCATCTTACCCACTCATGCGGATAAAAATAAGAGGGTTATACAAAGGCTACAAATGTAAAGGTAAAAAGTGAACAAAACACATCTCCAGTTTCCTCACTTTTCAACTAATCAAAGCACATAACTATGGATACAGCCATTATCTTCCTCACCATCTGCCCTAGTTCTATGCCTGGTTACAGATTATTAAAAAAAAAATGCAATATTTCATCTTTCTACAAACCTCCCAGAGTATGTTTCACATGATTTGATACTTTATAACACTGATCCCTCTTAGGCTCCACACTGACACTCTACTACAAAGATAAAGGTAAAGATACCACCATAACATGCCATGACTGCAAGAGGAGGGAGTAGAGGTATAGCATTCCTCATGCTTTACTTTAGTACCAGATGGAATGAACAGTCAACACCACACCACAGCTACTCTATCCCTGGGTAAGAACCCCAGAACCCACTGTCCAAGAGGATGGCTGGGCCCCAGGGCAGGTCTGGACATGTGTGGAGAAAATCCCTTGCCCTCACCAGGGGTTTGAACCTAGACTGCACAAATCTCTGCAACTGTAGATTATAACAAAAAATGAGGTGTTAACAGGTTTTTCATAAAAGAATGGTATGATTGAAGGCATCCACTGAAGGAAACCTGGTTAGGGAAAAAGAACAAAATGTTTTATTTTACTGGGTGGGGGAAGAATTTCATGTGGGCTATATGACCACAAAACGCACTGTGTTTTCTTTGTCTGTAAACATTAACTACAGGTGCAATGGCACCAACAGACAGACAGACAGACACTGGGATGTTGTGACCTTGAGCAAGCATTAGGTGGGAGGGGATGACGACGACAATGCCGACGACACCTGGTGTGTGAAAAAACTAAGTGATGGAGTCCAGCGCTGACACTTATACTGCTTTATATGGCACGAGTCCTATATTACTGATGTTCAACAACTTACCATTTTTTTAAAAAAACCATGTATTGTACTCCCCTATGAAATCATCTTTATAAAGTACAATATTATGAATAACACTTACACTGTAACATTGCAGTTGATGTGTTATCACTGGTATGGTGTGAGAGACCACAATGGGTGTTCTTTATTCTGATAGCAGTCCACCTTCCATCCTCATTCCCTGCCTTCAGCCCCAAGTACAAATGTGTGTCTAGCTGTTGATTTTGTTACTACATTCAGTTGTCATGTAATTCATTCAGCTGGCACTATCCCACAGCTGACAAAACTGTGAAGATGGGTTAGTGACATGATCGTGTACTTTGGGAGGTGGGTCTGGGTTCTTTCCCTGGTGGTACAGTGGCCAGGACATGAAGCTGACCACTCCTCTGCAACCAGTGTCAAGTTAAGGAAAAGTGGAGTTACACCTCTACTCCCACCACATGTCTCCACAGCATTCACAAGGACAACTTTACCTTCTATGGTCTGTACCATTACCTGAGATCCCTTTCAACTACCACTGACTCTTCCTTACCCCAACAAACAAAAAACATATGGTGATTTACGTATTGCAGTATACTAAGTTATTTTAACCCGTTCAGACTTTGATAACGCAGCGCTGATGACAACTTGGTGTGAATGGCATTGTCATGTTGACTTTCTGCCTAAAAATAACTCTCCTGGCACTGAGAAAAACCCCACTTAATGTTTCTCACTGCATGTTCAGTGTCAGTAATGCCAAGCCAGTAATGTCTGGGTGAACCCTTCTCCCCACTGCC
>Ga0209629_10003033_pt1 | contig 11792 bp, 13 predicted proteins | sample TergutCu122P5_FD_187286 | JGI IMG/M metagenome (GOLD analysis project Ga0209629, IMG submission 187286) | Cubitermes ugandensis P5 segment gut microbial communities from Kakamega Forest, Kenya - Cu122 P5 (SPAdes) (version 2) | ecosystem: Host-associated > Arthropoda: Insects > Digestive system...
CTTGGAATGTAGCGCCACCGATACGGCGGGATTTTACTTCAACAAGCGGAGTTATATTATCCAATGCCTGTTTCCATATTTCAAGAGAGGAGCGTTGCTCGTTGGGCATCTTAGCCTTTACTTTATCTAAAGCGGTATAAAAAATATCGAATGCGATACTTTTTTTACCATCATACATCAAGTGGTTAACGAATTTCGTAACCCGTAGATCACCAAACACAGGATCGGGAAGAACCTGTCTTTTCTTTGGTTTTGTTTTTCTCATTTTCTTCTAAATTTTTGTTATTAATCGGTTGTTCACACTTTCGGTATCTTCAACAAATTCCGCTGAATTTATTTACTCAACCTTTATTTAATTGAGAATTTTTCTTTGTCATTGCGGGCTTGACCCGCAATCCCCCGTTAATAGGGGATCCCGCGTCAAGCGCGGGATGACAGTCTCCCTTCTCAATTATTTCTTCTTGCCTCCTTTTGCCGGAGCTGCCGGAGCGCCTTTACCTGCTTTCGGACGTTTAGCGCCGTATTTGGAACGGCGTTGCGTGCGACCGGTTACGCCGGCTGTATCCAAAGTTCCGCGAACGATGTGGTAACGAACACCCGGAAGGTCTTTTACGCGACCGCCTCTCACTAACACAATAGAGTGTTCCTGCAAATTATGTCCTTCGCCCGGAATGTAAGCATTCACTTCTTTGGTGCTTGTCAGACGAACACGCGCCACTTTGCGCATGGCTGAATTTGGCTTTTTAGGCGTTGTGGTATAAACTCTCACGCAAACGCCTCGCCGTTGCGGACAAGAATCCAAGGCGGGTGATTTTCCTTTTTCAACCAAAGTTGCCCTTCCTTTTCTTACTAATTGCTGAATTGTAGGCATTTTAAAATTTTAATTCTATGTTTTTTATTAATAATATATTCGCTTCAAACACAAAACGGGCTGCAAAGTTACATCTTTTTTTTGAAAAAGCAATGAGTTATATTTATTATTTTTGTTTTTCGAGGGAAACCGGATGTTATCCCACATTACACCTCAGGCGAGGAGTTCGCTCTCCCCGCCCAAAACACTATGTCCCAAATCTTGCTAAACAATTATTGCGGGATTTGTCCGCCGAATTTTTCGATAATTGAATTAGGATCAGTCAATAGAGCGGAACCATAAATAATCCACATCACAATTGTACTGATAAAACTTACAATAGACAGAATTAATCCTATCCACGCACAAGTTTTTCCGGTATTCATATTCTTATACGAATTTTCGGTATATTTCCCCGGATCGGAAATATAAAGCTCGGTTGAGGATTTTGCCAGAACTAATGCAATGATTCCGCAAATAACTCCTACAATACCATAACAACAACACCCTATGATAGATACTATCCCTAAAACCAATACGACCGTGGCATTGGGAAGGTCAATCCTGGGTCCATTCAAATCATAACTATTTTCCATACTAATTTAATTGATGAGTAAATACTTTATATACATAAAAAATAACAATAATCAACGAAGTGAAAATATAAGCGCCTTTGATAATCAATGCGCCATGCTTAAACTTAAATACCAGATGCAAAGCTGTAAAAATCAGGCAAAACAGCATTGGAATGGTTGCCGGATACACATGGATACTTTCGGATAAATTACCTTCTAACAGGGAAATAATGCTTCGTTGCAAACCGCAGCCGGGGCAATCGAAATGAAAAAAATGTTTACTCGGACAAGTAAGCAGATGATGCTTGAGCCATTCGACGAATACTTCCATTTATCTGAACCTTTTATTAAAGAATTGCAAAAATAATTATATATTTTAAAATAAATACAAAAGAAACAAGAAATTTTTATTTATTTTGCAAAATTATGGCTGGTATTTATATTCATATTCCATTTTGCAAGCGCCGTTGCTCCTATTGCGATTTTTTCTCTTCAACCGAGACAGGCAGGAAAGAACGCTATGTCGTAGCGCTTTGCAATGAATTAAACCACAGGAAAGACTATTTGCAGGGACAATCCGTTGAAACGATTTTTTTCGGAGGCGGCACCCCTTCGGTTTTATCATTCCCCGACTTCGGAAAAATTCTCGATACTTTGTATTCCGTCTATGACTATGATGACGCTGATCGTGAAGTAACATTGGAAGCGAATCCGGATGATATAACTCAAGATTATTTGCCGACTGTTAAGTTTTTCCCGTTCAACCGGATTAGTTTGGGCGTTCAGAGTTTTAATGATCGGGAATTGAAACTTCTGAACCGGCGGCACAATGCCCAATCGGCTGTACAAGCGGTTAAACTTTTACAACAGGCAAGATATAATAATATCAGTATCGACTTGATGTTTGGCTTGCCGGAGCAGGATATAAATACATGGACTGTAACCCTCCGCCAAGCGATTGATTTACAGGTGCAACATATTTCCGCCTATCATTTGACTTACGAAGAAGGAACTCCGCTTTACAAGCAATTAAAAGAGGGAAGCATTACTTCGATCGATGAAGAAATGAGTCGCCGTATGTTTGAAGTATTAATGGATACGCTTGCAGATGCTGGATTTGAACATTATGAAATATCCAATTTCGCCCGTCCCGGATTTCAATCCCGGCACAATACTTCGTATTGGAATGGAACGCATTATCTTGGCGTTGGCGCATCGGCGCATTCTTATAATGGCGTCAGCCGGCGTTGGAATAGCAACACGCTTGCGCCGAACTATTGGACTTCAGGATTCAAAATCGAAGTGTTAGATGAGAAGATGAAATATAACGATTTTGTTATTACTCGTTTGCGGATGATGAAAGGAATGGATTTAAGCGAATTAACCACACTCTTTGGCGATTCCCTGAAAGCGTACTGTTTGAAGCAAGCCGAAAAGCACATTGCCGGCGGTTTGTTGCAACTCGAAAACAATCGCCTGAGATTAACACGGAAGGGGATTTTTGTTTCAGACGGAATTATGCGGGATTTAATCCTATAAAATGATGCGTGGAAAGATAGGAATTGTAATACCTTACATCACCTGTTACTTCTTTTCCCAACCAATCGGGACGATTAAACGGTTCGTTTTCCGACGACAATTCCAATTCGGCGATAACTAATCCTTCATGAACTCCGTGAAAGACGTCCACTTCAAAAGTACGTTTTCCTTCAGGCACATAATAGCGGTCTTTTTCAATGGTCGATTGACAAAGGTTCATCATTTCGACCGCATCGGTATAGGGAATCGGATATTCAAATTCGGCGCGCGAAAAACCGGTTCTTCCGCTTGGTCCTTTGATGGTAATAAAAGCCGATTCGTCTTTGAGGCGCACACGAACCGTTATTCCGTCTGCGATGCATAAATAGCCCTGAATAATCCGCGATTTCTTAATTGAATATGGATAAAAATCGCCTTTTACTAAAAATTTCCGTTCAATCTCAATCATACTGTTTTTTGTTTTACCTTATTGTTACCATGGTTGCTCCGAATCCGTATTCTTTGAAAGAAGCGTCCTGTACGGGACAGTTTTTGTATTTCAGTTTCAATTCCGACAAAACGGCGTTTCTTAAAACTCCTTCACCTTTTCCGTGAATGAATACAATTTTTTGCCCTTTTTGATTCTTGTTTTCCTCCATCGTTTGCCGGAATTTTTCCAATTGCACGTTTATCATATCGGTATTGCTCAATCCGGCAGTAGAATCCAACAATTGGTTGATGTGCAAATCGACTTCAATTATCGGGGAAGGTTTTTCTTTCTTCACAGGAATCGGCGGACGAGGCGAAACATCAGCCTTTAGTTTTTGCGTCATTGCTTCCTGCAAATCAGATGCGGAAATCAATAATTCCCGCTCGTGAAAGTCGTTAACGACCAATGGATAAATCAGCGCATCGTCTTCAAAAAAGTCATTTTCACGAAAACTGTGCAGTTTGTAAAACTTCACGCCGTCGATACGCAACTCCACGCTGTAAGCGCTTTTCAAACCGAAGGGCTTGTCTTTCTTAAAAGCAATGAACTGAACGCAAATCCGTTCCAAATCGTTGAGCTTTTCTTTGGTAAATTCTTCGATGAAAAGACGGGTATTCGGTTCGATCAGTTCGGCAAAGCGGCTGTTCCAAGCGTTGTTTTGCCGGTTCATGTAATTGAAATAGAGGTAATAATTGCTGTCGTTAATCAGGTAAGCCTCGTAAGGACATTTACCTATCTGTTTTATATCGACAGGCAAATAGGCTAAATAAACATTCAAACGGTCTTTACCCGGGAGTTCGACGATTTCGTATGGTTTTTCCGGTTGTTTGAGCGTCTCCGGTTGTGTTTCCTTTTTTGGCGGCTCAAACTTATCGGATGTCTTCGCCGAAGTTTTATCCGGTTCGACGACAATACATTCGCGAATCAGCGCCGGCGTTTCAAATCCGTCGTCTTCTTCCACCCAAACAATCTCTTTATTTTTGAACCCTTTTACGATACCTCCGCCTACTGCATTCAAAAAGCGAACCCTGTCTCCCGTTTTCATTGCTTATTTCCAGAATCTAAATTGTGTTTGATCGCTGCCAGAAACTCTTCCGTATTCAGATAATCCTTGCGCGTCAATTTATCGCCATGAATAAGGATAGTGAGGTCCTTGGTCATCTTTCCTGATTCCACTGTTTCGATACACACTTTTTCCAATCGATGGGCAAAATCGATCAAGGGTTGGTTGCCATCCAATTTACCGCGGTGCATTAATCCGCGCGTCCATGCAAAGATGGAAGCAATCGGATTGGTTGAAGTCTCTTTTCCCTGCTGATATTGACGGTAATGACGGGTAACGGTTCCATGCGCAGCCTCAGCTTCCACAGTCTGTCCGTCGGGCGTAACCAGCGCCGACGACATCAAACCCAGCGACCCGAAACCTTGAGCAACGGTATCTGATTGCACATCGCCATCATAATTTTTACAAGCCCATACAAAACCGCCTTCCCATTTCAGCGCCGAAGCTACCATGTCGTCGATTAAACGGTGTTCGTAGGTAATTTCCGCTTTTTCAAATTCGCTCTTAAATTCTTTTTCATACACTACTTGGAAAATATCTTTGAACCGCCCGTCGTAAGTTTTCAAAATGGTGTTTTTGGTAGAAAGGTAAAGCGGATATTTTTTATCTAATGCTACCTGAAAGGAAGAACGGGCAAAACCTTCAATCGATTCGTCGGTATTGTACATAGTCAGGGCAACGCCATCGCCTTCGAAATCATAAACTTCCCAACTCTGCGTTTCCCCCTGTTCATTGGTAAAAGTCATCTTCAATGTTCCTTTGCCTTTAATGCGGACATCGGTAGCTTTATACTGATCGCCGAAAGCATGGCGACCGATAATGATAGGTTTTGTCCACCCCTGCACATAGCGTGGAATGTTGCGCATAATAATAGGTTCGCGGAAAACGGTTCCCCCGATAATATTCCGGAGCGTTCCGTTCGGCGATTTCCACATCTTTTTCAAACCAAACTCTTTCACTCGAGCCTCATCGGGAGTGATAGTCGCGCATTTGATTCCCACGTGATATTGCTTGATAGCGTTGGCTGCGTCAATCGTAACCTGGTCGTTCGTCAAATCACGATTCTGTATTCCCAAATCGTAATATTTTATATCCATATCTAAATAAGGCAGTATTAGCTGTTCTTTGATAAATGCCCAGATAATGCGGGTCATTTCGTCGCCATCCAATTCGACGACAGGATTTTGTACTTTTATTTTATTCATATTTACATTATTATAATTAGTTTTGATGTCAAAGGTTCTCACAAAAGTCAGAAGGTACTTAATAGTTTAATTTTTTTCAAACTTTCCAAGCGTTGGTTGTATTCCGCAATCAACGCTTTCATTATTGTTTCCACCGGTTCGACGGTTCGAATAAGAGAAGTTATCTGACCGATTTCGAGTTCTCCGTTTTTCAAATCACCTTCAAAAATACCCATGCGGGAACGTCCGCGACCAATTAAAGCCAAGAGTTCTCCGGCATCAGCGCCTCTGTCTTCCGCTTCTTTTACCTGATTGTAAAAATCGTTCTTCACCAAGCGGGTAGGTGATAATTTCTTTAAGGAAAGCAAAGTGTCGCCTTCGTTTAATGTCGTACATAATTGTTTGAAATCCTCATGGGCGGAACTTTCTTCGGACAAAGCAAAGCGTGTGCCTATCTGTACGCCATCGGCGCCCAGACTCATAGCTGCCAGCATACCGGCTCCGGTAGCAATTCCTCCTGCAGCAATCAGCGGTAACTTGACCGCTTTTCTCACTTGTGGAATGAGCGCCATGGTAGTGGTTTCTTCTCGTCCGTTGTGCCCGCCGGCTTCAAAACCTTCGGCAACAATGGCGTCAACGCCGGCTTCCTCTGCTTTTTGCGCGAATTTGGAACTTGAGACGACATGGACAACCGTTATCCCATGTTTTTTCAAAAGTTTCGTCCACGCTTTCGGATTTCCCGCCGAACTGAATACTACTTTAACTTCTTCTTCCATCACGACTTTCATTATCGCTTCTATTTCCTGATAAATCAGAGGAACATTTACGCCGAAAGGGAATCGGGTAGCAGCTTTACATTTCCGGATATGTTCGCGCAACAGTTCAGGCGTCATCGAACCTGCGCCGATTAAACCCAATCCGCCATTGTTACTTACAGCCGAAGCTAATCGCCATCCACAACACCATACCATTCCGCCTTGAATGACGGGGTATTTTATTTTTAATAAATCGGTAATTTTATTTTCCATATAGCTGAAAGACAGTTTACTTAAAACCCATTCCCTTTTAATTTCAATCCCGTTGTTTCATCCAATCCGAACATCAGATTGAAATTCTGGACAGCTTGTCCCGAAGCGCCTTTCAGAAGATTATCAATTACTGAAATTATCAGCAGTTTGTTTTCATGTTTCTCGAGATAAAGAATACATTTGTTGGTATTCGTAGCCTGTTTAAGGTCTGGATTATTGTCTGTAACAAAAGTGAATGCCGCATCACGATAAAAATCCGAATACAGCTTTTTTATTTCTTCCTGAGGTAATTTACAATTTGTATAAGCGCTGACAAAAATTCCCCTCGTAAAATTTCCACGTACTGGAATAAAATTCAACGGTGACGACCATTGAGGTTGCAGTTGAAACAGTGATTCCTTAATCTCTTGCAAATGCTGATGTTCAAAAGGTTTGTAAACAGAAACATTATCGGCGCGCCAACTGAAATGCGTTGTTGCGCCGGGTTTTACTCCCGCTCCGGTTGAACCGGTAATGGCGTTTACATGGATTTCATCTTTTAATAAATTACTGGCTGCCAAAGGCAGAAGCGCCAACTGAACGGCAGTTGCAAAACAACCGGGATTAGCGACGCGTGAAGCGGTTCGGATAGCCGCTTTATTCAATTCGGGTAAACCGTAAACGAATCCGCAAGCGGTATCCTTATGCCGAAAATCTGTCGCTAAATCAATGATTTTTAAGGAATCAGGAAGCGAATGCGTTTCCATGAACTTCCGGCTGTCGCCATGCGCCGCACAAAGAAATAGCGCATCGATTCCGGTAAAAGAAAGCGTATCGGTAAAAACCAAATCCGTTTCTCCGATAAGTCCTTCATGCACATCGGCAATCCTGTTTCCCGCGTTGCTCGTGCTGTGGACAAAACTGATTTCTACATTGGGATGATTGATTAAAAGGCGAATCAATTCCCCTGCCGTGTAGCCTGCGCCTCCGATAATTCCTACTTTAAGTTTCATTTTCCATTTCTTTTCTGTGCGGCATGATAAATCTTCAACGGGATAGCCGTCAGTTTTATAAATCCTTTGGCATCGTCGGCAGTCCAGGCTTTATTGATTTCGCCATATTCGCCGAAATCGGTTTTCATCAGATCGAAATCACTTTCCGCACCAACCAAAGTATAACCGTAAGGACGAAGCCGTATTATCACCGTTCCGGTAACATTGCGTTGAGAACTTTGCAAGAATGCTTCGATGTCGCGCATCACCGGTTCAAGATATTGCGCTTCGTGCAGAAACATACCGTACCAATTGCCGACCTGGTCTTTCCAATACTGCTGCCATTTGGTAAGCGTATGCTTTTCGAGCATCTTATGCCCATTGATGATGAGTATCGGAGCGGCGGCTTCAAATCCCACGCGCCCCTTGATGCCAATGATGGTATCGCCGAGGTGCATATCCCGACCAATCGCGTAGCGTGATCCGATGCGTTCGATTTCCTGAATAGCTTTCACCTTGTCGGAATACGGTTTTCCGTTGACGGCTGTAATTTCTCCTTCCGTGAAAGCAATAGTCAATGTTTCCTCGCCTTTTTCCTGTAATTGGGAAGGATAGGCTTCTTCGGGCAATGTTTGGTTGGGCTGCAAAGTTTCCTTTCCGCCGATGCTGGTTCCCCACAATCCTTTGTTGATTGAATAGACCATTTTGGTAAAATCAGCTTCATAGCCGTGTTCCTTCAAATAATTGATTTCATAATCGCGGGTAAGTTTCATATCGCGTGTAGGCGTAATGATTCCGATTTCAGGAGCCAGGACGTCAAAAGTCAAATCGAAGCGAACCTGGTCGTTTCCCGCACCCGTACTTCCGTGCGCAACGTAATCGGCGCCGATCTCTTTTGCATAATTGATGATGGCAAGCGCCTGAAAGATACGTTCCGAGCTGACGGAAATAGGATAAGTGCCGTTGCGCAGCACATTCCCGAAAATCATATATTTGATGCTCTTTTCGTAATACTCTTGAGTGATGTCTATACTGACATGCTTCTTTACGCCCAGCCTGTAAGCGCGCTCTTCGATATGCTTCAAATCTTCTTCCGAAAATCCGCCGGTGTTTGCCAAAGCCGTGTAAACTTCGTATCCTTTCTCTTTCGATAAATACATGGCGCAAAAGGATGTATCCAATCCTCCGCTAAATGCCAAAACTACTTTTTCTTTTTTCATATCTATTATTATTCTTGTAACTCGTCACTTGTAACTTGTCACTTTCTTCTTCGGATCAAACAACATCGCCGTACAAATGCAATAGCGCCGATTTGTCCTTTGCAAAATATCATAATTAACGCAACCTTGGCAACCACGCCAAAAAGCTTCATCGTCCGTCAGTTCGGCAAATGTTACCGGAACGTAGCCCAGTTCTGTATTAATTTTCATTACAGCAGCGCCGGAAGTTAATCCGAAAAGCTTGGCATCGGGATATTTTTCCCGAGACAACTCGAATGATTTCTCTTTGATTTTGCGGGCTAAACCATGCCCGCGAAACTTTTCAACAACAATCAATCCCGAATTGGCAACGTATTGTTTGTTTCCCCAACTTTCGATATAGCAAAATCCGGCAAATTCGTTATCGACTAAAGCGATAATAGCTTTTCCTTCACGCATTTTTTGCTCAACGTATTCGGGCGTGCGCTTGGCAATTCCCGTACCTCGCACTTTTGCCGCATCTTCAATCGTTTGCAATATGAGAGGAACATACCGGAGATGTTCCTCGCCGGCAATTAAAACTTCAATTTGATTATCCGTCATTGTTCTGTAAAACTCTCAGTGTTTGGTAGCTAACTCGGAATTTTCTTTTTTCATTCCAGGAATAATTTTTATAAGCGTATCCATAATTTCTTCCCTCGTCACATTTTCTTTAGGGATAAGCAATACGGTATCATCACCGGCAATAGCGCCTAAAATAACGGAAGAAGCATGTTTATTTATCTCTAACGCAATTCCGCTGGCATAACCATGACGGGTTTTAATAACGCCTAATTGATAAGAAAATTCAAAAGAAATGAATCCGCGAGGCATTGAGGGCACAAAACTTTCCTTAATAGAAATCCGGCTTGGCTGACTCACTTCCTTTTGGGGGGGATTCATGTAAACATAATCCCCATTATCATTCGGCATTTTGCTTATTTTTAATTGCTTAATATCTCTCGACAAGGTTGTTTGCGTAATCACAAACCCTCGTTCGTGCAGAAGTTTTAATAATCTGCCTTGACTATTAGGTGAATGAGCATTTACCAACTCAGTAATAATTGTTAATCGTCTGTTCTTTGTTATCATCTCGGGAAATATGCTAAATTTTTTTTGCAAAATTATGCAATTTTTCAATAGCTTGTATTGTTTTTTTGAATTATTTTTTTGTAGATTTCTCCTATAAATTTTCTCCCATCTTTTGATTTCATAGTTTCGCCTTATGAAAGCGATAAATCGCACAAAATATCGTATCTTTGTGCCGATATTTTCATACTTTTTTAAATTGACCTTAAAGATACGAAAAAACGGGTTTAGATGCTTTTTTAATGCTCTAAGGTCGATGATAATTTTTATGCGTTTGTGTATAATTGGCGGTTTTATGCTATCTTTGCAAATCAAAAATTTAATATTTACTTCCGTGACTCAAACTTCTTTGTTGGAAAAATTAGACGCTTTAGCCCTTCGGTTTGAAGAGGTAGGCGCTTTGATTGCCGACCCTGATGTCATTGCTGATCAAAAGCGTTATGTGAAACTGAACAAAGAATACCGCGATTTAGGAAAGATTGTCGCCGCAAGAGATGAATACAGGCAGATTCTCACAGGCATTGAAGAAGCAAAATCGATTCTTGAAAACGATGCCGATGCCGATATGCGGGAAATCGCCAAAGAAGAATTAGAGGCTTGTACTCAGCGCTTGCCATTGTTGGAAGAAGAAATCAAACTTTTATTGATTCCTGCCGATCCAGAGGACGAAAAAAACGCTACCATGGAAATCCGCGGCGGAACAGGCGGGGACGAAGCGGCTATTTTCGCAGGCGATTTATTCAAGATGTATTCCAAATATTGCGAAACTAAAGGCTGGCGATTGGAAATAACAAATATCAGCGAAGGAACCATCGGCGGATACAAAGAAATCATTTTTACCGTCACCGGAGAAAATGTCTATGGTACGCTTAAATACGAATCGGGCGTACATCGGGTGCAACGGGTGCCGCAAACAGAAACGCAAGGCAGGATACATACTTCAGCCGCAACGGTAGCCGTACTTCCGGAAGCCGAAGATGTGGATGTGGAAATCAATCCCGCCGATTTGGAGTTTCAGACTGCGCGTTCCAGCGGAGCGGGCGGACAAAACGTCAACAAGGTGGAAACGAAAGTACAGCTTACCCACAAGCCGAGCGGTATTACGGTACAGTGCCAAGTCTCGCGCTCGCAATTAGCTAACAAGGAGATGGCTTTGCAGATGCTTCGGAACAAGTTGTACGATATGAAATTACAGGAACACTTAGATGCAATTGCTTCCAAGCGGAAAACGATGGTTTCGACCGGCGACCGTTCGGCGAAAATCCGGACTTACAATTATCCGCAGGGACGGGTAACCGACCACCGGATTAACTATACAATGTATAATCTTCCGGCATTTGTCGGCGGAGATATTCAGAAAGTGATTGACGAATTGATTGTGGCGGAAAATGCGGAAAGGATGAAGGAGAGCGAAATGTAAACTTTAAAACAATGACGAAACAGCAATTATTTTATAACATTCTAAGGAAAAAATCCTTCCTTTGCGTAGGATTGGATACGGACATAAAAAAGATTCCTCCTCATTTATTGCAGGATGAAGACCCAATTACTGCCCTTATCATTTTCAATCAAGCGATTATCGATGCTACTCAGGCTTATTGCGTTGCTTACAAACCCAATCTGGCATTTTACGAAAGTCTTGGTCTGAAAGGATATTTTGCTCTTGAAAAAACCGTAGCCTATATTCGCCAAAAATATCCCGACCAATTTATCATTGCCGATGCCAAACGAGGCGATATCGGTAATACTTCAGAGATGTATGCCCGTGCGGTTTTTGAATCTGCCG
>Ga0209629_10003034_pt1 | contig 11791 bp, 4 predicted proteins | sample TergutCu122P5_FD_187286 | JGI IMG/M metagenome (GOLD analysis project Ga0209629, IMG submission 187286) | Cubitermes ugandensis P5 segment gut microbial communities from Kakamega Forest, Kenya - Cu122 P5 (SPAdes) (version 2) | ecosystem: Host-associated > Arthropoda: Insects > Digestive system >...
GTGTGTGTGTGTGTGTGTGTGTGTGTGTGTGTGTGTGTGTGTGTATACATACATATATATATATATATATATATATATATATATATCAATGTAGGTTATTCCGTAGTCTTGGTTGGAAAGTAGTTAGGGGGATTTTTCTTGAGTGTTCTGTAGATTTTGAATTGAGATAATCAAGTTAAGTGCTGATTAGATGAACATCGTGTTAGAGGAGGCTTGCATCCATATAGTCTTTAATGGATATTAATGAAGAGTTCTTCATGTGTGAGCAGTTTGCGGATAAGAGATGTGGCATTCAGGTTAAGTGCTGACTGGATGATTGTTATTTTACAGGAAGCTGGAGTTATGTATGTGTTGCTGGTTTGTAGATGTTGAAGTTTAAGTAAATAAATAGCTTGATTAGTTTAGAAATTTTAGTGCAGAGAAAGGATTTTCAATTAACTGTATAGTATTGTGCTGAAAAAATTAACCTCCTCAGCTCAGGAAGAATGGGACTGCTTGGCCCTTGTAGTTGGGAATAATAGGTTGTCCCGAAACATCCGTAACTACCAATCTATGTTGCATAGCATCCCAGAAGAGCAATGATCTCATTTACGCCATGGCAGAAGCTTGAATTCACACAAGAGAAAGTGCATCCTCTGTAAATTATCATACATCTGTCATTTCATTTTTACTTGTCAGTTTTTCTTAAGTATGAACATATTATTTTTTTCTTGGTCCAGATAGATTATCTGGAATCACCCTCCCCATTTTAGCATTGTGTTGGTGGAAAAATCTGTCTTTACTAACATTACTGGTCTCAGAATAACCCACGATCTAACTTCAGAGTATGATTCTGCAACATGAAATTAGATACTTGTTATATATTTTATATCTAGGTAGTATCCATGTATAATGTGTTTCAGACTCGCTATTAATTTTATGACAGTCATCCCAGCAGACTTTATTATAATAAGAATGTAGTAATTTGTTAAGAACACTTGGCCTCAAGTATTTACACTGACAGTCTAATTAAGTAGGGGCTTTTATGTATTTTAATCTGTTTGTTGTAACTTTATGTTAATTACACTATGTGTTTTCTGTTGTAGGAGCCAAGTTGCCATCATCACAGGAAAAACTTCCAATATACACGGCAGAAACACTGAGCATTGCTGTGACAACGTCTTGTCTGGCAGCTCTGGTTGTGGGATTTGTTTCGGGGTTTCTCTTCTCACGGCGCTGTAGAGGTGAAGAGTATAGCAACATGCCCTACCCTGACCAGCGCCACCAACTCAATAGGTACTATGAACATCAGGAACTGATACTTAAACTTTGTCATGAAATTTGTCTTCTTTCATTCATTAACCATTTGACGCCTAATGGCCACTATATGGGTCGTACCGCACAGCTAACCTCCAGATGCTGCATTTTATATATTTATTCAACAAATATACGTACTGAATATTTTAAACATGCTGCATAATATCCGTTTCTTTCTCTTCAAAATGCCATTTATTTCATAATGCTTCCTTTTTTGGTTCCTGTATTTTTCACATTTTAAATACAGGGTGTGCTAAAATTTAAGAGGAAATTCCGGCACCAAAGGGTTAAGCACATTTCTGAGTACAAAGGCCATAAGAAGTATAACATACGTACTACAAGTTATTGATCATGATGTCATCTACTTTAAATCACTGAAAACCACATTTTGCCCTGTTGCAAATATCTTTGTGTTGGACGCATATTACTTCACCTTGTATGCAGAATTCTTGCTACATTGCACTTTACTTATTTACATGACTTTTTATTAGGTTTTGGAATATGAAGAGACTCCGCAACTTCAAACGTCATTATCGTTTGACACTTACTTTTACTAAGGTCAAAACACTGGGGGATTCTGTAGTTTGCCACTAGTCTACACCTGAATTGTAGGAAAATACACTTTATTCCATTTGAAGAATGTGCAATGATAGTATTTGCACATCAGTTTGAAATGTTTCAAAAAAATTTGTGCCATGAGAGATAAACTGAAAACATAAATTATTACATCTTGATATCTCTGTAAGGTGGGATTATTCCAGATAACAGCTTAACTATGCAGTTATTGCAAATGAATAATACTTATATCAAAACAATGCAATCTTTGAAAATACAAGCATCATTAACATTACTATACTTTGAACTCAAATGTTTTTTGAACTAGCTTTTTTTCTTATTAGGATCATGATTTTAGGTTCATTACCATTCACATCCTACTGAGTTTTGGCAGGCCTCTGTTGACCTGACAGTCATATGGTCACATATCAGATGGAAGTTATGTCTGTGAGTTGTCTCATAGTCTTGGGGTTTCTTGTTCAATTTGTGCATGTTATACAGAATGTGAAGAGCAGAGGCTGAATACTGTGTTAGGTCATACTCTGACAAGTGTCATTTACTTCCAAGTTGTCCTGTACATTTCCCACTGTAGTTATAGAAGTGTTTCTCACTTTCTCCCTTAACTTGTTTTTATTCATCTTATTAGGTTTCCTTTGGTATTCTTACAGCTATTTGGGTCTTTATTCCGTGGAGTAATGTAAAATATTCTAAGATCACTGGAAAATGTTTCTGACTTGTCAGGGTTTGCAGCCTATTCTGTCTTTACATAATGGATTATGGTGACATTGCAGTTTGGTCCTGTTTGGAGTGTAAGACTGTTTAATGGTGTGGAGACTTATAGAAGGCAACGCTCTGTCACAAGAATGTACATGTCCATGTAGTGTATGAGGCAAAGACAAAGATCCAAATTAGTCAGTTAGATATTCATCACAATTGCCAGTACTTCAGTGACTGTCCCTTCCTCTGAAGCAATGGTGAATATTCCTGTTTGGATAGTCTTTAGTTTTATTTCATCATTTAGCAAATAGCAAAACAAAATGTTTTAAGCACTGCCTTCCGACCGTCCCTGTGCTGATTTACCATGATTGAAAACTGTTACAAATTGCAGGGGGGAAAGATGCTTAACTGATTATTAGTAACGCCATTGTCCTCCATACTACCAGGTTGAATCAAGTTTTAATGCACTGTTATTTACTGGCATAATTTCTTATACCCCAATCCTCTCAGCTTTCTCTTGTTATGTATTTTTTTCTTTACTATGTTATATGCTAAATGATGAATTTGTTAACCTACTACTTGAAACTTTGTACCTTATAACATAACTCATAATTATTTATACCATCTATATCAAGCAGCGGAACTTTTCACCATGTAAATTTTAAACTACTTGGTTCTTATTCCTTTAGTCACCTAAAAATTTTTTATTTTCTGAGCCTCATAAATCCTGGCAAAAGTATATTATTTTATTTCTCATGCATGTTATTTGGACCCTGAGATTCAGCTTTGTTTAAAGCTTGCACTGAATGTGGAATACTACTATACAAGGATTGTCTTCAGACATTTGAGGTCCTCACAGCAGTGTTCCAGAAGATTAAATCCTTATGGTATATTTTGCTGTTTCTACTGGGAAATAGTTACTGGCACTTCAAAGGATTGTAGTTCCTTCATCTTCAGTTCCTGAACTGCTGGACTGGAGGCATAAGAATCCTTCAAAATACCTGTGACTATTCACCAGTGAACACAGTCTAACACCCTTGTAAGACTTGAATTATCAGAGATAGTGTTCTTAGTGTTGTGAGAGGCCTGCAGTTCCTGGCTGGTATCTATCAGTACAAATACCAACCATTACTTGAGAAAACTAGGTTTTTTATAGTAGTATAGTTGCAGTTACTAGCATGAGCCTAAGCTAAGAATTTGATCTTTCCTAAATGATTGTATCTAACATCCTGATACCCTGACCAGGGGCATAGCTAGATGGGGGTAAGTGGTGCAGCTGCCCCAGGCAGCAGAGTCCAAGCAACAGCAAAATGGGTCACAAATAAGTAGTTTAAATTTAAAAAATTGATTTATGCACTGAACAAATTACTTATTGATTTTACTTCTGTTGAAGGAAAATCAATAAGTAATCATGATTCTTTTAAAGTTTTTAATTTCTGTTAGGGATGGCCATTGTGATTACTTGCCCAGGGCACACAACACACCTAGCTATGCCACTGACCCTTACAATCCCTTATTCCAACCATCTCAAACACAAAATGGACCACAAGTGCTCACACACCTGTCATCAGTAATTTAAATTGTAAGAACCTCTCTGTACCCATGTTATTTTACAGAAGTCACAGTTATGTCACAGTGCAAGGACACTTAATTGACATGAATATCACATACAGGATGTAATTATAGTAAAAGGTGACAAAGACATATAGACACTGGGTTTAAAAGAATGGATGTCTGTGAAACAGAAGTATAAAGCAAGCTGCAAATTTAACAACATATGTAGTCCAATGTGGGTTGCCTGAAGGTAGATGGAGCTTCTGCAAACTTGGAACACAAGCATTATCAAGCCTGCTACCAACAGAACACAACCTCCTGCTTCTAGGGCTAAATAGTTTTTTTTTTTGAATGGAATATTTAGTTCATATTTTCTTATTTTTCTCTTTATGAAATGAAAGTATAGTGGTAGTTTTTTTTAAGCTCTCTTTCAATGCCACTGCAGATGTATCGGTTATGTAGCTGTGAGTGAGTTGTGATTGACGCAGAATAGTGACCGGCTAATTTTGAGGAACTGTGACAGCTTTTGCATGGAGGGATTGAGGAACCTCATAAAATACCTGTTAAGATAATCAGCCTTTTGGTCAAGAATTGTACCTGGAACTTACTGGAACTTTGTACTATAGCACTGCAGAAGAAACTGGAACTTTGTACTGTAGCACTGCAGAAGAAATTCATAAGAACTTCAAATACTGGTGATATAATTCTTGTTAAAAACTTAATCTTTAGAACCTTGGTGTGCTATTTGTGATGTGTACATATTGAACTGATTGTCCCTATAGACATTTACACCAAACTGAAATATGGGTGCACAACTATGCTGACATTTTTTAAAAAGTGTTCATTTCAACTGAAAGTTGGCCCACTGACATAGGAAGATATCACTGTAAGAAATATTGCATAATTATGCTGTAGAAGCACTTTGCTTGTTATTGTACTTTCATCTGAATGTCTTTTGAAGTGAGCACTGACAGTTGCAACATGATTTGTTGTGAAATTAAGATCGATAGATAATGTAATTTGTACAGGTATGGAGCTCACCATATGAATCTCCTGTAATGTCACATTTATCCCATGCCTCATATTATATCAGTATTCATTTGCCTTTCAAATCAAATTGAATGTAATGTATAAGGTATTAGATCACTGTGTAACTCCATGCCAACGTTTTGTATTGGAGATAGAAACTACCACAGTCAAAGATATTGGATCATAGAATAGACTGTGATAAATAAAAAGTGGAAAAGAAAGTAACAGTATTTTGTGCATTAAATTATCCAAGTACTGTATCTTCTGTTTTGTGGCATTTCAGAAACATAGTACTATTTGATATCAAATATTGCTGATTTGATGTCCATTTACGGTTTAAGCTTTTAAATATCCTAACTCATACTCTTATGGTACTGATGCTGTTTTAACATACAAATTGTGACATGCTGACACTGTGTTGCCAGATTGACAGAAGGAGGACTTAATGCAGATGCTGCCTATCCACCATGTGCAAACAACAAAGCTGCCATCAACCTTGTGCTCAATGTCCCACCAAAGAATGCCAATGGAAAGAATGCCAATTCTTCAGCAGAGAACAAACCAATTCAGAAGGTTAAGAAGACATACATTTAGCAGAAGTCTGTGTTTGTTTTCCTGATGCGGGCACACGTTACTCGTTTTACAAAGACACTGCTAAAAAATGTGCTGAGGAAAGTCAAAGAACTGTGAATACATTAAAGATGAAAAACAGTAGGTTTTGCAGTGCAGTGATTAGTGATTCTGTGATTTTGTTTCCTAGTGCAGTTAGTGAAGATGACATAGCGGAGAACCATTATGGGGTGATCTGTGTCACAAAGCATGACAAGTAGTATACCTTTGTAAAGTGAGACTCTCATAAAGAAAAGAATGTTTTAGGAACAGCAAAAGGCAGCTAATTATTATGTCTTTATCGGGGTTTTAATTCTTCCAATTTTATTGTGAATAGCGACCATGACAGGGAATGAGCGTTGTTGTATCACATTCCAGGAAACAGGCAACTATAGACATTAAACATTCATTGTATTGAAGAAGTTTGTATTTGTAGCCTTGCTTGCATGCTGTGCCAACAACAGATGTGGAACTGGACTTTAAACTGAACTAATTTTTATAGGTTCATTATAGAGAGGTCGTGATAATAGTTTTGCATGTTTCAGAATACACACTTTGTCAAGTGTGCTTGTGTGTGAGATGGAGAGAATGGTGCAGCAGTGTGCTTACAGTCGGACATATAAACGTCAACACAGTTACATTGCGATGGAAGAATTTCTTCCATAGTTAAATGTGATTTTACTGTAGGATGTGCAGTTTATGCTGTTTCACACTGTAGGATATTAAATACAGTATTTTAGAGCAAGGTGTTCACAAATGCACTTACTTGCTGTTTTTAAAACACTGTATGTACAGATTCTTTAATTTTATTTGCCACTGTAGTGATGTGAAGAAGAGTCAATGAGAAGGAAAAATGTTTCACATATAACAGTAAATACTGTGATGATCAAAGAGTCAGCTCTGTGGTTCAGGTGCACAGTACAGCTTGGGCTTCTAGGCAAAGAATGGTTCAAAAACTGAGCTGCCTTCTTTCATTGCCTATTACAAAAACAAATACAACAGGAAGTCTGAGGTCTCAGTTCTGTGAGCATATCTCGTGCACTGATGATATGCATCTTGATGATTACGAGTGGAGGGAAATTAGATTTATGTTATAATATTTCCAGCTGTGATTTTTAATCACCCTGCTCTTTTATATGCCAGTTTTTAGTCATGTAAATTTTTACTTTGCTGTTGCGTGAGTGTTGGAGTGTTTTATATTGCCGACTGTATGTAGCCAGTGACCCCACCCATACTTCCAGTATTGTTTGTGTGCAGATAGATTAATCCGGCCTGTACAAACTAGTACTAAGATTCTTCATTATATATTATTTTATATGCACACTCAATTCATCTACAAGCTGCATTATAAATATAAAAAGAAAGACTGAGAGCTGAAAAAAAATTATTTGTATATAAGTAATTGTAAATAGTTACATAATGCATTGTTAATATTAAATGAAATGAATTTTCAATTACATGATCCTGTATGAAAGTGAATGGCTATCTCGCATAAAGAGAATTTAATTAAGATGGATCTTATGGGGTTGTAAATGTGAAATATTTCTTTATACATCAACTTGAAGTGTACAGAAAATCTCCTTGTGACAAGGCTAAGGCTTGGAATCTACCTACATACTAGTTACTAGATGTTATGCTGCATTGTTAATTTGGCTGCTACCTGTCATCTTATTAAGCCACCGATGTAGTAGTATGAATGTGACAGAACATGATGGAGAAGTTGTTTGTCACAGGAACATTCAGTTTTTTATATTGTGTTAATCAGTATTTTATCTTGCTGTACAATGCCAAGTTCTTCCATAAAGTTCATGAAAAAGAGTTAACAGAACATACCGCCTCTTGGGCAGAGGTCACAGAAAACTTAGAAATGTGCTTTTATTACCTACCAAATAGTTAGGTGAGTATTTTTCTATGAGAGTCCAGTATTTTGATTATCCAAGTGTATTTTGTGTGTGATGAAAGGTACTAAAGGGCGTCGCTATTGGAGGCATTTTTAATTTCTAATACACCGCCATGGACATCTCTCAGTACTTGTGATATACGGTGTATGAGCTGGTAGCATGGTTGGTGTAGTAGCTAGGGTATGGGCAGGATGATCTGGTGTTTTATTCCTGGCAGGGGCAAGAGACATTTTTCTACTCCTAAAACACCCAGACTAGCTTTGCTCCCCACCTATTTGAAGGGTACTGTCTTATGTTGGGGATAAAGCAGCCATGGCATGAAGCTGACCACTTGCCTCCATAAAGTGCCAGGTTTAAGTATGAGGTTAAAGAATGAGTGGAACTATACTGCTGCTCCTCCTGTATGCCTGAACAGAATACGTAGGGTCAGCTGTACCATGACCTTGTTGTATAGCTGCACATCAGTAACAGTTAAGTATTATTAGTGAGGGGTAAAACTGTAACAACAAAGACATGAATAATACATGTGTGAAGGGAAGGTGAATGGTAAAGTAATGAGGATTAGAAGTAGTTTCAACAGATGAGAAACACAGTTTTAATCTGTACAGCCTGTAGAATTTGTAGTGGACAGAGTGGCACTGAAACAGGCTTATCTCAAGTTATTTCATTTTCCTGTCAGCCATCATTCCATCAGTGCTTCATATTTATTAATCTGTTATTGGGGGCAGGGGCAGTAGGTTATGAATGGCTATAGTACCAAGAAGCTGAGTTTAATCCCACCCCAAGAATAAGAAGGATAATCCCCCCCCCAATGCCACCACATGTCCTCTCAGACTTCATGGTCTCCCCCTCCCCCGGCTGTGGCTGAAGTGTAACTGACTTCTGAGGTTGGGACACCCAATAGGCACGGTTATGTTGTCCCGATGAGAATGATGGTGAAATGAGAGGTGAATCTGACGTGCCAGGGGGGCCTTAAACCTAATTTCTACCAACTACCCAGACCATGGTCACCATGGGCATCTTCCCCTTTCAAGGAAAAATGCACATGGTAGAGCCGGGAATCGAACCCGGGACCTCATGATTAGTAGTCAGGAGCTGTGACCACCAAGCCACGAGGCTGTAAGAAGGAATATTGAAAGTGTAATATTCAGTGTTATTTTATTGTCTTGGATAAAATTCAGACACCACTTATGTAGGAGCTACATTGCTGATATTTTGGAGATGTTACATTCTTCACCTTCAGTATCTGCAAAACTGAAAATCAACCTTCCAGAACCTGCCACAGTTTTTTTTAAGCATTACTTTTGTCACCTCTCCAGTAGTGTGCATTTTGTAGTTCCACAGGACCATTTGAAGTACTTAATTGGGTCTGTCATGTAGCCTATTCTGCAGCATATATACTAGTACTGAAAATTCTTCACTTGTTCAAGTACTGTATTATCTGCAACAGTTGTTACTGTTATGGGTTTTTTGTCTTTAAAAGTAATTATTTATGTTTTTGAGGTAGAAATGTTCATATTATATTCATTGATTATATTAATATAACATAAAAATATACCAAAAGTAATACTCACACTTGTTTCGTCAAACCACCGTGAAAGCCTTAACACTCTGACCAAATGACAAATTCAACCAAATATTTCTGCATGAGAACTTCTTGGAGTTTTTATGTCTGCATGATTATATTTTTAAAAAATTGGGCATCAAAATGCAGAGAAGAGTAATTTATTAATTTAGTCTTTACTCTTTCATAATTACAAAATGAGCATTGGGTGACTGCTTTGTGTTAACTGATAAAGGAAGTTTATTTTATGTCTGTGGCAAACCTTCATGATAGTTTGGAACTCTGCAGTTTTAAGTGTAGACTCGTTTAAGGCCATGACTTATTTTCACTGGGTCAATAATGAAGCCACATTTTTCAACAGTTTCAACCAACAAATGCACACAACTGTCATTTAATTCACAATAATATTTTTATAAACATTGAACTCCTACATGTTCAGACCTTACTGGTCCATCATCAGAGAGAACATTATTTGGTGTTGTACAAAACAGTTTTTTTTTTTTTCTCCTGGCGCTACAACTCCCAATGGGGGTTGTATTTTACAGCCCTCTAGTGGGCTTTAGCCTCCTCGCTTACGACGGCCACTGGGACCGGCTGTACAAAACAGTTACTAAACAATATTTTGATCTGTGGCACATCTGGAAGAACTGGTGGGATTCTTACATGTGGACTGAGCATGTGTAGCAAACAGAATTGTTACACAGCAAATTGGAGCAGCATGTGGAAGTGTAGTACTGTGAATACAGCCACATTGTGCCCCAATTTACTGTGTAACACTACACATATTCAGTCCACTCAGAAGAATCTCACCAGTTCTTACACATATACAACAGATCAAAATAGTGTTTAGTAACTGCTTTGTACAACATCAACTTATGTTTCCCCTGATGATGGACCAGTAAGGTCCAAAACATGAAGGAGTTCAATGTTTTTAGAAATATTATTGTGAATTAAATGATGGGTGTGTGCATTTGTTGGTTGAAATTGTGGAAATTGAAATATATTGCTCAGGATGAACAATATAAAATTTAAGCCCCAATAATTCCCATTGACTAGTGTTGCACTAGGAAATGGAAAGGCACAATTACTGAGCCATCAGTACCTGTATGATAATATGGAAAATATCTCACATTGCTTTAAATGCCTTTACTTATAAGCTTGTGGTTAAATGATAAGGAACACATTATGGTAATCCTCAGCTTAGTGATTCCTTGAGTGCCTTTAGATCTAAGTCAGTTGAAAGATCTACCAAAATCTATTTCCATAAAAGAAAGTAGAGGTTATTCATTGATGCATATAATTTATTATTCAGTTGATTTCTTCATATAACTGAGGTTATGAAACCTTGAAGTTTTATATTATTTTCTTTATCCTAGTACAGATCTCTTACTATTGTTACCTATTTTAAAGTCCACTGTCATCATGGTGTGTTGGAGTTTTTCAGTAGACAGTTATTCCTAATCAAGAATTAAACTTCTAATATAAACACAAATTTTATTCAGTTATAAAAAGAATATTTCAAACAATTCTCATAATGTAAACATATGAAAATTGTTGTAGTTGTATGGCATCGTAATTTCTTTCCTTTGCCACTAAGTGCCACTGATAAATGAAATTTTATCTTTCTTGTAATGTTCTGAAGTTTTCTGTGAATCCTTGATGAGATATGAGATATGAACCCCACTATCTCTCCACACATCACACCCTTACCCAAGTCATCCATATTTACAGTTTCTCTTACAGTGTCTCAAACACATACAGTAGAGTCTCAAAATCCATGACCCTTCCATGATCATCAGTTTTAATACCATTGTAACCTTATGTGACTGGTTCCAAGAAACTGGATGAGACCACATAGTTGGAGGCAGCTTTCTGCAGTCTCATGCTGTTACAGAGATCACTTCATGCTTTGTCATGCTTTGTCTTTCCCTGAGGGAGGCTGAATTCTTTTGTGCTTTATGCAGAAAGGCTCTCTTCAATTATTTAATGTATTTTATGCTTCCAAAAAATTTTTATTAGGAATAACCTTATGCCTTTTATGCTTTTGGAGATTACTTTATATTTTTATTGCTGTTATTTTGTAAGTTCTTCAAAGCAAATGGGTGTTTACATTGAGAATGGATTTGAGTGTTGGCAATGGTTGCATTGGTTGTAGTTAATACAGAGAATGGAGACTCTGCTGTACTGTATAGCTTCCAGGGATAAGCACAGTATAGATACATCAACCAGCAGTCTTTCATTTTGGCCATAGGGCAGTGGCACAAATAAGAACTTCTCTTGATAACGCCAACACAGTTAATCTTGTACAAATATTCCTTCCCACAAAACAAATATGTGTGTTCATGTTATAGAAAGATGCCCCTGTTTTAACCATGCATCTTTTTTAATTGGTATCACATTTGTTACTGCTGTCTGTTTCTCCAGTTAGTACAAAATGAAGATGAAGGGAACATTTAAACAATCATGCAAGTCTACCTTTAATATGTGAGATTAGTTTAGTGAAGAATTATCATTCAGGGAAGGAATCAAACTTGCATAACACTGATTAGATAATTTTGAAATTACA
>Ga0209629_10003035_pt1 | contig 11790 bp, 6 predicted proteins | sample TergutCu122P5_FD_187286 | JGI IMG/M metagenome (GOLD analysis project Ga0209629, IMG submission 187286) | Cubitermes ugandensis P5 segment gut microbial communities from Kakamega Forest, Kenya - Cu122 P5 (SPAdes) (version 2) | ecosystem: Host-associated > Arthropoda: Insects > Digestive system >...
GAATACAGCGTTCCCTATGTGACACAAATAAATAATTTCTAACTGTAGCTAAAAAATGATGAAATTTGTTCTCTTCTCCCTCGAAAAGTAGTTTTTCTCTTTTAACACAGGACTTTGGGCAAAGTATATAAAGAAAATTGTTTGAAATGTTTTTCGCTTTTTAATTAATTTGCTCCTTCCACGAACAGACAAATGAAGAAAATCCGAAATCTCCCAGACTCGGAGCGTCTTTGATACCAAAATCCATGCTGTCCCAAATTTTCTAAAGAGCTTTAATTACCCTGATCACTTCTACGCCTATAATAACCTCACAAGTAAATTCGTATTAGTTTTATTTGATGCAGCTGTGTTGGCCAAACACTGTAGTTGATTATTCGGTTTTCCCACAAAATTTATCCGCAAAGTTTGTGTTGTAATAAACTGGTTCCGTCTACATTCGTAGGAAAAACTTCATTTTGGGACCCATCTTAGGTCTCATTAAGTTTGGAAGCTTATATCAATCTGTGAGATTTGAGAGATGTTCGGAATTTGAACATTCTTCTGTTAAGCATAAGCTGGTGAAAATTATAATTTGCTTATATGAAGAGAGAGAGAGAGAGTGAACCTCGGTGTAATATTTATGTTTTCTTCACGCACGATATTCCCTCTCTAAGGCTTATTCTTCTTGCCTATGCTGTTTGTTATTACGTTTCCATTATTCTGTAAAACAGAAAATTTTCTTTTTTGAAGGTTAATATTCAATTATACGAATTTTGAGACCTGAAGACTTTTGTCGTTGTGTTCAATAGAAATTGAGACAAAAAATATCCAGCCCTCAGTTCTAAAGCCTATTTATTTTAAATGCATTTTAATATACTCCTTCAAACTATACCGAAACCTACCAATTAGTTTCTTTCTTTTGGTTCCTTATTCGAATTCTCTACGTATTTCTCGTGTTCGCATCCTATCCATTTAATTCCCATAATTTCCACCATATAGGTGGAAAATAACGTAAGTAATCATTAATTCATTTACATAATTAACACTTGTGAAATATTCAAGGAAAACATTGCTGGAGAAATTTATTTATGACATTCTTCTGATCTGAAAGGGGTTATTATTTTGCGAGTTTTGCAGTTCTCATGGCGATGTTACTGGAAACAAACCTTCTCGTTTGTTACACTCTGTAGACTAATAGATAGATACCGAAGCTACGAAGGTCGTAGTTTGTCTGTCTGTAGTGCTAAATAGTAGTTCTTGAACTTAAAGATGAAAACATTACGGCCATCTGAAACGTCCTTTAACTGTCTAAAAACTAACACACTGGAGAGTTCCAGAAGGCTTGAATTTTCAAAACGTATTTTGGCGTGAATTTTCGTAACGTCACTGACTGTCCAGTCTGTGGATATTCACGGTTTATAACGGCCTGTCCAGGTATCAGGACACAACCGCTTGTATTTAGTTTCATTCAAATTCTAACTTCATTGCACATACAGTTCTACTCCCCTGTATATTCATGTTACGTGCATCGTAATAAATTTCTTTTTAATAACCAACCAGACGCATTAATTATTCAAATTTATTCTGTTTTAAAACTCTACAAGTTTCGGGCATCTTCTCTGCCCATCATCAGGAATTTTCTACTTTACACTCGGCACTGGTAAGTTTTATGCAGGATTGATGACCGCTTCCAAGCAGAGTCAGCATGGAACTGTAGTTCTATCCTGACTCTGCTTGGAAGCGGTCATCATAAACCTGCATGAAACTCTATGGGAAAAGAGAAGTTCTGACAGCAGTGTTTATGAATGCCACAGTCCCCTGTGATATGAACACGTTAGTTTGGGGTGTATGTACAAAATTTCGGAGGAACTAGCTCCTTTCTCCGAAATGCTCGTAATCTCTATAAACTGTAAGGAAGGTATCCCAGAACACAGTAAATATAAGGTTTTGTTCTTCCATAGACGGACTTTTTTCTACGTCTAAATAACAGTGAAGAAAAGAATATGGGAAAACGGCAGTAAAATAGACTCAACCTCAGCAGTGGGTGAAGGAGAGGGACCAGATGCAATGTCCGACAAATTTACGCTCCAATAAGCATTGTTTAAGTGTGATGAGAGCCATATCTTATCTACACTTAGTGGTACAGGAAGAAATTCTCTCCCGTGCTAGAAATCAATCGTTGTTCCTGCAGGACAACTATATTCGTGGTTGTGTGGCTGAAAATTGGAGGATTATGGTAGCTATTCTCCCTTAACTTAACAGCTGTGAAGGCTGCATAAACATTCGAACTTAAACCCATTCCGAAATAGTTGAGAAGTCACGTGATTTTACTCTGAATTTCATAAAATTAAATGTAAGTAACACAAAGTTTCTTAAAAATTATGTCCCTTATACAATTGCTTGAATTCCATTATTATTATTATTATTATTATTATTATTATTATTATTATTATTTTGTATAATTCCGAAATTGAATCTTCCCTGTCAAGACAAACTGCTTCTTCGGTGTCCATTTTCATGATGAAGCTATTTATGACATCTTCCATCATTTGGTCCCTCTCCAGAATAACTTTTCTACTTTTTCGCATGACATTCACATCTTCAAGGTAATTTGATTCGCGCTTTTTATTAACATTTCCTGTCATTTTTAAAAGCCTTTGTCATCCGGAAATAATTTACGATTTAATTTTGAGCTCTTCATCCAGTGAAATTCAACTGATTTATAATCGCGAACGTAAGGAACGAGGGTCATTCGTGTTGATTGAATTGTCGATCAATTTCTAGGCGTGTTCGCAAAATAAGCAAACTGAGACCATTAGATTCATCATGTCTGTCTGTCTGTCCGTTAGTCCATTTGTCTGTTTTTCCGCATGGAACAAATCAGCTCCCACTTGAGTTTTTCATGAAATTTTGTATTTGAATATTCTTAGAAATTCTGCCTAGAAATTTCAAGTTTCCTTAAAATACGGCAAGAATAACGCACATTTTAAATGAATACCTACCCACATTTATGGTAATTTCTCGCCGAATACTTTTTAGAAAAGAAATGTTCCAGACAAACTTTGTAGAGAAAATCAGAACATGTTTAATGTCCAATTAGATTTTTCGACAGCCGTGGCCTTTATGAGATAATGTGGAAAAATGTTGTAGAGCCGGAGAGGCCACAGACGATAATATAACAAGGCACAAGCGCTGTGCCTACTGGATAGTCAAGACTACAGACATAAACTTGGAATATGTAACAGTTATTGTTTGTTCAAGGCAAAATTAGTTTTCGCAAACACTCCTTATTTTTACGTTTGTACGCGCATTTCTTCTCTTTTGCCGTATAGTATGGCCGGCATAGCGTAGTCAGCGTAGTGACTAGGCTGCAGGAAGCGTGGTCCAGTTCCAAGCACAGGCAAGACACTTTTCTCTAGAATGTCCATGACGCAAGCGTTTTGCCCAGCAGTAAACTGGCCGGGAAAAGGATAATGAACATATACATCGATTTAGTGCCGAAGTTATGAATAGGTAGATCTGTACCTCCACTAAACCAAACAATAAATAAATAAGTTATTATGATGAGCGGTGTTTCAGTTACGTTGCCCTTTAATTCTGCCACAACTTAGGTAACCGAAAAAGTAAAGCTCTGTTTTAATTACACTCTATTCATAATATACGCCTTGGTTTAATACAAATTCCCTAAATACCGAATCATTTCGTACTTATGGATAACTTCGTCAAACAGTAATTTTGTACACTATCTCCTATGTGATCCTAGGAAGCAAGCCATTCGTACAGTAAGGATAAGTATGTCGAGTGACAGTGGCTGTTGTTGGAGAATAGCCAAAAGGAAAGACGTACCTAATCTTGAGTCTGTAATGGAACCTTCGAATTCGTGGATTAAAATGTACATTACCAATAACAGTTTGTTCAGGAGGAACTTTTAAGAACTGTCTTGATGTTGAAGTTTATATTCAGTGAAATTTTGATTTCGTGTTGTCTTTTGCGGGCTGTAATGTACACTGCTGGATAAGTGGAGGATGTATCTGTAGAAAATATCTACAAACCGATATCTCTTTCAGTTTTGAGCTAAACTTTTAATGATATGAATATTAGATACGTTGATATTTGAAAAAAATTATTATTTGATTTGTTAATTTCAAAAAGTTCGAGTATAATTAAATTACTTATTTTTAGCAATACGACTTTCCTACGTTTGTAAAGAAGTCGATATATTTATTACTTATTTTAGTTATGTAGTAAATTTTCTTGTTTAGGAATTTACGAGTTAAGTTTAATTCTTGATTTCAAACTTCCGCCGTGTTCTGAATATTGCATGCTTTCTTCTGTGCAATTTAACGGCATCTGAATTTTATATGTCAAATTTTCGGAACACTCTGTCTGTTCCAAATTCATAAGCGGGTAGGTATGAAGATTCGTCATAACTACCCGCCTATTAAGATTGAACAGACAGAGTGTTCCCGAAATGTTGACATATAAAATTCAGAAGCCGGGGAATTACCCAGAAGAAAGCATACGGTAAGTTAAGGTCATTATTTTCACACCCACAGTCGTAATTTGTGCTTTTGTAGGCCTTCATTTTCCACTGGAAAAAAAACTGACAGCTTTGTCCTATCAGTGAAATTACAAGAATGTGGAGGTGTTGGATTTACCATCCCAGTGGACACGAAATGCCGTTCTAATGAGGTGCTGGCAGAGGTGCCGGGTGCAGGGCAGCAGCCGGGCCGCCAACCAGACGCTGAGCGTTATAACGCAATTCGTTGTTGCTGCGTGCAAACATAACATGGGTTGAGGCAGGTAAACAAGTCATTAATTTAATCTACCATGGAAATTCGCACATAAGCTTCGAAGGTATGCGTAATCATCGTAGGATATTCTACAATTGATCTGGGTATCGGCATACTCACGTCATATTACAGTTGATTATATTTAAATCCACTAACGGAAAGCGTCATTAATAATAATAATAATAATAATAACAAGATGGCAAACAAATACGACAGTGAACTGGGAATATGTCCTACACCTTGGTATACAGAATTTCCTTCCTCAATAAGAAAAGAATTTGAGTTGTCAAACGTTGAATTATTTTGCTTCCTTCTTTCCTTATTATTTATCTCGATTCCATCACATTTTCTTTAAATGTTATAATGTTAGCTTAATTATTTTCCTATTTCTCTCTTCCTTTCCTTTTTGCTTTTCTTCTTTAAATCTTGCCATATTAGATAATTCAATGTCCCCAATTCAATTTAAGAAGAGCTAGCAGCATTATTAAAATTAAATTCAATCCATTCTCAATTACGTCTCATTACGTAATTAATATTTCCTCACACACTACAGACTCCCACACTCTTCTTACATTCAAAATATTAGGTTTGCTCCTATTATTACTGCAACACCTTATGACCGCTAATAGACCAGGTCCAGGAATTTTGGCTAAGTAAAACTTCGACGTGTTTATCAACAGGTGCTTTGAGGCGCGCAGCCTGTTGGGACGACATTCTTCACAGACAAGATTGACACTTAAAGACAATCAAAAAATTACATTGGGATATGCCTGAGAATCAAAAGATACTTTTGTACCAGTAATAGCCACAAGGTTTAGCAGATTAGCAGTTTAGCAGAAAGTTTATTCTACTCCGTAGTTGAACTACCTTACTTAATAGACATAGGTTTTAACCTTTCGAAGTAATCTTCCTTTGCTAACATATTTATTGCTTAGAATTCTATTTTGGTGACATTATAATCGAAGACATTTTACTTATGGATCAGATGTCGGAATACAAACCAAAGGTCACACTGCGTGCCATGTTATTTAATGACTATCTTCTTTTGAAATCAGAAAAAGCCTATCTGCTTATCAGTTTCCCCGAAAATCAATTCTTAGTACCTGAGGGCGTAACTGGTTTACACGATTTGCTTTTTTCCACTTCTTTGGTTTAATTGTTTCAAAACAAACAGTCTGTTCCACTGAAAGTTGGTCTTTAATGCAGTGCAAATTTTCGAGATCACAAAACAAGAAAGTGCACGCAAGGTTGTTGTTAAGAAGTACATCGCAACCCTGAATATGTTCTTCCGAAATTTCTCTATAAAAAGAGAAGAATTACGCAAGAGTCTAGAAAGAAATCTCTCCACAGTTTTATACCTTCATGGTAGGCCAAAAATAAAATTGAAATATCTAGGAAAAACTGTATAGAGAGACTTTCATGTACATATTTTATGTATAAATGCTAAAGGGATCTTGGGTATGGTCCATATGCTTTCATTAGACCATACGTTTACCCTATTAACTTCATGGAAAGGGGAATTTATAAACGATATTTTGGAAAATAGGAAAAAAGGAAGTCTCTCCCAGTACCAATTCATATATTCTCCTACATGATGCACAATGAATTTGGTTACCTACGTTATGTAAATGTGCTTACGTAATGTTTTAAAATTATTTTGAAATCTTCACACCCTCCATGAAGAGCCAATAGCGAATACACTGTACAGTAGAGTTATACGAGATAGGTATTCTATGAGATACTACTGGAAATGTTTGGTTTACGAATTAATATCAAAATAAATTATTTGAATAACTGTCATAGCAAGCTTATATTTATTCGTCATACATTATAAATACTGCAATATGTAATAGCCGTAATTATATAGGTATTTTTGTAAAATACATGTATATATATGTACTTGTATTACAATTGGGAACAAATATCTTGACACCTGATATCGCAAGCGAAGGTGGATATTCCAAGAGATATATTTTTGGTTTATATGATATTATAAATTTTAATAGAGTTTATATTACTTTCTTTAAATTAAGTCCTGTTTTGTTGATTACTACAGTAATAATTCACGTTTGCATAGAGATGACTAATCTCAATTAAAACTGAACAACAAGACTACAATCACCATGTCATAGCAATTCATTGGCAACACACAGAACGATTGGATTTACAATACAACGCCAAACCTGGAGGGTCCCGGCTTATTATAGGCAGTATTCCAATTAAACCTCTAAAAATATAGGGTGACAAATGCCTGCAGCGCCACTCTAAGGTTAAAATATTGTGAATTGTGGAATTTGATGTTCTTGCATCACCATTTGTATTCCACAGTTTTGTGATATGCATTACCGTTTCCTCAACCAGTGTTGCAAAATACGAGTATATTCTTTATATAATATTAATAATTTAATTTTAATCACTTCCTATTATCGTAATTCACAGCAACATAAGGATGTACTGAAATAAGCGGTCATCTTCAGAGTGTATACGTGATTTAAACTCAAATGCAGCATTTTCTACATTGTGGAAGTTTACAGTTAATTTTACTGCAGGTATTACTCCCTTCTTATTAATTAAATTAACTTTATAGCTTATATGTGAAGTCACATGCATTGTCACATAAAGATAAATTGTTCTTTAAAGTTAAAATATGTTAAAAAGAGCTGACTACTTTCATGTGACACAGACCAAAAGAGTGATTTCTTTTTAACTTCCTAAAACCAACAATCGGAACGCGCTTAATGATATGTGTGAATTACATTTCCTATCTTATTTGCGAGAAGGCTTCACCTTCATTTTGTCTTCTCTTTTTTTCCATAAGAACCAAATTAATATCTTGTTTACTTATAACAGCACTGAAACATTGGGCAACAAATGGCATTTAAAAGATTACTTCATCTGTGAAAAGATTTTGAATATTTCCGTAAAGAAGATAGCCTTCAAAGTAACATAGCAATACATTTATGCTATCCAGCAGTCTTTCTGTTGCTTCTTGTAGGCTATGTTCTTCCTTTTAAACAGGTACTTTGTATTAAAATGACAAAATTAAATAAAAGTAGTTTAATCATGAAATAAAAAATCAGTATTGCTTTCCCAGAAACAACAAAGTATAGGTAATTAATAAATTTATTTTATCATGTATTACTCCATAAATTTTTAATTTCGCAGAAAGGATACTCACTGGTATCGTGATAACGAAGTCTCTCTCAATGATGTAAAGTCTGGCAGTGAAAATCTTATTTCCTAATTTTTTTCCATTTAATTTTGAATAGGTATTCTCGTAGTTTACATCGATGTGTGAACTTGTGAAGATAACTGCCAAACTGGAAAATGCAAGTGTAATTGTGGCTGAATTAACAGTAGAATACCCGTATGTGAAAATATAGATTAAAATGTATTTCTGCTTATTCCTACAAAATCCCACACCTTTGTTCTTATACCTTCGTATTTTGTGTTATGCGTGATAATAAGGTCGATATATCTAACACTTAAACTTCAGAAAATTAGTAAATATTTTCAGTAAAACATATGTTTAGTAGAGTGTCTCTCAAAAAAAATTTTATTTCGATTATTTTTTTGTACATTTAAAGTGAAAGGAAATCTGTTCTAAATAGAAAATTAACAACAGGTATAGCCTACTAAATAGCTATATTTTACGAATAAAAACGAAACCAATCAAAAAAGATACGTTCCAGTAGTACAAAACTTAGTCAATATCAACACTAACACAACTAAATTTTATATATTATAGAACACTACATGTTTCGACCTATCTCAGTTCACCCTCAGGTTCACCATAAATCTTTAAAACAAACTGAGGAAGAAATATATATTACACAATTCCATTAAACTCAGTTACAACTATTAAAATTGTTAAAAATGTTTATGTTCATAAGCGGGAACAATATTTGTCGTTAGATATTCTACAACAAGTTACACATTTTTTTGTTACATATTTTATTTACTTTTTCATTTCAAATTTTTTATAGAAACTTCTCCGCTCCAGGTATCTCGATATGGAATCGTTAAAAATTTAAATAAGTAGGTGAACTTACTTCTACAATTTTTGTTCCACATTCCCATCTGTCAGCTGTCTATATCTAGATAATATTTTTGTTCTATTGTTTGGACAAGAATTATTTTTTCTTCTCATTCATAAGGCAAAACTTTCCGATCTTACAAACAGTTATATAATTTTTCATTTATTCTTTGTCTATTTTGAAATGCTATTGAAAATATTCTATTTCACATTTACTCTTAAATAAAATAGGAATTATATTCTGCCAATACAGATTATATCAAGCGTTTAGTGTTCCACTTCTCACTGCATAAATCCAGCTTCAGACTCGCGGTAACACACGTAACATTTGCGCACTAAGCAGCACTGAAGCAGGATTTTCCCCGAATACTTCGTGTATCCCCTTCCAGTTGTACTGCACTAATGTCCTGCTTATGCAATTGTACTAAATATCACAGGCCCGTAAAATCGACTTTAGAGCCAAGAGCTTCAGACACACGCTACTGACATTATAATTATGGGGCAGTAGACCCAATGAGATCTGCCTAAATATTTCGCAGTTCAGGTAGCACAAGGAGCACTATCAATTTTTCAAAGCCCTTTAAGCTCCTTTCCAAAGGAAACGTGGGGAGTTGTAAAGGGGGAGGAACACTTATTTCCCTTATATTTGTATTCACAAACTTTAAGAGCAACAGAATTAAATTAATGTTTTTCGTGACGTTCCTCGAACTGCTATTCTACCGCTTTTATGTTAAAACCGAAATATGTGATAATCTTATCTTCCGATAGGCGTAAATATGAGTACAACTGTGGCGAGTAACGTTAATTTGGTGTTAGTGAAAACAGAATGCTTGTCGGTGTAACATATGGTATGCTGTGATGAAAATCATATGGAATAGAACAGTGGCAGTTGTTTGAGGGAAGCGATAAGGACTTCTATGTGCGTCATTGTGTCCAGGCGACTCCAAACCAAATCGTAAAAAAACAGCGAAAGCCTACATAATATTTACATAACCGTTTAAAGTTTTGTGTCTCACTGGACTTCTGCGGTAACGAGTCGCCATGTAGTTTGGCCCCTTTAGGTTTTTGTGCTATCACTTTCACTAATTTGTAAAATTCTCCCTGCCTCTGAAGGTTTCCAACACCGTATCGCCAAGATCTTTTTAAAGTGTACGGTTCAGTGAGATCACGCTTTAAAGCCGGTGTCACCCCTTTACACAGGGGGGGGGGGAAGAGTTAACTTGTAATACTTATTTTCGGGCCAGCAAGACTAAATTTGGCTTTGATTTTCTTTCCCTCATCCTCCCTGAACACCAGCAAACGAATTACCACAAGAGTTCTTGTCTTCTGCCTTCAGGATGTCTCTCAGAATACCGTGGGGCAGCGCTGAGAACATTTCTGAAAATAACGAAATTTCGTGTGCTGCTCGCCGCGAGCCATATTCTGTGGAGCTGTAGGCCACAGCAGCTATTTTTCTGAAAAACTCAGATGGTAATGTCAGTTACATAATTGTATTTTTATAAAACATCTGGGTTTGGAAGTGTGCAGAATAGGAAATAGAAAACACGAAGACAATTTGAAAGATGGTAAGCAGCAAAGAATAACGTAAAATTGTTGTAGTACATTGTGATATTTTCCAACTGACGGACCCAATTATCCGTAACCTTGTCTAAACGAATACCTAACAGTAAAGTTTATGTTTTGTTGACCGTGCATCTCAATATAATCGTGTAAAAAAACCAACTTGATGCACAACTTATTCTTAGTATATTTCGTCAACCTCTACGTGTTTCGGGCGTATCTAGGCCCATCATCAGGAGGTAAACCGTGTGTATACAACAGTAGGTACTTATTATTCTGTTTGGATGACTGTCTGTTGTACTGGATGGATCCATACAGGACAACAGACAGTCGTCCAGAAAGAATAATAATAATTATAAGGGTAAAAGTTTATAGATGTCGATGTTATAGAAAAAAAAGTTCAAGTTACATTGATACATAAAATAGCGATCACTTAGTAGCTGCTATTGGTCTTGCAGATTTATGGACCTGATTTTTTGGACTTGTTGAATGCGTATGAGTTCGTGGTTACATGGTTTACATTGCAGCGTTTGTGTAACCTGTATGGCGCGCTTGTTACGGGAAAGTAGCTACATTTTACCACAAAAATTAGCCATAAAAACCACACTTAATTTGGAGTCACCTTCAAAGAATAATCATTGTTCAGGTAAACAAAATATTCGCGTTTAAATTACAATTTTACAAATAAGTAGTGAATGGAATTTCCAGTAACTATTACTTTCCAATAAAAATCCGTTATTTCAAAAACAAAAAATTGTAAATGATGAAAACCTGTTTAAAATCTCAGAAATTTTCGCGCAATTTCTTTAAAACTCCTATTTGTTTTCAAATATTTCACCAATTTGAATAAACTTTACCTTTTTCTTTCTTCCTTTCTCACTTTCTTCAGTTCCATTCGTATTGGTTTTCATTTCTTTGTACATTTATTTTATTTGAAAATTCTTCACTTACATAGAAAATAGTTCCGTATATTCGTTTAGATTTTATTGCATCGTATTTCCTGTCATTTACATTTTCAGCCTGAATATTTCCATTTTATCAAAAGTATAATTACACTGATTTTAATTTTAAATTCATCGCACTAAAAACCTTTAGATGATGGCCGGTTACCCTTTAGTCCAGATTCTGATTTAGACAGGTCTCACTTTAGCATACTAGTTCATGCTGGTAACTACATGTAAAACCTGATTCAAAACTAAAACTTCTGCTTTTAAACTGCATAGTGTATTTTTATTATTATTATTATTATTATTATTATTATTATTATTATTATTATTATTATTATTATTATTAGTGGTGGTGTATGAAAAAGTCCATTAAATGGCATTTCAGCAAAGCATCCTTTTTTAGCACATCAGAATCCACGTTTACAACTGTAAATTTTTTAAACGAAAAAGTATGTTTCCGCAGCATAGAAAAAAG
>Ga0209629_10003036_pt1 | contig 11786 bp, 8 predicted proteins | sample TergutCu122P5_FD_187286 | JGI IMG/M metagenome (GOLD analysis project Ga0209629, IMG submission 187286) | Cubitermes ugandensis P5 segment gut microbial communities from Kakamega Forest, Kenya - Cu122 P5 (SPAdes) (version 2) | ecosystem: Host-associated > Arthropoda: Insects > Digestive system >...
CATTGCGAGGGCGAAGGGCCTACGGCCCATGCCCAAATATGCCCGAAGCAATCCAGCCTGCGCCGTTGCGGCATTTCACCCTGGATTGCTTCGCCCATATACGTGTTCGCATAAGAAGTAGTTTTGGGCTCGCAATGACGGGTGGGGCGGCGGTGCAATTGTAAGGTGCGGCGCTAGGACGCGGGCGCGCCTCCGTCGGCGTCCGTCCCCGCGGTTAGCGGTATCATTATACAGCAGCTTGTCCCGTCCCCGGCCCGGCTCCTGATCTGCAAAACCGCGCCGGCGCTGAACAGTTCAAGCCGCTCCGACACATTTTTCAGCCCGACTGATTCGCGGATATTGACCAGCTTGTCGTTGAAGCCGCCGCCCGTATCACTCGCCAGGATTACCAGAAATTCCCCCAGCGCCGTCCGCCGCCTGAAGGCGTACAGTTCGATGCGGATATCGCCGGCGTAGGGCTCAAGCCCGTGGATGACGGAGTTTTCGGCCAGGGGCTGTAGCAGCAGCTTGGGTATGACGATGTCCCGGACGTCCTCGTCGAAGCTGACGTCAAAGCTTATCCTGTCCGCGAAGCGCATCTTCTGAAGGTTGAGGTACTGCGCGACAAAGCCCAGCTCTTCCGAAACCCGGCTGTTTTCCCCGCCGCTGCACGTATAGCGGAAGAGGCGTGTCAGGCTGATTATCGAATCCTCCAGCGCCCTGGTGCGGCCCAGGCGGTTCAGCGTGATAAAGCCGTTTAAGGTATTGTATAGAAAATGCGGGTTTATCTGCGTTTGCAACGCGGCGTACTGCGCGTTTTTGCGGCTTATCTCCAGCCGGTGCTCTTTTTCGATGTGGTCCGTCAGCCGGGCCGCCATCTGGTTCAGGGAATCGGCTATCCGCGAAAAATCCGCGTTGCGCTTGATGTTCAGCTTTACGGTCAAATCGCCTTTTTCCATGCGGCCCATGGCGTCGATGATCTGGCGCACGGAAGCCAGGGTCTTGCGCGTGTTCGCGGCGAACATCAGTATCGAGAGTATCAGGCACAGCGCGCCCAGCGCGGCCGTGATGTAAAATACCGGCCGGGTCATTAACAGCATGTCCTTTTCGGAGGAGAGGAATACGAGGCTCCAGCCCGCCGGGCTGATATCGCCGATATACGTCAGGTAGGAATCGTGCCAGCTCCTGATCACCGAACCGCTCCGCGATATCTGCCGGATAACGTCCCCCGGGACGCGCTTTGTCGTATAGATTATGCTCTTGTCCTTGTCCAGCAGGAAAAACATGGAGTTCGGGCTTGTCGAGATATTGTCGAAAATACTGCCGATGCTGTCCTTTGAGCAGTCTATCTCTATCGCGCCTAAGTCTTTTCTGGTGTTTACGTCTTTTATTATCCTGATGACGGAAAACAGGCTGTCGTTTTTATTCGTATAGATATTGCCGGCGGCCAGCAGGGAGACATACGCCCTGCCGTCTGCGGAGCTGACCGCCGGGTACCAGCTCTGCTTTTGCAGGTACGCGTTGTAAATGGTGACGGGCCCGGTGCCCCTGTTCACCAGATAGGCCGCGCCGCCTTCGCTGTTTTGGGGGTAGAACATAACGCTGGTGATATTGCGCCGCGAAATGTTCAGCAGGTTGTCCATCGTGGTGGTATAATTATGGAAGGTATCGAACTGAAGGACAGGGTCGTTCGGCAGTTCCGGCGAATTGAAGTTTATCAAATCACTCATGATGTCGCTGTGGAAATAGGGCGTTTGTGAAAAGATGTTCAAATCGTCGACTATCGAGGCTATATTGACGGAGACGGAATGAAAGGTGTTTTCAAAAAGCTTGCCGCTCTCCTGTTTAAGTGTATTATAAAAATAAAAAGACAAAGCGGCGGAAAGCAGCGTCAGGGGGAGGAATATGCTTAAGATAAACGAAATTATCAGCCTGAAGCCCAGCGAGTTTCTTTTGAACATGGTCATTCTCCCGGCGTTGCGCGCTTATAATACTAATTATATCATATTTTCCGCAGATTTCAACATTTTCTTTCAGCGCGTTTTATCCCGGTGCGCGATTCCCCGCGGCCCGGACGCGCCTCCGCGCAAATCCCATAAAATTACAGTACGCCGCGCCGTTCCTATTGTAATATTTAACATGTTTGTAGAAATTAGCACATATAATATAGAAATTGGTCATATACAAATAGCCGGTTTTGATATATAATCACAGAGTAGTTTTTTATATGATCGAAATTACGAGGAGGAATTGATTTGAAAAGATTTGCAACTCTTTTGGCAGTACTGACAATAGCGGCAATGACGTTCGCAGCCTGCGCGCCCGCGGCTCCGCCGTCCCCGTCGCCCGCGCCCGCGTCCGATACGGCTTCGCCGGCTCCCACGCCCGCCCCGACGCCCGCTCCGACGCCGGCCCCCACACCCGCGCCTACGCCGGCCCCCACGCCCGCCCCGTCGCCGTCGGGCCCCCTGGCAGTTATGACCAACATGACAGGCGTTGTGAATGACAAATTCGCCCAGACCTGCAAGGATTTTACGGCCGCCACCAAGATCCAGATCGATTACTCCGCACCCAGTAACGATTACGAGAGCCTTATGAAAGCGAATATGTCCACCGGAAATATGCCGGACGTATTCTCCACCCACGGCTGGGCGGTCGCCCGCTACGGCGATTTCCTGCTTCCCATGAATGATCAGCCCTGGGCCCCGCTGGTTTCCGACACCATCAAGCCGATGATCACCGATAAGAACGGCAACCTGCTCGTTCTCCCGGTGGATATCGATATCGCCGGCATCGTCTATAACAAGACGGTTATGGAAAAAGCCGGCGTCGACGCGCCTGCTATCAAAACCTGGACCGATTTCGCCGCCGCCTGCGATAAAATCAAGGCCGCGGGCCTTACCCCCGTTTTCATGGGCGCGAAAGATACATGGACCATCGGCCAGTTCTTTGAGTGGGTCGCCCCGTCCTACCTAATCACCCCCAGCACCAATTTCCAGGCGGATCTCCAGGGCGGCAAGTTCGACTGGAACAACTACGCCCCGATACTTCAGCTGTGGCAGGATTGGTTCAAGGCCGGCTACTTCAACAAGGACGTTCTGACCGCCGATTACGCCGCCTGCGGCACGCAGCTCGGCCAGGATAAAGTCGGCTTCGAATTCTTCGGCAACTATATAATCGCCGACGCCGAGAAGGCCAACCCGAAGGTAAGCCTTGGCCTGATCCCGATTCCGGCCAAAGACGCCTCCGATTCTCCTTCGATCATCGCCGGCGAACACCTCGCTGTCGGCGTTTGGAAGGATACCCCGAACAAGGACAACGCCCTTCAGTTCATCCAGTGGCTTGCTTCCCCCGGCCCGATGGGCACACTTGCGACCGCCTCTGGCATGGCCGCCGGGCTTAACGGCGTTGCCAGCAGCGTAGGCCAGATCAAAGACGACCTCAAGACCATTCAGAAATTCCCGGTATTCCCGTACTTTGACCGCGTGTTCCTCCCCAGCGGCATGTGGGACGATATGTGCACCACCGGCATCAACGTGCTTAAGGGCGGCAACATCCCCGATCAGATCAAGCTGATGCAGGGCAGCTACACGGACAAGATGGCTCAGGCTCAGTAATAACCGCGTTAAGCAATAAAATCTTTAACGACAATGCCTTAGGGCGGGGGTTCTGCCCCCCGCCCTTTTCTTTTAGGGACTTTAAATCTTGAGCTGTACGGGGATGATATTAATGCACAGTCAAAAGGCTACGATCAACATTTTCTATTTACCCGCGCTTTTTCTGTTTTGCGTATTCGTCATTTATCCGCTGATAAGCGGCATACAGATATCGTTTACCAATTGGGACGGGTTTCATTCTATGGCCGCCGCGAAAAACGTCGGGTTTAAAAACTACGCCAGGCTCCTTACCGACCCGAATTTCAGCGTGGCCGTGAAAAATACGCTGATCTACGGTTTCGGAAGCACGATCTTCCAGAACATCATAGGCATGGCGTTCGCGATTTTTCTCAACTCAAAGTTCAAAGGGCGCTCGGTTGTAAGGACGATCATCTACCTCCCGGTCATGGTGGCCCCGCTTATCATGGGCTACATGATGTACTTCCTGCTTCAGTATTCGGGCGGTTCGCTGAACGACATCATGATGCTGTTCCATCTGGAGCCGGTCGATTGGCTGTCCCATTCCGGCACGGCCGTCGGCATTATGACGGCGATAAACACATTGCAGTTCTCCGGCGTTTCGATGGTCATATACATGGCCGGCCTACAGAATATCCCGGATATGTACTATGAATCCGCGTCCATCGACGGCGTCGGCAAATGGGGGCAGTTCCGCTTTATAACCCTGCCGCTGCTGATGCCCGCCATCACCTCCTCGATAATGATAAACATCATCGGCGGCCTGAAACTGTTCGATATAATCAGGGCCTTGATCAGCGGGTCGCCCACCGGGGCGCAGTCGCTCAGCTCCTACACTCCGTATATATATTTCAACCAGCAAAACGCCGGCTACGCGGCCGTCGTCGGCCTCGCCTCCTTTGCGCTGATTATAATCGTCAGCACAGTGCTGGTATGGTTCCTGGATAAATGGGAGGTGCAGATGATATGAAACAGCGCACCTGGTGGAAATATATCGTCGCCGTGTTCGTCTCTCTGGTGTATCTCACACCGTTTTACGTCGTGCTTTCCGTTTCGTTCAAGCTGTCCTTCGACCCCACTTCCCGCTGGATATTCCCCGCCTATTTCGGCGCGGATATGCCGGCCGATTCGCCCCATTTCGGGCCGTTCTTCCTGGGCAACTACATCACCGCCCTGCATGGTAAAATTGTCCAGGGCATTTTCGACAGCGTTATAATTACGGCGTGTTCGGTCCTGCTGATCGTTATCGTCGGCGCGCTGGCGGCCTACCCGCTGGCCCGCAACAGGAGCCGCCTGAACAGGGGCATCCGCGCGTTTGTCCTGGTCGTTATGATGGTGCCGCAGCTTTCCATCATCGTGCCGATTTACGCGCTGGTCCGCAACCTGAAAATGGGCAGCACGTTCCAGGGCATCATCGTGCTGCTGGTCACGTTCGCCCTGCCTTTGAGCATCTTCATCTTCGAGAACTTCATCGCGTCCATACCGCATGAGCTGGACGAGGCGGCCGCGATTGACGGGTGCAGCCCGCTGCGCACGTTCTTCAATATCATCATGCCGCAGCTCGGCCCGGTTACAACGTCGGTCATCATCCTGACGGGCGTCAGCTGCTGGAACGACTTCCAGTTTTCGCTGTACATCCTGCAAAAGCCGCAGATCACGTCCGTCACGCTGGCTATATCCGGCTTCTTCGCGCAGGTGGGCAGCGACGTCTTCGGGGCCGCGGCCGCCGCCGCCCTGGGCGTCATACCCGTGACGGTGGTGTTCCTGTTCCTGCAGAAGTACTTCATCAAGGGCATGGTGGACAGCGCGATAAAATAGTTTAATATGATAACGGAGGAGAAATGTCATTATGTCCAACAGATTAATCGGCGGCCTGCCCGCCATCGGTATCCGCCCCATCATCGACGGCCGCAGGAAAGGCGTGCGCGAGTCGCTGGAAGACCAGACGATGAACATGGCCAAAGCGGCCGCGGCGTTCCTGTCCGAAAACCTCAGATATTCATCCGGCGAAAGCGTAAAATGCGTCATCTCCGACACCTGCATCGGCGGCGTGGCGGAAAACATGGCCTGCGCCGAGAAATTCAGCAAGAACGGCGTGGAGATCACGCTCTCCGTCACGCCCTGCTGGTGCTACGGCAGCGAGACGATGGATATGGACAGAAGCCATATCAAGGCGGTCTGGGGCTTTAACGGCACGGAGCGCCCCGGCGCGGTCTACCTGGCCGCCGTGCTCGCGGCCCACAGCCAGATTGGCCAGCCGGCCTTCGGCATATACGGCCACGACGTGCAGAACGCCGACGACACGACCATCCCGGCGGACGTGCGGGAGAAGCTGCTGCGCTTCGGGCGCGCCGCAATCGCCGCCGCGGCTATGCGCGATAAGTCATACCTCTCTTTCGGCACGGTCTCGATGGGCATCGCCGGCTCCATGGTGAACGCGGATTTCTTCCGCGAGTATCTTGGAATGCGCAACGAATACATTGATATGTGCGAGATAACGCGCAGGATCGAGCAGGAAATATATGACAAAGAGGAATTCGAACGGGCGCTGGCCTGGTTCGACGCCAACTGCAATATCGGCAAGGATTTGAACGCCGTCACGGATTCGCCGGAGAAGAAGCGGTATAACAAGGAGTTCTCCGTCAAAATGACCATGATCGCGCGCGACCTGATGATCGGCAACCCCAAGCTGAAGGAAAACTTCGCGGAGGAGGCCATGGGCCACAACGCCATAGCCGGCGGCTTCCAGGGCCAGCGCCAGTGGACGGACTACCTGCCCAACGGCGATTTTATGGAGGCCATCCTCAATTCCTCCTTCGATTGGAACGGCATACGCGAACCGTTCGTGTTCGCCACCGAAAACGACTCGCTCAACGGCGCGGCGATGCTGTTCGGCCACCTGCTGACCAACGCCGCCATGATGTTTTCCGATATACGCTCGTATTGGAGCCCTGAAGCGCTTGAACGCGTCGGCTACAAGCCGGAGGGCCCGGCCGCGGCCGGCTTCATCCATCTGATCAATTCCGGCGCGACAACGCTTGACGCGACGGGCAGGATGTCAAAAGACGGGGCGCCCGCGATGAAGCCCTTCTGGGAAATTGTGCCCGAAGAGGCGGACGCCTGCCTGAAAAACACCCAGTGGGACTACGCGGACCTCCAGTATTTCCGCGGCGGCGGCTATTCATCCAGATTTACGACGCTGGGCGGCATGCCCTGCACCATGATGCGCGTGAACTGGATTCACGGCCTGGGCCCCGCGCTTCAACTGGCCGAAGGCTACACGGTGGACATTCCGGAAAATATTGCCAAGACCATTGATGACCGCACCAACCCCACCTGGCCCTCCACCTGGTTCGTGCCAATTCTGACGGGCGCTGGGCCGTTCAAAGACGTGTACTCCGTGATGAACAACTGGGGCGCGAACCACGGCGCCATCGGCTATGGCCATTTCGGCGCGGATGTGATCACGCTCGCCTCGATCCTCAGAATCCCCGTTTGCATGCACAATGTCAGCGCGGACAAGATATTCCGCCCGTCCGCCTGGAACGCCTTCGGCATGGACCCGGAAGGCTCGGATTACAGGGCCTGCGCGGCTTACGGCCCGCTTTACAGGTAAGGCCGTATGTCTGCGAACTGTGCCGCGTTTGACCTCGGCGCTTCCAGCGGCAGGCTGATCCTGGGTTCGTTTCAGGACGGGACTATCAAAATAAAAGAGATACACCGCTTCAAAAACAGCTTTTTCGAGAAAAACGGCAGCTACTTCTGGGATACCGGGCTGATTTTCGCGGAAATGCTGGCGGGCATGGAAAAGCTGGGCGCGCTGGGCGCAGCCGTCGATTCTATGGCCATTGACACCTGGGGCGTGGATTACGCCGTCCTGGACGCCGCCGGCGACAGGGTTTTCGACGTATACTCATACCGCGACCACCGCACGGACAACACGATGGACGAGCTGTTTCGGCTGGCCGGCAAGGAGTATATCTTCGGCAAAACGGGCCTGCTGTTCGCGCAGTACAACACGATTTTCCAGCTTTACGAGCATATTAAGAGCGATCCGGCCGGCTTCAAAAAAGCCAAAACGCTGCTGATGCTGCCGGATTATCTGAGTTTTCTGTTCAGCGGCGTGATAGCCGCAGAATACACGGAAGCGACCACGACGCAGCTGATCAATATCGCCGAAAACGACTGGGACGCCGATTTGCTGCGGCTGATCGGCGCGGATAGGGCCATGTTCCCGGCTATTGTAAAGCCGGGAACGGCGCTGGGCGGGATTTCGGACGGCCTACGCATCAAAGCGCGCTTCCCGCGTACCAAAGTAATCGCCGCCGCCAGCCACGACACCGCCTCCGCGGTGGTTTCCGCGCCGCTGACGTCAAAAGACAGCGTGTTCATCAGCTCCGGCACGTGGTCCGTGCTGGGTTTTGAGAGCGAAAAGCCGCTGACCGGCCAAACGGTGATGCGCCACAATTTCAGCAACGAAGGCGGCGCGGCGGGCGTCAACCTGCTCAAAAATATCATCGGGCTTTGGCTGATACAGGAAGTCCAGAGGATTTTGGGAGCGGATTACAGCATTCAGCGCCTTGTGGAGCTGGCGGAGGCCGAGATAAAGAGCGGCCGCGGCCTGTCCTTTGTCAACCCGGATAACCCGCGCTTCCTCAACCCCGACGATATGGCTGCGGAGATAAAGGGCTGCTGCGCCGGGACGGGGCAGGCCGTCCCCGGTACCCCCGGCGAAATCGCCGCCTGCGTGTTCGCGAGCCTGGCCATGCAGTACCGGCGGGCGCTCTCCGAAATTGAGGATATCCGCGGGAGCAAGGCCGACGTTGTCAATATCGTCGGCGGCGGCAGCCAGAACGGGCTGCTTAACCAGCTCTGCGCCGATTACACGGGCTGCGCGGTTCACGCCGGGCCGGTGGAATCCAGCGCGCTGGGCAATATTGCCGTTCAGCTGGTCGCGCTGGGCGAAATCGCCTCTATCCGGGAGGCCCGCCGGATCATCGCCGATTCCTTTGAAATCAGGAAATACAGCCCCAACCCGCGCCCGGATATAGAGCGCGATTACGCGAAGTTTGTGTCATTGCCATGATAGGTGATCATTATGATGGATCTGGAAAATCTGAAACAGAAATACAAGGCCGTTTTCGGCGCTGAGCACGAGCGCGTCTTTTTCTCGCCCGGCAGGGTGAACCTCATCGGCGAACATATAGATTACAACGGCGGCAACGTGCTGCCGTGCGCGCTGAGCATGGGCACGTACGGCGCGGCGGGTTTGCGGGGCGACCGGCTGGTGAAGCTGTATTCCCTGGATTTTGAAAGCGACGGCGTGGTCTGCCTTGAGCTGGACGCGCTGGAAAATAAGCCGGAGAACGGCTGGGGCAACTACGTGGCGGGGATGCTGAAGAGCATCGGCCCAAAATACAAGCTGGAAAACGGCTTCAACCTGGCCGTGCAGGGCGACCTGCCCAAGGCCTCCGGCCTCTCCTCCTCCGCCTCGCTGGAGATGCTGGCCGGCTGCGTCGTGAACAGCCTGTTCGGCGCGGGCGTCGGCGGCGTGGATATGGCCCTGCTCGGCAAAAAGACCGAAAACGAGTTTATCGGCGTCAATTCGGGCATCATGGATCAGTTCGCGGTGCAGATGGGCAAGGCGGACAACGCGGTGTACCTCAACTGCGACGACCTGAGCTTCGAATACGTCCCGATAGATTTCGGCGAATACGAATTGCTGATCATGAATTCCAACAAATCCCGCGTGCTGACGGATTCCAAGTACAACGCGCGTTTCGCGGAGTGCATGAAATCCCTGGAGATAATCAACGAACACATAAAGGCCGGGTGCCTGGTGGACGTCGATATCGACTGGTTCGAGAAAAACAAGGCCATCCTGGGCGACGAAGCGCTGATAAAGCGGACAAGCCATGTGCTGTATGAAAACCGGCGCACCGTTATGTCCGTGCGGGCCTTGAAAGACAAGGATATTAAGCAATTCGGCGAATACCTGAACCAGTCGCACGCCTCCCTTAAAGAGCTGTACGAGATAACCGGCCCGCAGATCGACTGCCTGGTCCGCGCGGCGCAGGCGCAAAAGGGCGTCCTGGGCGCGCGGATGACCGGCGGCGACGGCTACGGCGGCTGCGCCATCGCCATAGTGGCAAAGGGCGAGGCCGCGAACGCCGCGAAAAACGTCGGAGAAGTGTACAAAAGGGAAACCGGGTACGCCGCGGGGTTCTACACGGTGGAAATCAGCGGCGGCCCGCGTGAGATAGAGTAGGGGTTATGTTATGACAGAGGCACTGATCAGGAAGGCATATGAAGCGGGGCTGCTGGCGGCGGAGGACGAAATCTACGTCAGAAACAGGATAATGGCCATAACCGGGACCAAGCCGGAGGACGCGCCGGGCGGGGATTGCGGCTTGAGCATCCCCCAAATATTGGATATCATCGCCGCGAACGCGGTCAAAGACGGCGTTATCGGCGATTTCGCGGACGAAAAGGAGATTCTGGCCAATAAGATTATGGACTGCTTTTTGGCCAGGCCCTCCGAGATAAACAGGGTGTTCGGCGAAAAATACCGTGCGGAGCCGGCCGCCGCAACGGACTGGTTTTACAAGCTCTGCAAGGACGCCGACTACATCAAAACGGCGCAGATAGCGAAGAATATCAGCTATAAACAGCAAACCGATTTCGGCGAGATTGACATCACCATAAACCTCTCCAAGCCGGAGAAAGACCCGAAAGATATTGAGAGGGAGAAATTCAAAAAAGACCTGGGCTACCCGAAATGCCAGATATGCCTGGAAAACGAGGGCTACGAAGGGCACTTGGGGCACCCGTCCCGCGTGAACCTGCGGCTGGTGAAAATCGCGCTGGACGGCGAGGACTGGTATTTCCAGTATTCCCCATACAGTTATTACCGGGAGCACTGCATAGTGCTGTACCCGCGGCACACGGACATGAAGATCGAGAAGGCGACATTCAAGCGCCTGCTGGATTTCGCCGATATGTTCCCGCACTATTTCCTCGGCTCCAACGCGGACCTGCCGATAGTCGGCGGCTCAATACTCAACCACAACCATTTTCAGGGCGGGAACTACGAATTCGCGATGGAGAAGGCTCCGGCCTACGACAGCTTCGCGCTGGGGGCGTACCCGGCCGTCAGGTTTTCCCTGATCAAATGGCCCATGACGCTGATTCGCCTTGAATCGGCGGATAAAAACGCGGCAGTCGAGGCGGCGGAGCATATATTCGAAACCTGGAAAACCTACGACGACGCTGAAAACGCCGTCCTGTCGCATACCGGCGATACGCCGCACAACACCGTCACGGCCATCGCGCGCAAAAAAGGCGGCGACTACATCCTGAACGTGGTGCTGCGCAACAACCGGCGGACGGACGAATACCCGCTGGGCATTTTTCACCCGCACGCCGACATCTGGCATATCAAAAAGGAGAATATCGGCCTGATCGAGGTGATGGGGCTGGCCATACTGCCCGGCAGGCTGCTGAGGGAGCTGGAGGAAGTCAAGCGCTTCGCGCTGGGCGAAACGGACGGCGTCCCGGAGATACACCGCGAATGGGCGCTGGGCCTCAAAAACGCCGGCCGGCTTACAAAAGGCAATATTGATTCCGTAATCAATGAAGAGGTCGCGCGGAAATTCCTGAGATGCCTGCACGACGCGGGCGTGTTTAAATACGACGAAAACGGCAAAAAGGCGCTGAGAGCGTTTGTCTCCGCGCTGTAGGGCCGGTTGCTTTTACCTGTTCGTGATCAGCACATTGTCGCTGTCGTCGATTTCGAGGCTGGAATTCAGTTTTTGTACGAAGAACATGGATGAAACGTATGTTGTGCCGTTGACCAGCATGACGGAGAAGCCTTGGTTGAATTTGGGCGTGTAGGCGAGGAACACGACGTACGCGCCCCTGCCCGACACGGTGACGGCCCGGCTGGCCGCCAGCCAGTTCACGTTGTAGCCCATGAATTCGCACACCTTGCGCACGGGGACGTAGACGACGCCGTTTTTGGCTATGGACGCCGCGCCCTTGACGAGACTGCCGTTGACGCGTATCTGGTTGTTGGCGATTTCTTTGTTTTCCGGCGGCAGGGAGATCATTTTGTATATAAAGTCCGCGTTGGAGGCGTCCGCGATGAAGCGCGAGAACAGCGCCTTGTCCGTC
>Ga0209629_10003037_pt1 | contig 11785 bp, 18 predicted proteins | sample TergutCu122P5_FD_187286 | JGI IMG/M metagenome (GOLD analysis project Ga0209629, IMG submission 187286) | Cubitermes ugandensis P5 segment gut microbial communities from Kakamega Forest, Kenya - Cu122 P5 (SPAdes) (version 2) | ecosystem: Host-associated > Arthropoda: Insects > Digestive system...
AAAGTTTAAATTTTTTTATCTTTTTCTAAATTCTTATATCCATTGGTATCACTGTGTTTTGTGCACTTCTTTATGTCAGATTTTCATGCGGTTGCCCTATTTTTGCCATGTTTTTGTTGACAAATTATGTTAACAGTGGTACAATCGTAGCATAATTATTATGTGATATGTGAAAGAAGGGAAATAAAATGTCAGAGTTTGCAAATGTTTTAAAAAGACAAGCTGAAATGGGAACCGCTGTACAAAGGAGTAACAGTCAAAGAAATATTATAGTAACAGGTATAGAGATATTACCTAATCACAATTTTGATGATGTAGAGGAAGTTCAAACATTCATAGTAGAGCCATACGATTTTGTAAAGGATAGTGTAGGGCATAGTGCTGAAGGGAAAGAATTTTTATATGTATTCACTGGCAAAGTGGATTTTGGAGATGGACAAGGAAGCCGAAAGTTTGCTTATTTAATAACGAAACAAAAGTACGATGGAAGCCACTGTGATGAATGGGAGATAAGGATTGGTACAGAAATGAAGGGCTCTGGATGCCCACATATAGATTATTATGGAAGTGAGAACTTAAAGAGTGGTACTAAACCATTTTTCTTTAAAAGTCCTTTAAAATATAATATCATACGGTTACGATTGTACTGACTATATTGACAATGAGACCAGAATATATAAAACAGCTGAAGGTTTAGTTTTTGAGATAAAGATATCTGCTGGAGGAAATGAATATGAGATAGAAGAAAAAGGAATAATTTCATCATCTATGGTTCCTTTCAGATTTGGAGATAAAGATGAATCAGCAATAGAAAGCGAGTTTGGAGAAAACTCTCCTCTTGTAAAAAAAAGTTTTAAAACAAACAAAAGGAAAAAAACACAACATGATTATGAGATGTTATATCTTCATAGAGGAGATTCAATTCCAGTACAACTATATTCTGCAGTTCCAAAATTTATTGATACAGAAATAAACGAAGAACAACCACAAAAGTGGGATGAGCGTACATATTATTTGGAAAATCTAGAGGAAGCACAAGGAGATCCAGATGCAGCAAGATATGTTTATACTGATGATAAAGGAAATAGAGCAGTTATATCTTTAAAAGATTTTTATGTTATGATGGCTAGAGGCGGAATAGAACTTGGAATGGTAAAAAAAGTAGAAGATTTATTTTATGGAAAAACAAAATTTCAAGTGCCACCTTTTATAACTGCAATTAGAGAAGCATGTCAGAAAGCCTTGGAACAGGCAGAAGCCCGAGATGCAGACACAATAACAGGGCGAACTATTGTGGATGACTAGCTAATCATGTAATAAACTATATTTAAAATTTTGTATGTAATGCGAAAGGAGAGGTTGTAGGAATGAGAAGTTTTGCTGATGGATTGATAGAACCATATGTAGGTTCTGTTGAAATAGTAAATATAGAAAGAATACCCGAATTCGGACATGATGAAAGGGGAAGATTGAGAAGTACTCAGAAATTTACCCATCACGATATTTCTTGGTTAGCAGAGGAAATAGGATGTTATAGGAGATTCGAGAGTGTAAATTTGTGGAGTATATTTAGGGGAGAAATAATTTTTACAGATAGTCCAGATACAACCCCAAGAACATTTTTAGAAGCAATAAGAGGATTTCCACAAGGTGGTAGACAAAGAATAGGCTTAATTACAGGAGACTGTAAATACAAAGGAAATAATGCTGCAGTAAAAGCAACATGGGATTTTTCCAAAGGTTCATCAACATTTCATTTTGATATATTAAGACGGTGGTGGTTTGGGTAGAGTAGTGCTTAAAGAGAGAAATTTTCACGGTGTAATAGAATATAGTGTAAAAATGCAAGACGGGAAAGTAGTTATAAGAGGTGAGAGAAGCCAGGATAGTTTCCGCCCAGAGCTCAGATACTTTAATCAAGAACGGTGATATGGATGATCCTAATATTAATGAAAAATTGAGAAAAATTAATTTAGACCCTGATAAAGCACGAATATTAGCTGATTTATTGCGTGAAGGTAAACTCCAAGTGCCAGCATCTGTAATAGCAATTGAAAATGCTGCACTAAAATACATACAAGAACACCCGACAGCATCAACACTTGATGGTACTGGCACTCCATCTCCTCGTGGTGGTGATTATGATGGTGTTCGATGAGTTTTTGTATAATAACCAAGATAGACCATGTGTCTGTCTTATTTTTTTGCTATAAAATGTTTAATTTGAGAAAAATTGGAAATGAATAATACATAATAGAAATGGATGGATAATATGCTGATAGTTTTAATATTTACAGGGGTAATTTTTATAATCTTTTTAATGCTGTTTGTTATAATATGGTCTACATTAAGAATAGAAATATGTGATTTGGAAATTAATGTAGGGGCGGCATGGTATGCCGCCCGGGTCGCATACCATGCGACCCCTACAAAATAATTATAAAATTTACGTTAGACTATATTTGTTTAACAAAATCAGATGGCTTAGTATAAAAATTGATAACAAAAAAGTAAAAAAGTTTGAGAAAGGCAGGCTGCTGCAATGGATTGATAAAAAAGCCGGGATGAGAATAGAAGAAGAGATGAAGCACATGGAAACATTGATACTAAAGGAAAGGAAGAAGATTTTCAGTAAACAGACATGGGAACATATAAAAGACTTAAATATAAAAATATCAAAATTAAAAATGAGTGTTGAGATAGGAACAGAAAATGCCGTTATCACTTCGTATTTGACGGCATTTATAGGCACAGCAGTATCAATACTTTTAGCCTTTGCCATAGAGGATTACAAAAAAGAAAAATATCATTATACAATAACTCCTTTGTATAAAAACCAAAATCTGTTAAAAATGGATTTTAATTGTATAATTAATATAAAAATGGTACATATTATAAATACATTGTACATTATAGCATTAATAAAGAGGAGTGAGGGTAAGAATGGAGCATCCGATAGAAGGACTTATGACAACAGCTATGAACAGTATTGAGGACATGGTGGATGTCAATACAATTGTAGGAGAACCGATAGAAACAAGTAATAATACAACAATTATACCAATATCTAAGGTTTGTTTCGGGTTTGCAGCAGGGGGAAGTGAATTTAAAGGAGAAGCTATAGACGAATATTCAAAAAAAGAAGAAGAAGAGAATATTCAATACAGGCTTCCATTTGGCGGAGGTTCAGGTGCTGGAGTAAGCATAAATCCTGTGGCATTTTTAATAGTGCAGGGCGATGGAGTAAGGCTGCTGCCGGTCAGCCACACTTCTGCTGTAGAAAAACTATTGGATTCTGTCCCGGATTTATTTGATAAAGTAAATGAGACTATAACAAAAATTCCTGTAATTAAGAAAAAGAAAAAGGAAGCAGATGCGGGGGAGGCTGGAAGTCGCCAGACTGAAGAAGATATAACTGCAAAAAGAAAGCCTAAAAAACATGCCAGAACAGGGAATAGGTCGTATGAATTTGAATATAGCGGCAGAAAGCCTGAAACCCATATAGATGAAGACATGATAGAATATATAGATGATGAAGAAACAGATGACCAATAATATTATTTCAAATGATTTATATTATTTAGTGTAATTATTTTAAATGAATTAGAATTAAAATCATATTCTAATTCATTTATGCTTGTATTGTGCTGGCTGTATTCTGCCCTTTTTACAGCAAATTTCTCCCCGGTAATTTTCCTTAAAAAAGCTTCTATTGAAACACCATGTGAGGCTATTAACAATGTTTTATCAGGATTGTCCATACAAATATTGGAAATGCATTTATGCATCCTGTCAGCTACATGTTCCATAGATTCCTGACTTGGTATATTTTTAATTTCATTAATCTGCATCTGTATTTCACGTATAGTTGGATTAATTTTGTCTACATCCTCCCATTTTAAACCATCATAAATTCCAAAGAACATTTCAGCCAAATTTTTATCAATGATAATTCTTAAATTCTTGAAATCAGCAATGCCCTGAACTGTCTCAGTTGCCCTTTTAGCAGGACTGGAGTATATTGAATCAACATTTATAAATTTGAATTTTTCGGTTAATTTTTCTATTGTTTCTTTTCCATTTTCAGTAATCTCGTAATCATGCCTGCCTGTAAGTCTTTTCTGAACATTGCCTTCAGTTTCTGCATGCCTGACAATAAACAGTTTTGTTTTCATTAATACCTCATTTCCTACAGATTATCTACTAATTTATAATTTCTTTTTGATAATAAAGGCACATCAGTTCCTGCCTCAATTGCTTTAACAATCAACTTTATTTTGCTTGGTAAATTATTTGTTTCATTTATAATAAAACTTAATAAATATTTTTTATACATATTTGGAGTCTGCTCATATAAATCCATCAAAATTGCCAAATATCTATACATATCTGAGCATTTTTCTATTGATGCCATATGCATTATACTGCCTTTTCTATCTCTGTAATAATTGATAATAGGGAAGCTGCCGTATTTATATTTTTTTGATAATATAGTGCATTTAATAACATATATCATATCTTCATAATACATGTTTTCTACAAAAGAGATATTGTTTTCTTTCAGGAAATCTCTTCTATAGCATTTGCTCCATGTGTGGAAACTCAGGCAGCATGTTAATAATGCTTCTTTAGTAGAGTTTTCTTTTGTTTGAATATATATTTTATTAAAACCGCCAATCTCCTGATATCCTAAATATAGAATGTCTGGTGCATCATCTGCAATTAGTCTGTTTATTTTAAAAAGTACATAGTTATTGCAGAATGTATCATCTCCATCTAAATATAGTATGTATTCTCCTGTGGCTTTTTCAAAGCCGGCATTCCTGGCTCCGCCAGGACCTCTGTTGTATTCATTAAATACAGAGATAAAGTTATATTTTTCTTTGTATTTGTTGATTATCTCTTTTGTGTTGTCATTTGAATTATCATCTACAATTATTAGTTCATAATCTGCGAAATTTTGATTAATAACACTTTCTATTGCTCTTTCTAGTACTTCCTGCAAGTTATATGCAATAATAATTATGCTGAATCTTTTCATTATTCGCCCCCAACAAACCCATGGATATTTTACCATAATTTACCAATAAAAGCAATATGTGTAATACAAAAAATAAGACAGGAATATAATTAAACAAGAGGTGGCAGCTTGCTTGTTAAAGTGTTAAATTATGGAATTCATAAAAAAATATTAATAACTATTTGTATAATAGTTTTTTTAATTTCGTCTGTTTTACTAATATATAGAAGTTATAATTTAGCATATGAATGGAACAGAGAAAGCGTGAATATTGGGAATGGTTATATTAAGTGGGTTGACTGCAGCTTAACATTAAATATTATGAATCAAACATCCAAATTAGACATAGATTCACATGTTAGTAATTCTTCTGTAAAACTTAACTGGATAGAGCTGATTAGCTATCTTGCCTGCAAATATGGAAATGATTTTAGAAGTTTTAAGCAAAAAGACTTAGATAATTTAGTAAGCAAATTAGAAAATGGAAGCACAATTCAAGAATTAACTAAAGATATGAAGAACTATAATTACTATTATGAAAGCTATGGGGGCATTTTAGGAGAATTTATTGGTGAGTACGAAGTGCAGGTGCAAAATGAGGGTGGAAGTATAGCGTTCGAGAAAAGGTATGGAATAAAGGCATTTTCGCCAATTGCCAAAGGATATGGTTTCAGCCATTATGATGATTTTGGACAGTCCAGAAGTTATGGATATAGAAGAGAGCATTTAGGAAATGACTTGATGGGAAGTATAGGTACCCCGATAATTGCAGTGGAATCCGGCAGGATTGAAGTAGCTGGATGGAATCAATATGGAGGATGGAGAGTAGGTATTAGAAGTTTTGATGGGAAAAGATACTACTATTATGCACATTTGAGGAAGAACGCACCATTTGCAGCAGATATGTATGAAGGGAAAATAGTAAAAGCAGGTGATGTAATTGGGTATTTAGGCATGACAGGCTACAGCAGCAAAGAAAATGTAAACAACATAAATGTGCCTCATCTCCATTTCGGGATGCAGCTTATATTTGATGAATCGCAAAAAGATGGAATAAATCAAATATGGATAGATGTGTATACTATTGTTAATTTTCTGCAGCAGAACAAATCTGAGGTATACAAAATACCTGATACAAAGGAATACCAAAGGAAATACGATTTTATGGAATCAAATTTGAGGGATTAAATGTAGGGGCGGGGCTTGCTCCGCCCTTATAATGACAGGAGAGAGTTTATTTGAAAAAGAAATTCATTGCAATAAAGCTAAATCGAATAATTGCATTAACAGTGATGGCAGTATTACTGCTGTCAGGTGTGTTATCATTTTTTGTATACCATAATGTCTATGCAAAAGAAAAAGAAGGAATAAAAGTGCCAATAATCATGTATCATAGCGTATTAAACAGCCATACAGGGAAGTATGTTATTTCTCCTTCAGAGCTGGAAAGCGATTTAAAATACATAAAAGACAGTGGCTACACTACAATAACAATGACAGATTTAATAGAATACGTATATAATGACAGACCTCTTCCAGAAAAGCCGATTATCCTAACATTTGATGACGGATGCTATAACAATTATTATTATGCAGTACCCCTGCTGGAAAAATATAATATGAAAGCTGTATTTTCCATAGTTGGGGAATACACAGATAAGTATAGTGAATCAAATGAGGTAAATATAAACTATAGTTATTTGAGATGGGCGGATATAAGTATGTTAGTGCCGGACGGGGTAGTAGAATTTCAGAGTCATTCATATGCAATGCATACTACAAAAGGCAGAAACGGAGCTAAGAAGAAATTAGGGGAGTCACTGGAAAGTTATAAAGAAGCTCTAAAAAAGGATAGTATGAAATTACAGGATGAATTTCAAAAAAACTGCTATTATATGCCTAACACCTATACATATCCATTTGGTGCAATCAGTAAGGAATCTGACGAAATAATGAAGGAAATTGGATTTAAAGCAACCTTAGGCTGCACAGAAGGAATAAACTATATTACAAAAGACCCGAACGGCTTATTTTCATTAAGAAGATACAACAGAAGCGGAAAAACTACTACAGATAGCTTCTTTAACAAAATAAAGCAATAAACCCTCCAGCGAAGCTGGAGGATTTATTGCTTTACCTCAATATCCAGAACCAATTTTCAAATATGCGTGCCATCATGTTGGGAAGTGTAAGCCTTTTTACTGTAGCATCTGCAACTAGATTGGTACTTGCGACTATTTGATTATCAATCAAATATTGCACTTCACCAAGTTTTTGTCCTTTACTTACAGGGGCAGATATTTTATCATCTAACTTTATCTGGGTGATTACATTTCCTGCAGTTCCCTTTGGAATCAATGTACCGCTGTCATTTTCGTATACAGCATTTACATTTAGAAAAGTTCCTTTATTTACCAAAAGGCTTTTTAAAATTTCTCCTTGTTTAGCAAATGTAGTGTATTCATAGGTTTTAAATCCGTAATCCAAAAGTTTCTGTGCTTCGAAAAAACGAATGTCTGATGTGTCTGCCCTCATTATTACAGCAATTAAAGATAAATTTTCGCGAGTGGCTGTTGCAGATAAATTATATAATGCAATTGATGTAGAACCTGTTTTAAGCCCTGTGCAGCCTGTATAATTTCTTACCAGTTTATTTGTATTAACAAGTGAAGATTTGCCGTCTCTTAAAGTGTCCATCCATATTGTAGTGTATTTTGAAATAGATGGATGCTTCATCATAAGCTCTCTGGACATAATTGCTATATCATATGCTGATGTGACATGACCGTCTTCATCAATACCATGACAGTTTTTGAAAGTTGTATCATTCATCCCAAGTTCCTTTGCCTTTGCATTCATCTCTGCAACAAATGCATCTTGTGAACCTGATAAGTAGTCTGCCATTGCAACAGCACAATCATTTGCGGAAACCACACAAATAGCTTTAAGCATGTCAGATACAGAAAGTTCTTCATTTTCAGCGAGCCATATTTGCGAACCACCCATAGCTCTGGCATCTGGAGGACATGGAATCATGTCTGTCAGCTTAAGCTTTCCACTATCAACAGCTTCCATTATGAGCAGCAGTGTCATTACTTTAGTTACACTGGCTGGTCTGAACTGTTCATGCGGATTTTTTTCATATAATATTTTGCCTGTGGCTTGGTCCATTAAAACGCTACCTCCCGCAGATAAATTAAGAAAATTACCTGTAGGGGTCGGCGCCGTGGGTGACCCTGTCGTATCCACAGACACTGGGACTGCATCAGAGCCATTGGACCAGACATAGATGGAATCTGCTGCAAGTGAGGATGTAAAAGGCAATATGAAAGATAATATCACAATAGTTATGAAAATATATGTAATTTTAGATTTGATTTTATACATTAAAAAACCTCCTAAATAACAATTTCTTTCTAAATATTATGCATAAGGAGGACGAATTAGAATTAATATATCTTTACAATTCTGACAGTAACATTATCTGGTGTGGATTCACAATATATTTTTATTGCAAAAGTATTATCATTTCTAAATTCAAAATCCACACTTCCATATGCTACAGTAGCATCCAGGCCGTTCTGGGACATAATGTACATCACCGCTATGTTCATGTCTTTCCAGAATAGTAAGACTAGGAACTTTTAAGACAGCATTATATAAAGTGCTGCTTATTTGACATTTCCCGCCGCCATATTCCTGAATTAATTTTCCGTTTTTATCAAAGGTATCAGCCTTTTTATATCCTTCTTCAGGTGTAGCAGGTCCCATAGTGCCATTAAATGAAAACTTTTCTCCAGAATTAACTATTTTTCCATTTAATTCAGATGAAGCCAGTTTTACATTATTCTGCCTATCTTGTTCATATGTCAGTATTTTTGTGGAATAAGAGGCTAGTTCTTCTTCTTTAGGCTGAGCTTTAGGCTGAGTTACATTGACATTTATATTATTATCTGCAGATGTCCTGCTGATTTGGACATTGCTAGAATTTCCAGAATTTACATTATTATTTTCTGTGCTGCATCCAGATAATATTAATATTAAGAATAAAAAGAAAGTTAAATATTTCATAACTATATTATGTCCAAAAAACGGGCATAAATATTGACAAAATTTTTACAAATTAGTATAATTAAGAGGGACGAGGAGAGAAACTATGTTAGCAAAATCTTGGAAAAGAATATGTTTAATAATTTTAATAATAGCATGTTTAATAAGTATAGTAGCAAAATTGACTAATATAATATCTTTTGATGGAGCAATCAAGAGTATTAAAGAAAGTATACAATCAGTAAAAATAATGTAGGGTATTAAATATTTGCAATATTAATAAATATATGCTAAAATGAAAAAAGTTTTTTTAAAATTAAAGGAAGAGGTGAAAACTCATAATGAAACAAGGATTGCATCCGGAATACGGCGAGACAACAATAACATGTGCATGCGGGAACGTTATAGAAGCAGGTTCTACAAAAAAAGATATGAAAGTAGATATATGCTCAAATTGTCATCCATACTGGACAGGTAATTTGAAGAGAGATACAACAGGCGGCAGAGCAGATAGATTCAAGAAAAAATATGGAATTGAATAAAATAAAGAAGGATGAACAAGCAGGGGCGACGCCCCTGCTTGTTCAAGATAACTTCATTTTTTTTATTACAATAATATTTTAAATATAACAAACATAGAATGTGAATAGGGGAGAGTGGATCATGAAGAGAAAAGTTTTGATATTCACGTTAGTTCGGAGTGTTTGTTTTATTTTTTTGTGTGGCAGCATTATATTCAAACAATAAAAGTACAGGGAATAGTGTACTTACCAGCAGCACTGCAAGTTTAAGCAATAAGAAAATAGGATGGGGGATTAAAAAAACCAATAATCATACTCAGCCGGATTTAGGGAGCAAGAATAAAGAATTAATAAATAAATATAATGGAATTGCTATGGGGAATCCAGATAAGAAATATATTTATATAACATTTGATGAAGGATACGAGGCGGGACATACCGCTAAAATATTGGATGTGTTGAAAGACAATAATGTTAAAGCAGCCTTTTTTATAACAGGATATTATCTGAACTCCAGCGGGGATTTAGTAAAAAGGATGATAGATGAAGGACATATTGTTGGGAACCATACAGTAAATCACTACAGCATGCCTGATATAGACAATGCCAAATTAAAAGATGAGGTAATGAAGCTGCATACTGCTTTATATGAAAAGTTCGGCTATGAAATGAAATACCTAAGACCTCCTATGGGAGAATATAGCGAAAGGGTCTTAAGTGAAACAAACAATTTAGGTTATAGAACAGCTATGTGGAGTTTCGGCTATGTTGACTGGGACCCGAACAAGCAAAAAGGAGAAGAATATGCGAAAAAAACCATATTAGATAATCTGCATAATGGAGAAGTAATGCTGCTTCATGCTACATCCAGCGATAATGCAAATGTTTTAGATAGTGTTATAAAAGAGGCAAAGGCACAGGGGTATGAGTTTAAGTCTTTAGATGAATTCCAAAAATAATGTAGGAATGTAAGAATGTAAGAATGAAAGAAAGAATTCTCACTTTGTTCGAATTCTAAAAATAGAAATTTATAAATAAAGAAATTCGACGTAGGAGAATTTCAACAACCATTCCTAAATTCTTAAATTCCTAAATTTCTAAATTAAGAAAAGGTTTTTAACTGTGAAAAATAATAGAAGAAAATTTAATGATAAATTAAATAGATTGCTTGAGGTACCAAACGAGGTGGGAAGTGTACAGCCTAAGATAACTATTGTGGGTTTTGATGAAATGCTTATAGAAAATTACAAAGGAATATCAGAGTATGAAGAGTTTTATATCAAAGTTAACACTGGGATGGGAATAATTAATATAAATGGATTGGGACTCCTGCTGGAGCAAATAACGGATGAAGATATTATGGTTAGAGGTAGAATTGAGAACATAGATATAGAAAGACTGGAATAATGTAGGAATGTGGGAATGTAGGAATTATAAATGTGAGGAGAATAATTTTGTTATTTAAAATTTTACTGAACTATATATTGGGTTATGTAAATATTAGGGTGGAGAGTGTTTTTGCAGAAAGATTTGTTAATGTATGCATAAGTAAAAAAATATTTCTATGGAATATTAAAAGAGAAAAGATGGAAGCTCTTTGTGCCAACATAGGTATAGGCGAGTATAAAAAGTTAAAGAGTATTGCAAAAAAAACAAATTCTAAAATTACAATTAAAAGCAAAAAGGGTCTGCCGTTCATATTGCATAAATATAGAAAAAGAAAAATATTTTTAGCTTTATTATTTCTTATAATAGTAGGACTAGTAGTTTCTTCTAATTTTATATGGAATATAGAAATAACAGGTGAAGAATCTATTAGTAAAGAAGATATAATGCAGACTCTTAATAAAGAAGGTTTAAAAATTGGAATTTTAAAATCAAAATTAGATTCTAACAAAATAGTAAATGATGTAAGACTGGAAAGAGATGATATTTCATGGATTGGAATCAGCATAAAAGGCACAAATGCAATTGTAAAAATAAAAGAATGGTCTCCTGCCCCAGAAGTGATAAATGAAAATGATTATTGCAATATTGTGTCAGATAAATCTGGAATAATAACTAAAATAAATGTGCAAAATGGAACTGCAAATGTAAAAGCTGGAGATATAGTAGAGCCGGGGACAGTGCTAATAAATGGAGTAATAGAAGGACAGTATGCAGGTCCAATGTATGTGCATAGTATAGGACAAAT
>Ga0209629_10003039_pt1 | contig 11782 bp, 8 predicted proteins | sample TergutCu122P5_FD_187286 | JGI IMG/M metagenome (GOLD analysis project Ga0209629, IMG submission 187286) | Cubitermes ugandensis P5 segment gut microbial communities from Kakamega Forest, Kenya - Cu122 P5 (SPAdes) (version 2) | ecosystem: Host-associated > Arthropoda: Insects > Digestive system >...
CTCTACCTATTGATATGCTCCTTTCTGCCGTGTCTGTCTTGGTTGTTGCGCAGTCGAGTTCGGAAGTTCCGGAGGGACTTATGAATAACCCTGTATTATAAACACAGCGGAGTTGAATCCCCTTAAGAAACACACTTTTTTTTACACAACACGGGACAAACACATCCCACATCACCCATGTACTGACCTCGAACAATCCTCACCACTTCAATGCAAGCAACTTCGAACATCACTTTTCGCTGAACGTACAGTGCTGACAAATTTCACTGTTTCACCGTGCATTTTAACCCTTATCCTGCTAACGTGGAGAATATGGTGAGCTCCTAATAATGCCAGCAGATGGCAGATGGGATTTAACTTGGCGTTTAAGGGTTAATTCACTGAATTTCACTGAATAAGATCGAAACATGCTGGAGCGTTTTTAAGTGTTTTAATGTGAACATTTTAGACTAATATGTATATATAAAAGTGCATTAGTTGGTGTGTGAAATTCAGTACAGTGCCGCTTTACCGATGGTTAACTACTTGGGCCATTTGTTCTTCAATGAGTTTCGGGCCATTTGTTTTTCAGGGAGTTTTAACAGCAGTCTAGTACCTGCATTTCCCACAGGACGAACTTCCACTTCTCTTAGAAGACTTCCACTGAGGTCACATTAAAAAATTTGCCTGCAACGCCAGGAATCTCCGCCTTATTTCGGTCCAAGTCACACAGTCCACTCATTGAACAATTTATTAAGTTCATTAACAGACGGTACTTAATTGTAATATTGTACGTAGCGTGCATGATGCAAAATTCAATTTATCCGACCAAACTTACATGCACTGAAATTTGAACACAACAGATAGGCCTACACCATCTCCTACATGTTTCGGCATTTCCTGAGTGTCATCATCAGGGAAGGACTTCCTGATGATGATACTCAGGAAGTGCCGAAACATGTAGGAGATGGTGTTACCTATTGTTTTCACATTTCAGTGCATGTACGGTAGGTTTGATAAATTGAAGATGGTTCTTACTGTACAGGGGTGCTGATAAGTCCTTAGCCCGACCAGAAAGGAAACAAGCTACAGTGACAGAAGATTTTGATGTTCATATATCCTATTTATAATCATAATTTGAGGAATATTAGTACCATTTATATATATGCATACATATATAAAACAAGACTAACATCAAACGAAATATTCTCACCATCAAACAAAATACATCGGGAAGTAGGTCGGGCTAAGGACTTATCAGCACCCCGGTATGTGACAACTATCGTTTGTCGCTTCTCGCGCCACAACACCGCCGCGAGTGTGGGTGATCAGCCGAGCGGGCTACGTTAATATGACTGAGCGGACAGTAAGATGACAACTTATAGCTGACACATAAAGTAATGACCCTATATACATTAACCACTACCCTGCTAAGGTGGAGAATATGGTCAGCTCCTAATAATGCCAGCAGATGGCAGATTGGATTTAACTTGGCGTTTAAAGGGTTAATTACACGTACAATATAGATTTAAATTATACATTACTAATTACTTTAGTCGGTTTATATGGGTATACTTCACACTTCTGGTCACGCTGCTTGCATCAATGATGCCGAGTTTAATTACTATCAATTAAAATTCACAAATACCTCTGTGCAAATAAATATAGAGCTACTATAGTTTTCAACTCTTGTCTAAATCTATCATTTCTAACACGAAGTGATGTTCGCATATGCCGTATCCTCGATTACTTTCACGAAGCTGTGTTTTAGGTGAGTACAAAGCACCATTCGACTGCCTACGGGCTGGACGGTCCGGGGATCGAATACCGGTGGGGGCGTGATTTTCCGCACCTGTCCAGACCGAGCCTGAGGCTCACCCCGCCTCCTGTACAATGGGTACCGGGTCTTTCCCGGGGGTAAGGTGCGGTCGGGGCGTGATACTGACTCCTCACCCCCTTCTAGTGCCGAGGTCAAAAATAGAGTACAGTTATATCTCTTCTCTCCCTGAGGGCCTTCGTGACCTATGAAAAGGGTGGAGCCTACCAACAAAGCGCCATTCTGTATGTACTGGGCGTCTGAATAATTCCGACCGAAGCGGCTTGAGACTCTCGTCGGACCAAACTCACTACAATTCACATTAGACTGGCCACAGGGTGGGGGGTTTTGGCCAAAAGAACTCGCAGCAGTCACACCGCAGACTTTCGGAGTTGACTAAGAATCGAATCCACCTCCTGACAAAGTATCGATAACCGACAATGGTGTGATTTCAACAGCTCTCAGGCATGACTGGAGTATCAACTCCGCTGCATAATGTTGGGTTTAAAACCCTTAGAAGATCTGGAAAGACGCTTGTTTCAAAACAATTGTTTCAAATGTTCTCCATACCACCACCACCACAGCCGCCGCCGCCGCCGCCGCCACCACCACTACTACTACTACTACTACTGACTGTTGTAAGATTTCACATGGTGTCCCTCAGGAATTTATTCTTGTACCTTTATCCTTACTGATATATATTAATGACAAGCCTAAGATTTTAATTAATATTTCCATTCCTGTTCTTTCTGCTGAGCAGACAAGCACAATTATAACTAATTCTAATCCTACTGATTCCAAACGAATATTACAGAAGTATTCGAACATTTAAATAAACTGTTCAGTTTAAATTTATTATCATTAATTTTGACAGAACTAATTTTATTAATTTCAAAACGAGGAATATAGGCAGTTTAGATATATGAATATGACAACAGGCTTATCGTCAATATGTCTAATACAAAGTTCCTTGTAATAACTATTGAAAAAACGTATTGGAAAAATGTTATATTGGAAGAGTCATATAGATCAACCTTTACCTAAACTCAGTGCAGCCTCTTATGTTATTACAGTTCTAAAAGCGTTCGTCACTCAAGACACATTAGTGATGGGGCTTACTTTCATTCGACTGTGAATAATGGCATCATTTTCTAGGGTAATTCTCAATACTTACTTACTCACTCCATGGAGCAGAGTCCTTCTTGAGAAGCCAACTGCTTCTGCAGATAGTCAAGAAATTCCCCGAATTTTTGGAACCCGAAGGTTCATCACAGTACTCGCAAAAGCCCGCCACCTGTCCCTATCCTGAGCCAACTCCATCCAGTCCCCACAACCCCCTCCCACTTCCTGAAGATCCATCTTAATATTATCCTCCCATCTGTTTCTGGGTCTCCCCTATGGTCTCTTTCCCTCGGGTTTCCCCATCAAAACCCTGTGCACCCCTCCCCCATACTCGCCACATGCCCCGCCCATCTCATTCTACTCGATTTTACCACCCGCACAATATTCGGTAGGGAGTACAGATTACTAAGCTCTTCATTATGTAAATTTCTCCATTCCACTGTTACCTCGTCCCTCTTAGGCCCAAATACTCTCCTCAACAAGGGTAATTCTCAATACAGTATAAATACATTTAGGTTACAAAAAAAATCTACTGTATTGGTATTATCATATTCTTTGATTTTCATTTACTGTTGTGCTTCTATTACGACAGTTATTTGTATATTCGTAATTTTTTACCAATTCTATACTCCATGGTCTCATATGTGACCTTTTGTGGATTAAATGAATGTGAATGAGGAAAGAAAGACAATAACAGATGTGTCAACCGCTCCTTCGAGAATGACCTTCCTTGCAAACCCACAACTGGCTTATGGATTGGAAAACAGCTTCAGTGCACGTCGATGTATAATCTATTCAAAATTTTGGTTCCTATAAAAACAGCATGCCTGCATTCTAACGAAATTTTCGGGGTAAATTGCGGCTACAGTGGTATGAAAATCATGCCACTGAACGTGGGGGTCCGTAGGTGTGGCCACTCCTTTCGCCAGACTTCACATCCCTATTGGTGGGGATACGTTCAGGACAATTAGGGGCTTAATTTCATATTTTGTTGACCCGCATCCCTGTATAATCTTGTAAATAAAGCCAATTTGGTGGACAGTTTATTCTTAGTATATTTATCAGTCTCTATATGTTTCGGGCGACTATGTGCCCATCATCAGGAGAAACAACTGTGTTTATGCGACACTTGGTACTTGTGAGTCTGTGTGGTATGCACCGTGCATACCAGACAGTCTTCCACACAGACTAACAAGTACCAAATGTCGTATAAACATAGTTGTCTCTCCAGATAATGGGGACACAGTCGCTGGTAACATGTAGAGTTTGCTAGATATACTAAGAATAAAATGAGCACCAAGTTGGCTTTATTTACAACAAAATTCGGGGCTTCTCCCGAAATAGAGTATATTTTGTTGGTTTTAATTCCTGTGGTACGTGGAGAAGTTGGTATATTCGGATGAATCTGATACATGAGATGAACCCTAACTGCGTACATGCAAGATGCTGTTACGATACGAGACAAAGATAAAAGCAGACGGAATGCAACACGTGATGTCTGAAACGAGCTCACTTGAGCATGATCAATCAAAACGGGTATTTGAACGGGAAGCCATTTACTTGTGCACGTTATATTACAATTTCCGTTAAAAATAACTAGGTAATAGCTGGGATTACGGTACATGACGAGATGATATTTTTTCGAGCAAACTGTATCAATGAATAATCACCTTCAAGTTCGGTAACTTTCGTGGGACATCTACATGCACACATACGCGCGCGCACGACGCCTAGAGCCTTGCAGCCTTCCCCCTGAATGCCACTTAATGAAATAACAAGCTAAAAAAAGTTTTATAACTAACTATACCCGAGGCTATACAAAGCATAAGAGTCCTAACTGCTATATCTTGTCTGCCTTACAGAGTATACTCTTGCTGCAAACTCACGTGCCTGATCTTTATGAGCACAATGTCATATGAGGGCAAGATCGCATCACAAACGTTAAGATGGCTCTCGTAATAACTGTGAAGCTAACCAAGGATATATCCTACATCAATGAAAGACATACAAAAAAAAAATCCGAGGATATATACATACAGTGATGAGTTACGGTCTACTGCATGTGTCAGTTGGTAATAAATTATTGAAATACGTACCTTTATGTCAACGTACTTATGGTTACCCACTTACAGCACAACTGGAAAATTAAGGCCATTCTTTTTGTCTCTTCAATTAGCTTCCGTTCTTCCAGGGCATAGGTTTTAATGCAATAAGCATACAAATTACACCTGTACGCTTACACAACCATGCGTTCAAATCCCACACACCTTTCTCAGCGGCAATCCAGTTAAATTTGTAATGGTGGACAACACTGTGAAAACCCTTACATCATACCATGTTGTAAAAAGTGGGGGAGAAAACTTTGCCACACACCAACTGATGTACATTGTAGCCAATATGAAAAGAACAATATTTCCTCCCTACCATTTCTGCTGTACAATTAGTTCAGTTTCATAAAGTACATACTGGCACAGGGACACAGATGGGGTTGGGGGGTAGGCAAGTAGTGCGGCCACCCCAAGCAGAGCAGTCCAATGGGCAACAAAATGAATATAGTTAATAAAAAAGACCTGTTTTACTGCACTTAATACATTCTGAATTATTGAACCCAATAAAAAGAAATTCAATTTAGAAAATTGTGATTCTTTCACAATTCCTGTAAAGGGCGACCACCGTGGTTTTTCGCCATGTGCACCAAAAAACCTAACTATGCCACTGTACTAACATGACCCAAAACCAAAACTAATAGCCATAAATACAACAGTACACAGCACATAGATTTTTATACGGCACACACAAGAGAAAAATAGGATAAACTCAGTAGCAAGTATGTTATATATATTTTTGTGATACATAATTTTTAAACTGAAACTACCAGCCCAATGCCACATGTGTGACTAAGTGGATGACAGGATACACTAAGGTAGCAGTGTGGTACAAAATCAGTGCTCCAAAAATAAAAAATGGTCCAATTCTCATTACTGAAAAAATATATTCCAATCATTATGTATGATTAATTCTGACACCCACTTTTATACAATAATGGATGGCAAAAAAGTACTGGCATCTAATCCACAACCAACACAGTCAATATTTCTCTGAATGTGTCAGGTCAAGTTTTAGATGAACATGCGGTAAGTTAAGGAATGTGATGTGTCTGCTCACCCACTTCACAACAAGTACCTTTACTTATAGGATACACTGCAAGATAAACTGAAAGTGAATGGGGTTCAGTTATTAATTGCAACCATATGATTTGGTTATAGAACACAATAAAGCAAACTGCATTAGCCACAGCATTAGTCACTTTCCCATTCTGAAGTTTAACAAACACAAACTGAATTAACTACTGTACACAACAACACAAGTCCCTTTCATATAACCGAACAGTGTATATAAACGTTTCTCCCACACTTCTCTATGAACTAACAACAATATGTATTTCCACATTCACTTATAAATAGTGCAAATATATAATAGGATCCTGAGATGTTACTTAATGAATTATCAAACCAAAAACAACTCTGATGTTGTTAAAAATTAGTGAATCTAAAATATCAATAAATGTCTGATCTTAAAGTAAAATTCATAGTCCTATAACAAGCAGATACAAAGATAATAGTGTTCACAACATATCCAGAAATGTAAATAAATTATCACTCTGTAATCAAAATGATACTCCTATTATGCACAGAAAGATAAGAACACTATACAAATTCAGTGCAAATTGTGGCAAATTAAACTATGCTAACCTAACCCAGCATCTTTTGCTTCCAAATAAGCTAACATTAGTGAAAATACATATCATACAACAGCAGTCAGGCTACCATCTTAATACTTGCAGCTATTACAGAAGCTATGTTTGCACAGCCTCCCACCCCACAAATGCAAAGCCCAAACACAGCACAGGGAAAAATTTGAGGTTCTCTCATGTCTTGTATGATGCTGAGCCACATAAAAAATTCAGTAACATAGAACAACATTCCAGAATACCTGAATCCACATTATAGGGAGGTGGCACCCCACCATGGAAAGATACAGCATATATTGCTAAGCACTATACCTGACAGTGACAATCAACTTGTTTAAAAAAATACATTACATAATCAAAGAACAGCTAAAATGAGGCTGACATAAACAAAATTTTGCTATAACCAGTCATTTCCGCACTACTTCGATACAACTGAGCTGAAACATCATGGCAGTTAGTAGGTGGAACAACTAGAACAAATTATCTCATCTGAATGACAATAAATTATAAATTTCTGTCAGACACAACAATTTTAGTACAATGAATTTAATAATGTAAGCTACATGTTTTGGTCATATTTTGACCACCTTCAGGTATTAATATACATTACCTACAACCATGGTGGAATGTGTAACAAATGTATTTAACTTGTCAGATCCCACAAATTTTAAAATGTCACTGTAATGTAGCTCTGCAAGTTCTTTATGTCTTGTTCATCTTTTTGTTGTGTTACTTAAACATGCCAATTTTTCCTAAAATTGTATATATGGGTACTTGTTCTGTATTGATTGGCCTGGTTATTTGTATATATGTGTGTGTGTGTGTTTGTCATCTTGAGTTTGATGATTCAAACAATATACTCGTATTATTCTTTTATATCATTCAATCAATCTTTCACCAGGTTGTGTGTGGTGCCAGAATTATTATGTTGTGTGTGTAATTATAGTTTTATTATTTGGCAGCTTCTTATGAATACTGTATTTTGGTACTTGCTGTCTCCTACATTGTGTTGTTTATAGCATATCAGGCATCTATTCTGAACTGGATGCACTAGACCAGTCGTTCCCACACTGTGCTCTACAGGGCCCATGAGAAATCTTCCATGACACATTTATTTTACAGAATTCTGTAATACATAGTCATTAATGAATCTGACAAGTATCATTTCTCACTTCCTGTTGGCTCACTTCTTGCATCAACACAACCCTCTTAGCCAGCTACCCACATATGCTGCAGAACAGTAGCACAAAGTGAGCAACAATAATTGTCAGAAAAAAAAGGGGCCCCGTATTATGCCTTTAAAGAGAAATATGAAGTTGCTTTACTTATGCCATACCCTGAACTGTCACTGCTGTCAGTAAACCATATTTATGAAAGCCTCTGTTCAGTAAGGACAACACACAGAAAACACATATATTATCTTTGGCAAACCAGTCACAATAAACTCGACACCAAGGCAACTAATTTAGTCCAGTAATGCTACACTTCGATTAGTCTTTCCTTAGGGTAGAGAATAACATAAATATGTTCTCTTGGGATGCAACATGCTTCTAAAAATGCAAAAAAACTAAGCAGCATGAAAAAAATGGGAAACACTACCAGTTCTAAAAGTAAGCCAAAATAAAAATTTAGATATAATGTATTCTTCATAACTCAGAATGTTAAAGATTATTGTAAGTGTGTCTTAAACAAAAGAACAGTAAGATTTACCTGCTAAAGAAGGCTGATATTCCTTTCCTTTTGGCTTTTGCACCACCACTATCCTCAAAGAAACAATTACCAGATTCAGAAGAGTTACAAACAACTGTTGAGGTTGGGTCATCTACATCATCATTAGCAGAAGGTGAGATATCACTCAAACTTGACACAATGCTCGAGAAGGAACTGGCATCCGTGTGCAAAAGTGAACTAGTACCAAACCTTTTTAAGGTACTGTACGGAGATTCAAAGCTCAGGCAATCATCTTCACCACACTTCACCACACTCTTACACTTTTCACCAACACCTTCCTCTTCTATACACTCAAGTTGTTGCTTCAATCCATTCTGCACCACTTTCTTGAAGTTCCCACATTTCTCTGACTGGTGCAGCTGTTGCTGTATATGAGATGAGTTAATTATATGCAACTGTCTTGTAACAGGACTATAGGCTATTGGAATGTTTTGTAGAAGTTCTCTTAAAGGGATTGGCACATTTCCAGGATTAATGCCACTTGACTTGTGTTGTACGTTCAGACTGTAATCTTCAGCATGACAGTTTGTTGACAAATCACTTCTCCACAGGGCTGAAGATTGCAATGGAACATACTGATTTGTTTTTAATGCAGATGTATCAAGCTTCAAAGTTTTATCTTGTGAAACACTATGACCAGACTGCTGAGTATTGGGAGTACTCGACACACTTTCGTTGACACAATCACTGTCAGTAACATTTGTTGGAGTATTATCGTTCAAGATCAGATTATCTTTCCCACAACGTTTTTCCTGACACTTTACACAGACCTCCTCCTTGTTAAACTCTGTACGTTCGGCATTACAGACACTTATGTTACTGTGCGGCGAAGCTAGCTTGTCATTTCCCCTTTCTGGCCAAGTTCTAAACCAAGTTTCATTGGAAATAATACTATTCACTTTTAACGTAATTACATCCACATCCTGGCTGTCATCTAACAGTTTTGGACCCAAAACTTCTTTACTAATGTCATCTCTACGTGCACCAGAAAGTTTCTTGCTTTCTAAGCAACTGGGCAGACTTTGGCTTCTTCTCTTGTGGGTTAAAGAGTTTAAAGCTTTCTGAAAATAATGGCCAGGATGACCCATTACTATTGTTTTGGATCTAAGTATGTGAAGACTATTTAATAATTCCCTGTTACGACAAATCACTTCTGGTGTTCGTGTGTCAAAGTTTCTCTCTTGACCCTGATTTGTTTTATGTGATAGATGATGGAAAACAGATTTCATCTCTCTCTCGTCTGACGGCATATTCTCACTTTTATTCTTCCGCGGAGATACGTGTTTCATATCAAAACTTGCCCAACATATAGATAAACAGAATATCACTTTATAGTCCACAAAATATAGGTTTCAAAGACTTTAAAATTGTAATATTAAATACACGGAACTAACCTACCACAGACACTACACCTTCCACAATCTCACTGCGATACGTTCACTACCCTACGCACGGATTATCTATCAAACGTCATGCCAGCTGCCGCCACGGAGATGCTTTTCTCTTCACATACACGTGATATGTTACCACGCCACATAGATGATTCCTGCACTAGACGTCTTTGTATATGTTCTTAGAGCTGCTGTGGGACATAATGGATTGCAGTCCGTTTTAGGTTGAAGTGATAGGCTGTGTGTGGCGGTGGGTTCGTTTAAAAGAAAGAATTATTTGTAATATGTATCTCCAGTTACGAACACAGTGCGAACTAACTAGATGGAGTAGAGTGCTCCTAGTTCCTTAGCTAGTGACGAAATTCCTGGAATTTTATGGAAATTCGAAGGTTCATTACCCCATTAACAAGAGTCCGCCACCTGCCCATATCCTGAGTCAGATCAATTCAGTCAATGCCACACCCTCCATACAATTTTTTGAAGATCCATTTGAATATGAACATTCCATCTATGCCTAGGTCTTGCAAATTGTCTTCTTCTCTCAGGTTTCCTCAACTGAACCCTGTATGAACCTCTCCTCCCGTCATTAGGGCGAACACAATCTTTATAGCCGCAAACGCGAATATTTCCACACTTTATATTCTTTTGCTTTCACGTGTTTTGATAGGATGAGCTGTGTCAGCATTTTCAGCCAAGTAGGCAGCATGGCTTGTCAAGTTCATTGTAGTAAAATCAGCAGTCCCTGTATCCCTTCATATCAAATTGACAAGGCAAGTAAATTATTGGGATTCAAGCAAAGGTTCCACATGCAAGTGTCATGTTCTACCTGTATTGTTTCAGCTTCTGTGATACTCATATGGCATTAATAGACTTCCAGTATGGCAGCTGGTATGGAACCTGCAGTCTTGAAATGACGATGGATTGATGCTGCAGGAACTACAAAAATCATAGTATAATTAAAACAGCATTAACATTTTGTATCATAAAATGCTATTACACACTAATCTGCCACAGTAAAGTTATTATTAAACAAACCATATAATACACAACTCAGTGAACTGAAGACTAGAGCTTGTCTTCATGCACACAAAATTAGAGAAAATGTATTCCAGTCTGTTGCTGGGGAGTAATTTTCTGGCCTTGTCACAATATCATCCATTTGCTGTGGTTTCGTTGTAACAACAAATTGCCGATGATCAGCCAAATTCATAAGACTGTGTATGATTCTGAACCTGTGTTTGGGTTCCATGTATTTCAGTTTACTGAAAGTTAACTTACATAAAGATACTGATGCAGAAGTGATATAATCACTGCAGCTTAAGACTGTAATGAAGGGGTTCCCTAACTACACCAGTGTTTTACGGTGAATATTGTACCTGGTGGTTCCTCTTTCCTCCTATAGGCAATATAACAGCTATTAGGTAAGAATTTTACTTTAGCCCGAAAATGCCTTATATTGCCAGGATAACTCAATTTTACTGAACTGAATTATGATGGCTATTTCCAAGACCAAAGAAAAGGGCCAACTTGCATAATAAGTAGCACTTCTATGTGCATTCAGAACACATCTCATCTCTCATCTTCTGTGCTCTCAGATCCTAACACAACCATAAAGGTTCACTAGGAGACATTCCACTCTTTCATTTGGTTGGTCACTGGAGAATGTATCTGTACTATCCCTTGGAACACCTCACATAACCTTGCGGTTCAAAAGGACATATTTCATGAATCACCATCATTGATTAATGTATCATGTGAATTGAAACATGGACTGAGGGTATGTTACAACTAGTCAATTAAGAAAATATGTTATTTAGCCATGAATAATTGTCATAAGTTCAACTGAAAGCATTTCTGAAGGTAGGGGCATTTTAAACGCATCAGTCTCCATGTAATAAAGTGCTGATACCAGTGGCCACATGGTCTGAGGTGTGGGCAAGTGGCCACTTGCTTGCTTGAATTGTGGGTCCAAATCCTGCTGGGGGGGGGGGA
>Ga0209629_10003040_pt1 | contig 11781 bp, 15 predicted proteins | sample TergutCu122P5_FD_187286 | JGI IMG/M metagenome (GOLD analysis project Ga0209629, IMG submission 187286) | Cubitermes ugandensis P5 segment gut microbial communities from Kakamega Forest, Kenya - Cu122 P5 (SPAdes) (version 2) | ecosystem: Host-associated > Arthropoda: Insects > Digestive system...
AAAAAGTCACACGCCCGAAGGGCGGAAAAAACATCAGTGCAACAGGTGTCGCATTGGCAATGGATGGATTCCGCGACTCCGTTTCGCTCCGCGCGGAATAACTTTTCCTGTATATGACGGTTGTCAAAACCCCGGACAGTGCAAATAGCCGGCAAGCGCCTGCTGCCAGGCGGCCTTGGCATCGAAGTCCTTGAGCAGCCCGTCGCCGCCGTTGGCGCCCCGCAAGGCGGCCATGCCGTGCTGAACCATGTAGCGGGGATAGTAGTCGGGCGGCCCGATCCGCACGACCTCCCGGCACACGGCCGCAAGGTTTTCCGGGCGAAGAGCCGTCTTGATGCTTTCCTGGAAGGCTGCCTGTTGGTCGTGATTCAGCCCGGCCAGCGCCTGCATGCGGGCGACGGTCACGGCCTGATGGGCCGTGTTGTCCTCGACGCGGAGTATGTCAAAGCGACCGTACGCGCCCGCGAGCGCGAAAAGAAAGGCCCCCTCTTCGTACCTGCCGGCGGCTGCGCATTTCGCGACCGCCCGGTACAGATCGGTGGGGGTGTATCTGTTTTCCACCTTGTTCGCGCCGATGCAGTCCAGGTCATACTTCGATTCAAGGTTGCCCGGCGCCTCGACGTTGCGAATGTCGGGCTGCGCGGCCGGATCCGCCGCCAAGGCCGGGCCGGCCAACCCAAGCGAACAGGCCGCCATCGCCGCGACAAGTACGGTCCTCATGTTGCCTCCTTTGGTTGGTCCCTGGACAGGACGGGTTCAGCGCCGGCTTGGCCGCACGCCGGGAAGAGAGGTGTCGGCAGGCGACGGGCCGCGCCTGCGCGTCCCGAACCTAACGCCCAGGCTAAGCGGCGGCGAAGCCGTCCGGGTTGAATGCAATGTTAGGCCCTGACCTTAGCTTTCCGCCAATGCAAGTAGCCTTGAAAGGAAGTTGCAGTGGGAGCGAGTGAACCCTCTGCTAATTGCTCAAATTGACCAAATCCGACGACATAGACCGCTTGTGTATTGCGGTTGTAAAGATCCATTCCATCTCCTTCGATTCCGGTTAAAGCGATGTACTCTGAAGGGACTTCAAGTTCATTGTGGGCATAATTTGTCCAATCTTGAATTTGGTCTATTGCGTTCAGTTCGTACCAGCCACGAGCGGCGCTGGCGTCGTAGTGCAAGTAGAAATAGGCAAATTCACTTTCAGGGGCAATTCCGATGCGGTCAAGCCAGCCCTGCGTCTCCGCGCGGTGTTCTACAACATAGGCTCTGGAGCCTGCCGTTGTATTGGAATCAAGCCAGCTTGTGATGTCCGCTGTGAGCATAGCTTCTGTAGCCTAACGCGGGATCGCGGGCAGCACGATCGTGGCCTGCGTTCCGCCGTTGCCCCCGCTCTCCAGGATCAGCTTGCCGCCGTGGTCCTGCACGATGCGGCGCACCAGCGCCAGGCCCATGCCGGCGCCGATGATCCTGGTGGTGTGCAGGGGATCGGCCTCGCGGCCCGTGTCTTCCCGGTCGAGTTCCCGGCCGGTGTCGCTCAGCACGATCACCACGCTGCCATTCTTGTGCATGACGCTCACCGTGAGCTCGCCGCCCTGCGGCATGGCCTCGATGCTGTTGCGGATCAGGTGGACCAGGGCCTGCTGCATCTGGCGGGGATCGACCTTGACCAGGGGGTCGTGTCCGGGGAACAGGACGGTTTTCTGAATCCCCCGTTCGTTGAGCGCATTGAAGTGGAGGAGGAGCGCCTTGCGGATCAGCGGCAGCAGATGCGTCTGTTCCAGCATCGGCTTGCTCTGTTCGACAAAATTCGACAGCTCTTCCAGGGTCTTTTCGATCTTCTCCACTTCGCCCGTCATCATGGACAAAAACCGCAGCCACTCGGGGTTGTCGATCTTCCGGGCCAAAAGGCGCGCGGTCCCGCCGATGGCCGTGATCGGGTTGCGGATGGAGTGGGCCAGGCGGGCCGTCATGTGGCCCAGGGCGGAATAACGTTCGGTTTCCACCAGCAGATCCTTGTTTTTCTGGAGTTCGCTGGTCACATCCTCCAACTCTTTGATCTTGCGTTGCATGGCCATGTACAGACGGCAATGCTCGATGGCCAGGCTGGCCTGACTGGCGAAACTTTCCAGGGCCTGGATCTGCTCCTCGCTGATCGGCGCGCGGCTGACGAAATGGTCGGCGATGATCACCCCCAGCGCCCGGCTGGGCGAGAACAGCGGCACAATCACAAAACTGTCTTCCTGCAGCAGCCCCAGCAGTTCGAGGGGGACCGCATGGGCGCACTGGCCGGCAACCACGTTGATCGATTGCCGGCTCCGGACCGCGCGGATCAACAGATGGTCGCTGTCCCGCGCCTCGACCCGCAGGGCCTGGACAATGCGGTTGATTGCGGCATGGGCCTCCAGGGCGCGCTGTCGGGCATCGGGGTCAGGATCGGGCGGCTGGTCCGCGGTTGCCGTCAGGCTAAGCTCGGCGGGCAGGCTGCCGGGCCCGATCGCCATCCGGCCCTGCAGAATGACCCCGGATCGGTCGAACAGGGCAAGAAAGGCGCGGTTGAACTGCAACCCCTCCTCCGCGGTGATCCCCACGAGGATGGCGTGCAGGATCTCGTCCAGCTCCGTGGTGCTCAGATAGGCGATGTTCATCTTCATGGCCAGCGCATGGGCCAGTTGGATGCGGAAGGTAGCCTGTTCGATCTGGCGCTGGTACAGGCGATTGCGGATGGTCAACCGCCGTTTTTCAAGGACGCGGCACGCGGTCGCCAGCAGATCGTTGAACCGGACCGGTTTGGTCAGATAGTCGTCGGCGCCGTACCGGAGGCAGGCCAGCGCGGTCTCCAGGTCGGTGACCGCGGACAGCATGATGACCGCCAGGTCCGGATGCTCGCGTTTCAATTCCGGCAGCAAGGCGGTGCCGTCGGCATCGGGCAGGCCGATATCCAGGAGCACCAGGGCCACCTTGTCTTTGGCCAACCGGCCGCGCAACTCGTCGGCCGAACCGGCGGCGACCACCGTCAAGCCCCGTTGCCCCAGAAAATCCTGCACCAGGCAGACGAGATCCGGAGAATCGTCGACAATGACAATACATTCGTCTCCATCGAGCAGTCCATCCTCGACGGCAGCCGAAAGAGGCGGGATTTGCGATTCAATCATGGCCTGCGCCCTGGGTTGATCGGCGCCGCGCCCGCACCCGGCGCGATGCGCTTCCTCCGGTATGCGTGCGTTCGGCACAGTCAGACAACTCTTCTGCTTCGCTTGCCTTGCATGCGGCCTATCATGATTGAAAGTGTTGTATTTTTCCACACAAAAGGCAACGAGGACAACAAATTCTCGTGCCGGCGCCGCGCGCCTCCATCCCGTTCCCTGTGCCGCCTTGCCGCACCGCCCTGTTGCCGGCAATGGCCGCAGGAGCGGCGGTTCCGCTCCGCCACGGCCTGGACAAACCACAGGCGTCATCTCGAAAAAGACGGTCGCCCGCGCCATTTTTCATTGACACGCGAAAAAGAAATGGGTAGAGAAATGCTTCTCGTGTGAAGGGTCGTTAACTCAGTCGGTAGAGTATCTGCCTTTTAAGCAGAGAGTCGCGCGTTCGAGTCGCGCACGACCCACCACCATTTGCAATCAAATTTCGTCCCCATCGTCTAGCCAGGTCCAGGACACCGGCCTTTCACGTCGGCAACACCGGTTCAAATCCGGTTGGGGACGCCACAATAAAACAGCTACTTAGCAGCAAGTTGTATCAACCGGGAAAAGTCTTGATGTACTTCCGATGTACTTTTTCCGGAATCGAGCAGACCGGGGAGCGCCGCGAGCACTTCCCGGTTTTCTTTTTTCAGGCGGTGAATGTACCGCTGAGTTGTCGCCAGACTGGTATGGCGGAGCATGTACTGTATCTCGACCAAAGGGACGTTTTCAGCGGCCAGGATCGAGGCGAACAAGTGACGGATACCGTGAAAACCGAACTGCTCGACGCAAGCTTTCTCGCAAAGCTGTTTTAGCCAGTGTTGGCGGTACAGGTAGGCGAGGTTCCGAGGGCCGACAAATACATGCCCGGCAGGATCGTTGCACAGTTTGCGATATCGCAAAAGCCACTCCAAAAGATCGTCTTTCACGCTGATCCACTGAGACCGCCACTCGCCGATTTTGTTCTTCCGCCAGGACAGCAAAATGCGCTTGCGGAAAAAATCGACATCGGCCCAGGTGAGACGGAAAAGTTCGTCTCTCCGGGCGCCGGTCTGCAAGTAGGTGTACAGCATGAGCTTGTCCCGGTCGTTGTCGGCGACGCGGTAGACTTTCCAGAAATCATCGAGCGTGGGGACGTGTCTTTCATGGCGTTCCGAGGCAAACCGTTCCACCTTGGAAAACGGGTTGATCTCGGGAAGGCCGAGGAACTTGACGCCCCAGGACCAGGCCGCCGAAAGGTTTTTTCTGTCCTTGTTGGCAGCGTTGCCGGATCGTTTGGACGCCTGGACCTGCAAAGCCTTCTGAACGTCGTAAGCGTTCAGGCGATCAGCGGCGCAGGTGGCACAGATGCCGGGACAGACAAAGAACAGGCGAAAAACCATTCGCTTTTCCTCAAAGGTTTTCGAGGTAAAATTCTGTTCCGCAAAGCGTAGATACTCGGTTGCCCACTCCAGCAAGGAGACCATAGGGGTCTTTTGCTGGTCTTCGGTAAACGAGAGCCTTTCCGACTCCCACAGTAGCGCCTCCTTTTTGGTCTCGAACCCCTTCCGCTGTTTGGTTTTCCCGATGTACCGTTGACCCATCCACGGGAATTTGTCTCTGTTTCTGTTCGGGTTTCTGTAAGCCATGTTTCATAACCTCGTTTCGTGGAAATCTCCAGGAACGCGGCCCCAGGCAAACCCCCCCAAGCTTTTCGAGACCGTAACGCTGAAGAACTCTTTTTTCAACGCGGAAGTAATCGGCAACCTCTTGCAAGGTCATCATTTCAGGGAGCATCATTCAAAACCGTCTAGGTATCGTTGCCAGTAAATTTCAAAAGTCGATTCCTTGCGCCGTTGCTTGTCTTCGGGCAATGCCTCGAACCACTCCCGACATGCCCTTTCGAACGCTTTCCACATGCCCGACCATCGGCGCATTGACTCAGCCCGTTTTGCCCGAGCTCCCGGACCCTTGCCCATGATGAACGGGCAGATTACGCAGCCAATGCGGGCAAAGCCCTCGTCGTACAGAGACGGGTAAGCAAGGCGGCGCTGCTCGATGTAGTCCCAGACGTGGAACTCAGACCAGAAAAAGATTGGTTTATAAACCGTCTGGTGCAGCTTTTTGAAAACGCTAGTTCTACCACGAGCGGCCCGCCTAGTTGACTCCTCAGCGCGAAGCCCCATGACCCTGTGAGGAAGATCAATTTTTCTGCCTGGTTCCTTTTTAAGCGTGTCGCAACACCACCTAACCATGCGCATCGGCGGAGCCTTGCGCCGAACTGCGCTGTAAAAAGTCTCGTCCGGGTACAGCCATTGAACATCGGGGTAACGCTCACGAATGAACGCGACAACCTCTGGAGGGTCGATCCGGGTACACGAGTAATATGCCCGATGCTTGACGCCTGCACGCTTGCACAAATCCAAAGTAACAATACTATCCTTGCCGCCGCTAAATCCAACATAGTACCCCTCTGGCGGCTCATGCTTGCACAGGTAATCAATAGCATCGGACACCATAACGACCGTATCGCACTGCGGCAGGAATAATGTTTTGTTGCGGGCGAGCATCAGAAAGGCACCGTATCAAGCAAGACCTCATTGCGCTTTTTGTCCATGCGCCGGATGAAGTCGGGCCGGTTTTCGTACAAATCGCGCAAGTCTCGCTCAATGTGCGCTTGCGAAAGACTTACTATTTCGTCTATCTGTTCGGGATCGTGGACAAAAAAAGCAGCGATTGACATACAAATACCGCGAACCTGTTTTCTGAGCGAGTCAATATCTTTGTGTTTGATTGGCTTTTCGCGGCGGAGCTTTTCAAGGCCGGACCAAGCGACGCAGGAAACGATTTCCCAAAACTCGGAATTGAAAGCCCGCTGTTGGTTTTTGTTAGCGCGATCAACGACCAGGGCGGAGAACCGACACCAATCGGTTGTGCAGTATTTCCAAAGGGCGCGGAGAGAGAAAAGCAACTGCTTTACCGTGTCAACGCCATTGCAAAATTCAAGGTGGTTGAACTGTTTGAGGACGGGGCGGCGGAGTTGGTACTCTACGCGAGTAACGGGGTGTTCGTCGAAGGTTTGAACTTGCCAGAGGTCGCGGAAAACCTGTTGCTTGTTCTCGAATCGTTTAAGCTCAACAACCTTGTCATAGATGCGCAGGGCGAAATCGCCCTTGCCGATCGAGACGCCGGTCAACTTTTTATGCTCATAATGCGGGTTGAAAAGGTGGCTCCGATGAATCCACTTTTCCTGATTTTCGACATCCAGGGTTTTAATGTCCACGCCGATAAAATCAGCAGCCAGGTGGACCTCTGCGACTCTCTCTTTAAGGAATTCCGCTTCGTGACGTTCAAGCCAGTGCTTTATGTCGTTCAGGGTTTGGAAAAGTTGGGTTTGCGAAGTAAGAGACCCGATTTCCACGCGAAAATTGGGCATGTTGCCTTTCGGCTCGCGGGGAGAAAAAAGCAAAGTCACGTCGCCAGCCTTGAGGATATACGAAAACTTGTTTGTCCCGGTACGCTGTAGGTTCCATTCAAGGCCCTTTGATCGAAAGCAGGCGACCTGCTGATCTTCGGTATCCTGAAGGTTGCCCTTCATGAACTTCATAATTTGCAAAAAATCGGGAGACTCCCAAGAAATCCAATAGTTAACCTTCAAGAAGTCAACCCCCCTATGCACACGCTTCAGGGCGGTTTTGACTACTTGAGGGTCGCATGTTATTCGGGCTTGCGACCGTGCCGCCGCTGGAGCGGCGGAAGTTGTAGCGGGGGCAGCCGGGCGAGAGGGGCGACGGCGGGTTTTCGGCGAGGGAGAGACGGAGGTTTGCATGGCTATTCCTCAAAAAAGCATTTCGGGGGGTGAGACTCGAAACCGGGGAACAGTTCGAGGGTCGGACTGTAGCGCTTTCTCTTGCGCCGAGGTTTCGGCATACGAACAACCTTTAACTCTTCGGGGGCAGCGGGCGATTTTTTGGATTTCGGCATAACGGGTCACTCAGCAGACTTTTCCAGTAGCACTCTTTATCGGCCGGAGAGAGAACAAGCGGGTCTCGCGGGCCGGCCCGAGGCGGTCGATACTTTGGCGGTTGGTAGTGTGGATCTTTATATTTACGGGATAGCTCGTCGTCTCGGTTCATGGTCGGCAGGCTCCGAGGTTGAGGTTGATACGAGGGCCGGCCCGCCCTGCGCCGCCGCTCCGTTGTCGCTTGCGTGCTCCGGCGCACCGGCAGCGCGCGCGCTGTATTCCTGGTATTGCTTGGCGACATCCGGGGGAACATCGGCGAACCATTGGCCCATGAGACGGCGGACGCGGTGAGGAAAGACGCTTTTCGGATAGACAACATCCATGAAAACCACAAACTCAAGCTTGCGGTCGGCAAGCATGTCAGAACGCCATTCGGTGACGACAGATACCGGAACAGAAACGGGTTCCGGTTTCTGATCCGATGCCGGAGCCTTCGGGCTTTTTTGAGACGATCCGGGAGGGGCCGAGGACGTGGAAGCGGCAGAGGAGGAAGGCGCGGAAACCGGCTTTGAAAGCCCACCAAAAAATTTGTGTTTCAGGTAGAAGGCGAAGCAAAGGCCAACAACGAGAGAGAAAGCAACGACAAGGCCCACAGTCCGCATGACTGGGTTCTTGATCTTCTCGGACTCCTTCAGGTCCATTGACTTGTAAAGGGCAAAAACCCCATTGTCCGGCTTGAGACCTTCCCGTTTGATTATGTCGCCGTCAGAAATCCATTTATATTTGAACTCGCCGATAACCGAGCGGGTCCGAGGAGCGGCAACGATGGTATATTCAGTCAGACAGGCAATGTCGTAAGGGAGCTTCTTGGAGTTCTGCGTGATCAGATAGATGTCATGCCCGAAATGCCGGTGATATTCAAAATAGGAAAAAACGCTGTCGAGGTCACGGGCGCCCTTGCGGAACCACTTCTGCGCCTCGTCGATGATGTAAACGATCTGGCCGCCCAAGCAATCGGTTAGAGCTTTCTGGAAATATTCTTCAAAAAAGACCTTGATGCCGCCAACTTCTTTTACAAGGGGCTTGAGTTGTATATGGTCCGGCTGAAAATCGTCAATGTTGGTGATGATCGTACACGGCCTGACAAGCTCATATCGACCGTCAGATTGCTTTTGAAAGTATTTATCAGCAAGGTGTTTTACGGCATAATAACTTTTGCCGGAGCCGGGAACACCCTCGATGATGCGAATTGCCATTGATCAACCCACGAACGGAATGAAGTTTAAAGCAAAGCGAATCGTGATTGCCGTGATGATGATTGACAGGCAATCAGAAAGCATCAAATGGGAAGCCAAGTAACCGGCGACACCGGAAAGGTGAAGAACGGTTGCCTGGATTCCGTCAGCATGTATATGCGTCGATGCAACCTGAGAAAGCGTCTTAAAGAGCCAAGTAATAAGATTTTTCGCAACGATTGGGACAGTTACCGTGATCAGCGTAAAGAAAAGAAGCTTGTAGGCGACAAACTTCAGCAGGGTATCGCTGAAGAATCGGCCCAGGAGCGAAGAGAGCCAGCCGAAAAGGGCAGTCAGGACAAGAGGCATTTCATTTACTCCGACGAACGATGATGAAGAAAGCAAGAACAGTTGAACAGGCAACGAGGACAAGGCCCATGAAATGCAACACATCCTCGAAACCAGAAAAATCGATGTTTACGGGGCGGCCAAAAAAGTCAAACGAGAGGGTGGGGACAGAGGAGTCAACCTGAATTTGCGTTCCCTTGAAATAGGACATGAGCGGAACGCCGGAGCTTATAAAGTCGCCGATGGCGTCCGAGAGCTTGTCCTCTTCAACGTCGTCGGGCTTGGAATCGTACTCGTTCGCGTTGGGCAGGGTGCCGGAGCCGGAGGCGACAAAACCTTGACCGAGTTTGTCAGCAGCGCTTTCAAGTTTGTCGGCCGCGCCTTCGAGCTTGCTACCTACGCCGTCAAATTTACCAGCTACGCCGTCGAGTTTGTTGCCTATACCGTCGAGCTTGTCACCAACGCCGCTGATGGCTGACGCGGCACCGTTGATGGCCGCGCCCATTGCGTCGATTTTGCCGCCGAGATTGTTAACCGAATTATTAACGTTGTTAATCGCGCCGTTGACACTATCGGTGACATTTTTAAGGTCTGGGTTGGTAATGCCGGAGGTGCCACCCGGTTGCCCTGTTCCTGAATCGGAAGGCTTATTAATGCCGATGCTTGAATCGTCATTGCAAGTGCATGTACTTGTGACGGCACCTGTTGAGGGGTCTTTTCTACAGTTCGAAGACTTCACACCGCCCTTGTAAGCACATTGACCCTCGCAATAATTTGTTTGGTCGGCGCAGGTGTCGAAACCGTGGTTTTCATCATTCTTTTTCAGGTCTTCAATTTTTTTCAGCGTCTCAGGGGAAACCTTAGAAGGCGGTGAAAAACCATCAAGAGAGCCACCGGGGGGATAAGTGCAGGCGCATTTGCCTTCGTCGTTAGGAACGGAATTTTTGTTGCATGTTTTCGGTCTGAACCTTTTACCCTTTGAAATGTTGTAGTAGAGCGTACCCTTGGACGTGCCGTCAGGGTTGTACGCCGCAGAATTTCGATAATCTTGCAAAGAATCGGAGTTGCCGCTGTCCGTGTACTTGCAGCCCTCATCTATAACCGCAAAAGCTGGCGTGCCATCTTTAAGCGATGCATAAGCAACTTCACAGTCGTCAGGGTCTCTTTGGCCGGGGAGTTTATCGCAGCTATTGCACACGCCGTCGTTGTCATCATCGGCAGTGTCACAGGCGGGACAAGAAAGAGGCAAATCGCTTAAATCGCTTGTGCTATGCAATTTAAACGGGGGAGGCTCCTGTTCGTTGCCAGAAATTAAACCTGTCCACCAAGGAGCCCACCGACCATTTTCAAAATAAATAGAAACAACACGATAAATAACAAGGCGGGTCGGGCCTATGTATGGGGAGTGAACATCTTCTAGTTGCCCGGTTTGATAGTTGAAATTCCAATCAACATGTCTAAGCGGGCATTCCGTAGGGGTCGAGCAGGGATAAACAACTCCGTTATTGTAATAACTAAAAATTTCATAAATAACCATATTGCACTCCCCCGGCCAGCCAGCGAGGGAGAGGGAAGGAAAAACAAAAAGGGCCAGAAGCCCTATAAATAGAGTTCTGACCCTTTTCATGGTGCAGCCCTGTTGCAATTATCCGCGGATCAGGGCGATGACGCGCTTAACGGCCCAAATTGCGCCGTATGCGGTTGCCAGGATACCAGCAGCGGCCATAAAGGTGGTGGTGTCCAGGGTAAAGCCAGAGAGAAAATCAGTCATGGTCGTTCCTCATTTAAGGAAAAGGTTTTTTAAGTTTCCCGCATTTCGCGGGGTTTTATGCTACAAGCGCCCAGGCAATCAAAGCTCCGGAGACAATGCCGCTGAGCGCGAACAGCGCGATTAGGGTTTGGGGGTCCATGTGTTACCTCTGTTTTGACTTCCATCGTAAATATTGCTCCTTTCTCCTTTCTCTTTGCATTTCGCGGAAGTTCCTTTCCCATTGGCGCTTGGTGTAGCCGTGTTTGTCTTTTGGCTCTACCAAGCCAAGCGACTGTCTAACGGCCCAGATACCGCACAAGGCTGCGACAACCAGGCCAGCCGCGCCAATGACCGTCGGGACGCTCAATGCGTCGGCGAGTTTTGTTGTGACGAAATTGAGAAAAGGGCTTTGCATCAAAGAACCTCTTTCTTGATGATGGAAAGTGTCATTCTGACCCAGGCGGCACAGAGGCCGACAAAAAGCTGGATCGTGAAGAAGTAGTTAAAGGCCGCAACGCCCGCTTGTTCTGTCGGGTCATCTGTCTGAGCTACCAGGATTGAGGCGGGCGTCAGATTGAAAACCGTTGTTTGGCCGATTATGTTGTCGGTTGTTTGAAAAGGCGGATAAATCGGCTTTCCAGGATCGACAACAATGCCTCCTGCTGCAAACGTGCGGAGGGGCAAAAGCAGCAGGGCCAGGAGTAGGAAAAGGGCGTTGCGGTTCATGGTTCAGACCGGCAGAAAAGTGATCTGGTTGTTGTAAACGTTCGGAAAAACCTTGCTCTTGAAGGTGGAGCCCTCGGTGTAGCGGCCCCAGTCCTCGGCCTGAACTTCTACGCGGTGCATGACCTCTGAACCGGGGCAGGCGATGGAAAGAAAAAAGTGTTTGTCGCCGTTTTTGTAGACGCGGGACGTTTGGGCGTTGACGGTGCCGATCAGGATCAAACCTTGAACATCGTTTTTGGTTTCGGGTTTCGCTTCGCTCATGGTGCTAGTCTCCACTGTGGGTGTTTTTGAAAGTAACCCGTCTCGCTGGACAGGTTCGGTTACACTACAACTGCGCCTTGAAAGGGAATTGACCCGGAAGCCTTGGCCGACTCGGGGGAGGGAGAGGAAAAGGGCAAGTTTTCCGGGTCAATTTTTTCTACGCTCGCCTTGCTCGCTGTCCTGCCGGATTGGAGGGGGGAGCTATTCCGAGATTTTTCTCCGATTGGGTTAAAATTTGGGATACAATAGACCTCGGTCAGTCGGTATTCCGTGATTGGGCGCACGGCGTAAACTGTGGCACACTCCAGGCACTGATAAAACGGGCCGCGTGGGGTGTGGTGACAGACGGTA